>JACCDO011206773.1_pt1 | contig 14643 bp, 13 predicted proteins | sample 7446101 | NCBI WGS metagenome assembly JACCDO01 (sample SAMN15323440, study PRJNA562643) | freshwater metagenome | isolation source: river surface water | place: USA:Blue River Watershed | collected 2017-08-16
AAAGAAGAAAAATATATCTCTGAATTAAATTCAAAGGATGAACAATTAAAAAATGCTTTAAAATCTCTTGAAAAAAAAGAACAAGAATATGCTGAACTTTTAAATAGTTTTAAATCCATCAAATCAAGCGGTAAATCTACTACTAATAATACTACAAATAATAATAATACTACTGTCAACAATTATAATGTTCAATTTGATAAAATGGTTGAAAAATTACTTATCTTTTCACCAGAAAATATTAAAAATAGTATAAATAAAATAAATGGGTATGATTTAGTTTATTTAAATAATTTTGATGGTGAAAAGAATTTTACTTCTGAGTTTGTTAAATGTATTAAAAATCTTACATTTTGTACAGATACTTCAAGAGGAAGTTTAATTGTTAAGAAAGAAGATGGAAATACAGATAAAATAACATCAGAATCATTTGTATTAAAATGTTTAGAAGATGGTAAACAAGAATGTTTACAAAAGATTAATTTAGGTATACAATTTTTAGAAAATGAATTTGAAGCAAGTGAAAAAGATCCTGTAAATGGTACAGTTACTTTAGAAGATTTTGCAAAATGTAGATATAAATTATTATCCTTACGTGATCATATAAGGCAAAATGGGCCTAACGAAGTGATTACTTCATTATCAAATGTAATAGTAAAAAACGTGGATCAACTTTCATCTAAAAAGAAATAATTACGAGGAACGTAGTTCCCCGTAACCCCTCCTCATTATTAATTATATTTTTAAAAAGTTAAAAACAAATAATAAAAAGAAATGATGAGGAGGTTTTAAAGGAACCTTAGGTTTCTTTATTGTAATTTAATATTTCCATTTTTATCTATACATTTTGATTTTTGTCTTTGTTTGGTAACTAATATAATACCTTTTGATGCTAACTTAATTTTTATTTTTTGTAATTCAATCATCATACCTACACCCATACCTTTTTTAAAACATTCATCTTTGCTTCCTAATCCATCATAACCTTCTAAAGAGGGTGCTTTAGGTTTCCCGCCACAATACAATTTAGGTTTACACATTGGTAGTTCCCTACTATCCTCCTTTTTTATTTTTATATTTCTGCTTCTACTTTTAGTTTTAGTTCTACTTCTACTTCTATTTTTACTTTTGCTTCTATTTTTACTTTTGCTTCTATTTTTACTTTTGCTTCTATTTTTACTTCTTTTCATATTTAATAATATAAATTGAAATTAATTTATATTTTGTAGTATTTGTTTAAAACTAAATACAGATAATAAATGTCAACTTCAGCTTTTTTTGATTTTATATCAAAATCTATTATAAATTCTTTATCGGAAAGATTAAGTAAACAGTTAAATATAAAATCTGAATATATAGAAAAAGCACTGTATGATGAAAACTTTAATATTAAAAATGAAGTAAGGATTGATATTAATGAAAGTAAAGAAAATAATGTTGAACAAGTAAAAAATGAAGTAAGAATTGATATCCAAGAAAATAAAATTAATGAAGATATAAAACATTATTCTGAAGGAGGGGTTATGGGGAACAACGTTCCCCATTTGGATACATCTATTTACATATATGATTTTTATAATTTAGAATATAAAGATTCGAAAACATTTTGGAAACATAAACGTATAAAGATAGAAAATAAATACTATCGTTTACATCTAGCAACAAATTTAATATTAGATCCAAGAAAAGATGGAACATTGGTATTAATAGGGATGAGAAATGTAGAAAATGAATGTATGAATTTAGATGAACTAGATCCAATTGTTTTTAAATGGTGTGATGTACATTCTATACATTATTAATCTTAGATTTGATTATTTAATTTTGCGAAGTAAATGTACTTCTTTTTTATACTTTTTAGAAAGTATAAAACTTAAAACAAAGTTAAAGAATAAATAATTATTATTGTAATCGATAATCGATATAAAGTAGAGTTTTATTTGTATGAATAAAACTCTTATAGCTCAGTGGTAGAGCACAAGGCTTATGTCCTTGGGGTCCCAGGTTCAACCCCTGGTGAGAGTATTATTATTATTTTTAATACTAAATATAAAGTATTAAAATTGTTAAATTAATTACATTTAATTTTTTAAATTAGTAAGTTCAATTTCATTATTTGTAGAAGGAATTGAAATAGGATTTATATCTATTTTAAAAACATTATTTTCATTATTATTTAAGTTTGATTTTACGTCATTTGTTTCTTTATTTTTTTCTTCATCTTCTAGCTCTTTATTCTTATCAGAAAAACAGAATGAAAAACAAGAACAAAATCTAGAAAATAAGGTAGAATGTTTTTTTTCATATTTTAATATTTTAAAATCAAAATCAAGATCAAGTTCTTCTAATATAGCTTCATAAAATTCATGATTACCATCTTTCATCCAACGATCATTTCCTCCCATAAAAAGATTTCTAATGATAACATGTAAGAAATCAGTTACAAAATTACGTTTTGATATATATTGAATTTTTCTAAGTTCATTTGCATTTTTAAGAATCTCTTGATATTTACTAATTTTTTCCTCATTTTTGATTTCAGAATAAACTGTAGCTTCAAATTCATTGCCACAGTCCATCCATTTACCTAAATAGTCATTTGTTTCATTTAATTCTTTTTGAGGTGAAAAGTAACTATTGATAATACTTAGTAAAAAAGTAACTAAATTAATAGTTGTATTTAATTCATTTGAAATAAAACTTGTTCCTGAACTACTGTGCGATGCCATTAAAGCAGTAAATATGGTAATGGTTAAATTAAGAGGAGTAGATAAATTAGACCACATAGATGTAGCCCAATAAGTACGCCAATAATAAAATCCTAATATACGATCAAGTTTATCCTCTAATCTTCGAGTTTCATAATTAGTAGAAAGATAAGAACCAGTTGACATTTATAAATTATATTATTTATAAATAGAATAATGTATTATAAAAAATAATACTTTTATTTTTAATTAAATTTCATATTTAAAGAGAAATAAAAGTATTATTTTTAAAATGATGAACTAATGTTTTATAGTACGATTCCATATAATGATTATCAATTGCAAATCCATCATTTATCATTTTATTTATTTGATTTATTAAATTTGGTTCAAACCGTTTTATATCTACATTAAATTGCGATATGTGTAAGTATCCAAGTGAAAGTGCACATATATGTAATAACTGTGTTGGATGACAAACAAAATTATTTTTATAATATTTTGTCACAGGATCATTTTCATCTATAATTGAAACTATATATTTACTATATTTATTTCTGAAAACTCTAGGCAAAACAATAGGACAACCAAATGCATTAATTTGTATATCTAAATCATTTTTTAATTTATTACTTTTGGATTGAAAATATTTGCACACAATTAATAAATATATAGATATGCCAGCTCCTAAAGAGTGTGAGGAAGTTTTTACAAAATCTACACTTTGAATTTGTTTTAACATATATTCATCATCTTCTAATAAATAGTATACACAATTATTTAACATTGTATAATGATATCCTCCTGTTAAATTACCTACACAAATATCATCTTTTAAATCTTGTGTATTAGATGGAATTGTGCCTCTAAAACATATTAATAATTCATTCTTGAAATTATGTTTTGCAATAATATAATTTTGAGTCATTTTAATTAGTGAATATTCATGTATAAATTGATCAATATATTGATTATCTATATAATTTGTTTTACTTTTAATAACATCTTTAAATTTATCTTTATTAAATTGTTCCATATTTAATTGATTATCAAAAAATGTATATGGTATTGTAGCTAAAAATGTATTATAACAATTTTCATTAAAATTACATCTTTCTTTAAATTGTGTAGAATCTATAGATGAATGCATATCATCATGTGATATATCAATATGATAAATAATTTCTTTTGTTAAAGGATGTTGTTTATCACGTAATCCTATTTGTTCATTAATATGATCAATACCATCAGTAATGGGATTTCTTCTTATATTATTACCTATTTCATTATAAACTTTTTCAACATGATGTTTAGCTTCTTCACCAGCAATAGCTCCAATTATTGTTGATTGTACTTGTCCAACAGTTTTAACTGCATGACCAACACCATCAGCAGCAACTTTAACCCAAGTTAAAGGATTAAACATATCCATTTTATTTATTCTTTTTTATCTTTTTAAAATATTAAAAATTTAAATTTTTTAAAAAAACTAATACATTTTTATTTTATAAATATATTTTGTACTAGTTTTTTTTAATTTTATTAAAAATTCAAATTTTAACTTTTTAAAATATTAAAAATGACTAAACTTTTATTACTTGATATTGATCGTACACTTGTACATTCTCTTTTAACTTACTTAGTTAAAGATGAATTTAAAATACATTTTAATTCTATTATTTATGATGAATATACAGTTTTTATTAGACCACATTTAGAAACATTTCTAGACTATTTAAAAGATATAAGTTTAAAAAATAAAGATTTTAAAATTGGTTTATTTACAGCTGGTTCAAAAAATTATGCAAATTTTATAAATAAAAAATTACTTACCTCTTTAAATATAGAAAGTAAGTATATTTTTTCAACTAAAGAATATGATGAAGGTTTTGACTTTAATGGAACAGGAAAATCCTTACATTATATAAGTTATTTAACTAATATACCAGTACAAAATATTTATTTAGTAGATGATTCTCTTAGTATTAAAAATGGATTTTTAAAACATAAAGAGTTATATAATAATTGTTATAATATTTCTAAATTTGTAGTTTGCTTTGATGATACACATTGTTTTATTCCTGAATCTGTAACAAACAATGGATTACTTGAATGTATAGAATGGATAAAAAATAAACAATTATTAATTTAAGATATAATTTTAATTAAGTTTTTTACTCTAGTTAGAGTAAAAAAATAAACAGTTATCAATTGTTAACTGTATTAATCTTCTTTCTTTTTAAATATTAATTTTTCATTTAATGCTGCTGCATGTCTAAGAGTATATTTACTACTACATTTCCAATCAGTACCAACAGCTTTTTCTGACATTATATAAATATCACCACCTTTTATATCTATTTTTACTGGTTCGCTTATTTCTTTATTTTTATGATACCATTGGAAATAAATTGGAAAACTACTTCCAAGTCGCACACAAAGGACCAAATTACGCTCAGTATCTCCGTGAAATCCAATATATGTTTTTTTGAGGTCATAATATCTATTTCCTTCTGCAAATAAATTAGTACATTTTCCACCTATTTTTTCACTTATTGCATTTCGTAAATATTTGGTTAATTTTATACTTTCATCATTAAAATTAATTACAGTTCCTTTTTTATTTGCAAAATCAGAGGATTGACTAAAGTCTGCAAAACAAAGATTATATCTTGCTCTTTTCTCCATCACTTTGCCATATGCGTACATTTTAGAATCGTAGTTTAATTTAGCTTGTTCTTTATATAATTTACTAGCATCTAAACCTAATACATGTTCTACTCCATTTCGAAAGATTAAAACAACTGCATCTTCAATTTTACTTTTGACATCTTCATCTATATATGAAGGTAAAAGATCATTTAATCTTATAATTTCAGAAAATTCAGGATAACGTTTATTTAATTCTATACATTCTTCAACAGTTAAACCTCTAGCATTTTGATTTCCAATAATTTCCATTCCACGATGATTTTCAACCGAAGAAGAAAAAGTTAAAGAAATAGTTTCGGTATAGATACTCATTTTTTACTTTTATTTATATTATTTTATGCTTTTATAAAAGCATAAAAAATCAATTTTAAAAAAGTTAAAATTTAAATATTTTATAAAAAACTAATACATTTTTATTTTATAATTTATTTTTTGTACTAGTTTTTTTTAATTTTTTTAAAAAATAGAATATTAAAATTTCTAAATTTTAATTAATTTCAATAGGTCTTCTATCATAGTGTGATTGTTGAAAAGAGTTACTTAATTTATTTACATCGTTATTACTACGAATTGAACTACCCATAGGAACTTCCATACGATTAGAAAACATACTATTACCAAAACTTCTATCAACTGTATCACCAAATACAGATAATTTATTTAATTGGATAGTATTTTGATTTCCACGTGCACCCCATTCATCATAACCATATAATCTTGGATTTACAGAAGCAGATGTAGTTGGTGTCTTTAAATCTAAATTAATGGTATCTAATTGGTCACGATTAATTTCTCCATTATAACCTAACATATTAATATTTGTAGATGCAGGTGTAACTAAGATATCATCTAATTCAACATTAGTAAAACCTTCTCTCATATTATCAACACCTTTATTTGAGTCACCAATTTGTAAATTAGTATTTGCAGCAAAAAGTGGCATATTACGTTCTAATTTAACTTCAGGTTGATTGACTTGGATAACAAGTTGTGTATTATTCATATTAGGTTGAACAATAGAGTAAGTATAGTCTTTTAATTTAATTTCTTTGCCATCACTGGTATTAAATATAATAGGTAAACCAGCAGCTGCGGAAACAGCAATATATTTCTTTTCATGAATAGTTGCACCCACGTCAATAGAAGTATTCAATTTAGGATCAAAAACAACAATATTACTAAATGTATTTGCAGTATTAACAGCAAAATTCATAATATCTTCACGAACAGCAGTCTTTCTAAGTGTATTTGCTTCACGAGTAGGATCAATAGATAAAACAGTAGTAGGACGGATGCTACCTTTTAATGTGTCCATAATATTATAGTTAGTATGAATAGAGTCACGACCTTCTTGACCAATCATATCAAGATATTCTAAACTAGGGTTAACACGAACCATACCTTGCGAAGTAAGAGGGTTAGTAGCATTTCTGACAAGATTTTTATCATAAAAACCAGCAATTGAAATAGGAGCAATATTCGCATTAGTTTGTATACTGTAATTTTGATGAATACGAGGAGCACTGAGTGGAACTAAGGTTTCAACAGGATACATAGGTGGACGAACAACTTCCACTTTATAAGGATTAGAAGCTTGAAAGTTACCTAAAGATTGATTGGTTTGTGCACCACCAGCATTGGTATAACTGACTTCAACCATAGGATTTTGACCACGAGCAAAGTATTGAATAGATTCATTAACACGAGAAGGGTCAGCATATTCAGAGTCAGGACGGATAAAAGTTTGGATTTCAAATTCATTAACAGGTTCATATTTACGAGTAAAGATAGCTTTAGGTGGATCTTTGTAAATAAAAGGTTGTTCAGCTCCAACAGGATTTACACCAGCACCTTTATAAGTTTTAATAGCACTTCTAGGATACATTTTAATAATCTATATTAAAAATAAAAATAGATTATATTTATCTTTTATTTTTCTTTTTATTTTTACTTTTAATTTTAGTTTTATTTTATTTTATAAATAATAAAATACGTTAAGATGAATACAAAAACTTGCTATATAATAATGGTTATATTAGTAATCATTATTTTTTCTATGTTAGGTCGTGCTTTTTATACTGGTGGTAGATTATGGGGAAAAAAAGAAAACTTTAGAAGAAGAAATTTGTTTCATGCTTTGGGTAAAGTAGCTGAAGGAATAGGAAAAGTTGGTTGTGCAATGAATAATATGTCATGTTAAATAATTATTTATTATTTTTGTAACTTTATTTTATTATTTATTAAATTATAAATAATAAAAGATAAATGGTTTCTAAAGGTAAAAAAAATAAGCAAATGCTTAAAATTATACTTTGTATACTAATACTTATTCTAGTAGTTTACCTAGGATATAAATTGTATAAAAATATGACACCAAAATCTAAACCTCAATTAGTAAAGAAAAAAGAAAGATACGATTACATACCAGGTTTAAGTTCTGAAAGTGTTAAAACTATTGATATTAAATTAAAAGATGCATTTAATGCTGCAATTGGAGCATTAAAAGATATGCAATTAAATGTAGGACCGTTGTGTAAAGGATCAACCTTGTCAAGATTAATACTTCACGATGGAGATAGTTGTCCAGGTGTAGCATATACTGTATCAGGAGGATGTAAATTTCAATTACCACTTGGTATAGGCTGTGGTTGTTATGAGCAAGCAGAAGCAGGTATAACAAAGATAAAAGGATTAGAGTCTTTAAAAGTAAATAATATATCTAATTTAATTATAATAGTGAATTATAGTACAAATAAAGTTAATGTTATATTTGATATGTCAGCAATAGTTCCAAAAATAACTGTATATGGTACAGCAAAAGCAACATTTCCAGTATGTATAAAAGCAATGTTAGGACCAGACGATGATTATTTAATAGAAACACAAATTTTAATTAATGCAAAAAATGTAGTAATTCAAGGTGAATTTAATTCTGATAATTCAATTACATTAAATACAAAAAATATAACAATAGGTAATTTAGATGTTAACTTAAAACGTTCAGATTGGTTTTCTGGTGCACCAGGAGTAATAAAAACAATATTGGATAAAACATTTGGTTCAATAGGAGATTTATGGTGGGATAAAATAACTGATATAATGACAAAATTTTTAAATTTGAATACATTATTAAATAATGCATTACGCTCAGCAAATACAAGTTTTAGTGTTCCATATCTTGGTTACTTAAAAAATGTATCATTTTTATTTTCAACTATCATGACAACTTCTTTTCGTATAGGAAATTGGTGTATAGGTTCTTTAAATAATAACTTAGTATTTACAAATGTAACAACAAATCGATCCTGTGGATTTGATGAATATATAAATTGGAATGCATCATTATCGACTAATATAAATTCAAATACAATTGTTGCACCATTAATACATTTAGGATCAGAATGGATAATCTACTGTTCACCAAAGAATGATGGTTTATTTAATGAAAATGATTTAGTACTTATGAATCCATCTAAAAAATTTAGTTTAGTACTATCAATAAGTAATTATAACTGGACTTTAGTAGATAAAGTATTACCAGATAATTTAATAAATTTATTTGATAGTGGACTCAATTATCCAATTATAGGATTAGATCCATTTGTAATTCAACCTACAAGTAATGGAAATTTATGTGTTTACACAAGAATAAGTACACCAGGAAAATTTTTTAGAATGTGGATGATTAATAGTGCATTAAAACAATTTAATACAATTGGATATGTAGGAGTTAATCCTGCAAAAGCAAATGTTGAAACATTGTCGGCATATGACAATCCAAAAACATTTATAAGAGATGGAGGTTGTTTATATAATGAAGATGGAACTACACAAAAATGTTCAGCTGCAATTAGACCAAAAAATCGTGGTGGACCAGGAGGTGGTTTTTACTAATTTTTAATAGTTTACTTTTAATTTTGACTTTTATTTTTACTTTTATTTATTTTATTATTTATTTTATTATAAATAATAAAAGATAGATGGTTGCTAAAGGTAAAAAAAATAAGCAAATGCTTAAAATTATACTTTGTATATTGATACTTATTATTGTTGTGTATTTAGGATACCAATTATATAAAAGTATTACAAAAAAGTCGGAAAAGAAAGATGAAAGATATGATTACATACCAGGTTTAAGTTCTGAAAGTGTTAAAAATATTGACATTAAATTAAAAGATGCTTTCAATGCAGCAATTGGAGCAATAAAAGATATGCCATTAAATATGAGTCCATTGTGTCCAGGTTCTACATTAGCTAGACTAGTACTTCACGATGGAGATAGTTGTCCAGGTGTAGCATATACAACATCAGGTGGTTGTAAAATAAATAGTCCTGTTGGATGTATTTGTTATGAACGTGCAGAAGCAGGTATAACAAAGATAAAAGGATTAGAATCTTTACAAATAACTGATATATCCAATTTATATACAAATATTAACTATAAAACAAATGAATGTAATATTATATTTGATATGAAAGCAAATATTCCAAAAGTAACTATATATGGAACAGCAAAAGCAACATTTCCAGTATGTGTAAAAGCAATGTTGGGGCCAGATGATAATTATTTAATAGAAACACAAATAGATATTGCATTTACAGAAGCAGTATTGTTTGGTAAACTTGAGGATGGAAAATTAAATTTGAATACATCAACATTTCAAATAGGAGGATTAGATGTAAATTTAAAACGTTCAGATTGGTTTTCAGGTGCACCAGGAGTAATTAAAACAGTATTAGATAATACATTCGGTAAAATTGGCGATGGTTGGTGGGATATGATAGATAGTATATTAAAAAATGGTATATCAGTAGGTCAATTAGCTACAGCTGGAGCAGTAACATTATCACCATTTATGGGACCAACAGGTTTTATTGCTGAACAAATGATATCAAAAGGTATCTTAGATAAAAAGATATTTAAAGGTATTGATTTTAGAGGAATGTTAGGAAATGCAATCCGTGGTGCAAATATAAATATATCTGTTCCATATATAGGATTATTATTATCAGCGGCTTTTTTTACAACTGTTATTAGTAAACCTAATATTACAGTAGGTGATTGGACAGTAGGCGATAATGGATCAACTTTATTTTTTAAAAATGGAAATAAATCTTTATGTTTTAATGATACAAAGTCTACTTGGGATAACTGTTCTGCTTCATCAACCTCATCTACAACTAATTTACCACCTATGTTTAATATTGGAAATTGGATTGTTTTTGCACCACCAAAAGATACTAGTAAATTAATATTTTCAACAGAAGGAGCAAATCAGATGATAGTTTTAGATATTAATTCAGGATGGAGTGTAGTAAATTTTCCAATTATAGATCAGTATAAAAAGATATATAATAGTGGATTAAATTATCAATGTTTAACTATGGGAAATTACAGAATAATAAATCCAGCAAATGATAATAATAAATTGCTGATTTATAAAAGTAAAATGGATGGAACAAATGATTCATTATTTGTGCTTACAGCAGATAAGAAATTTTCATTTGGATGGAAAAAATGGTTAGATTTAGATTATGATCAAACAGAACTAGAACAAAGTGCAACATGTAATCCATATGCAACTTGGAAAAAGAATGAATGGTGTTTGTCAAATGCAGATTATTTTGACGATGTAAAAAGAACAGGTATTCAAGTTGAAATTCAAGGAGGAAATCAATTCCCTGTACCAAAAAATAGATTAAAATATGCTCAAAATTATAAACAACGTTTCATAGATTGGAACTGTAGAGATACAATTAATGATAGAGAGTGTTCAAATTTAACTAAAAAATATCCTACCACTATTCAGGTGGGTAGAGGTTTAAGTTGGGATTCGCCAGAAGTAACAGCTCAACTTGGTGGAGAATTAAGAAATGTTCAAGGTCAATGGAAAGATTTTAGTTGTGATAGTTGGAAAGTATCAAATATTCCAACAGCAGCTGAACAAGATAAAAATAATTATGTAATATATGTTTATAATTCGAATAATAAAGTTGTAGATGTGAAAAAAGCAAGTGGTGGTGTACAATTAAATTTACAAAAAGAAGGAATAGAACACAATCTTAACGTTTATGGTCCAGGTACTACATATAAAGTATTTATATCAGGTCAAGAACCTCCAGTAAATCCTGGATTAAATTGTACAGATTTAAATAATAAGTTTAATTTGGATGGATTAAAAGCATATTATGGTGTACCACCATTTTCAATTGAAAAATTACGTGGAAGACTTAATTATATGGGTTCAGTAGAAGAATCAAATTATTTTTTAACAAATTGTTACAAATAGATGTTACAAATAGTTAAAAAAATTAATACAATTATTTATTTTATTATTTATACTAATAAATAATAAAGAGTATGCTCAAAAATAAATCATCGATACTGTTACTGATAATTTTAATTATCATTTTAATTATTGTTGGTTACTTATTATACAAACAAAGTAAATCAGACAAACCAGCAGAATACTTTTATACTGCACCAGGTACATATCTTAAAGAAAATGATGCAAATATTGGTTTAATGCAACCACAAAAATGGATAGATTTGCCAAAAGTTAAAAGTAAGCATTCTAAAGCTGCAATTGAAGCAGCAGCTAGAAAATATGCACCAATGGCAATATTACATAAAGATGAAAAATATTTTGCATCACCAGTAGAATGGCATATGAATTATGTTACACCTTATTATGCAGAAGATGAAGATGATGATAAAGCTAAAAAAGTATTTTTAATGACAAAAGAAAATATATTAGGTGATCAAGAAAAAATTCTTGATTTCTTCCAAGGTATATCACCAGTAAGTTCAACACATCCTAAAGGAATAGAACAAAAAGTTGTAGCTTACTGTTTTGTAATATTATTACCAGATGGAAAAGTAAATTTAGCATATTACTTTTTCTTCCCATATAATTATGGTAAAAATGAATGTGTTGGGATAAAAGTAAAACCAACTGATCCTTGTTTAGGAAAACAATACAGATTTGGTAACCATGTTGGTGATTTAGAAGGTTGTATTGTATACTTAGATACAGAATTAAATCCATTTAAATTATATTTTGGTGCGCATCAATTTGACTTTGATTTAGAATGGAATTCAACTCAAATTACAAAAGTAAATGACAATGGTGTAGTTGATATTGATAAATCTAAAAATACCCATCCTATTGTTTATCTTGCTTATGGTAGTCACGGTACTTGGGTTTCTGGAGGTGATCATGACTATACTCCGCAAACTGATGCATTAAAAATTGCAGGAGCAATTGCTAACTTAAAATTAATAGATGTAACCTCAACATTTGAAGATGGTATACCATGGATGACATGGAAGAATTTAAGAATACTTTTTCCAGAAGAATGGAGTGGAGTAAAAGAAGTAACTAGTCCAGAATTTAGTAAGTATGGTATTAAAAATTGGACTACACAAGTTGGTAGATGGGGAACAATTAATGGTGATGAAGATCCAATAGAAAAATTATTTGGTTATAGAAGATTAGAATCAGGACCATCTGGTTTCATGGATAAAAATAGTAGAAATATACATTGGAGAGATAGTATTCTTTTTACTAACGATTAATTTATTTTTTACCTTTTACTTTTTAACATTAATTCCAGTATCAACTTTAATCGATGATTCAGTCGTAACTTCACCTTTTAAACTATTATTAATTTCTACATATAAACGTTTAGCATCACGTATACCTGCATTTTGAAGAACATTTAAAATATCTTTTTCTTTTTCAGCTTGTTTTTTACGTTGACGACGTTGTTTTACTGTTGCTTCAATTTTAAAATCACCATAACTTATTGATTGTTGATTTGTATCTTTTAAAAATTTGTGAATTGATTCAGTCAGAGTTTTACTTTTTGTAGATAATTCTTTCAAAGTATTTTTAAGTCTTGTCATTTCAGTATGAATATTTTTAAGTTCAATAAGTTCTGCTCTAGCTTTATTAGTAGCCATTTGAATACAATTAAATATAATTTTAATTTACTATAAATTAAAATGTTTTAAAGTGTATAAATAAAAAAATATATTTTTTTCTAGTAATGTTAATAAAAACACTTAAACAAATTCGATATGAAAGAATCTACTAAAAAAATGTTAATGTATGGTGCAATCATCCTTATAGTTGTTGTTATTGGTTATTTTGCATTCTTTAGAAATAAAGATGCTGAACATAAAAAACAAACAACAGATAATGTTAAATCTACTTTAGAAAAAAGTAAAGCAGCAAAAGAAATGGCTAAAGATAAAGATCCAGTAACTCAAGCTAAAGTTGACCAAAAAGTTGAACAAGCAGTTGCAACTGCAGTTACTGCTGAAAGTATGAAACACGATAACCCTGAACAAGCAAAAGAAGTTGCAAAAGCAGCTGATCAACAAGCAACTGCTGCTGTAGCTGCTGCTGCACAAATTCCAATGGCACCACCAATGGCACCACCAATTAAACCATCAGGTGTTAATACAGGTATGGGTATGGCTCAATTTGATAAAACTGGTCAAATGGCTCCTGTTATAGATGCATTAAAAGCAGAATTAGCAAGAAGAGGTGGACCAAAAGGTGAAGCATTTAGATATTATTATAGAAGAAGATTAGATATTAAATCTTGGGTTGCACAAAATAAAGATACTATATTAAGTAAAATGAGAACATTAAATACACTTTTAAATGGTATGAATATTAATTTATGTGATATATTTAATTCTTACGTAGATGATGATAAAATTGCTGATTTTGTTGATAATTATGGTCAAAAATTTTTAGATAAAATAGGTTCTTTCTTACCAGCAGTTAAAGATTTAATCGGTGGTAAGAAAGATTTATTAATTGCATTAGTAACAGATTTAGTTTTAGATGTTTATGGTAAAAATAAAGATAAAATAGATGGTATTTTAAAATGTAAGAAACCTGCTACTACTACTCCTTCTGAATATTTTAGATATGATTGGGGTGGAACATGGGGGGAACAATAAATCTTCCTTATTAAATTTAACATTTTCCAAATTCTGGTATACTTTGTATCATGTCAAATAATTTTTTATCAAAGTTTGATAAATCATCTATTTTTGTTTGAAGTGATTTTTTATTTGGAATAAGTGATAATATAGTAGAACTTATTGATAAAGCTTCTTTTATAGATAATAATTTACTTAATGAATATTTGATTTTGGATAAATAATCAACTATTTTTTTATTTGTTATATTCTTTTGCAATA
>JACCDO010227952.1_pt1 | contig 14639 bp, 11 predicted proteins | sample 7446101 | NCBI WGS metagenome assembly JACCDO01 (sample SAMN15323440, study PRJNA562643) | freshwater metagenome | isolation source: river surface water | place: USA:Blue River Watershed | collected 2017-08-16
TCGAAGATCGGCAGGCTCAACGACGGGCCGAAGCTCCAGCTGCCGCTGCCCGACTTGAACAGGCCCGACAGCTCGCTGCTGGCCGTGCCTGCCGAAGCGGTCAGGCTGATGCGGGGGAAGAAGGCCGCACGCGCCACGCCGATCTGCACCACGCTGCCACGCAACTGGTGCTCGGCCTGCAGCACGTCGGGCCGGCGCTGCAGCAGCTCGGCCGGCACGCCTGCCGGCAGCTCCACCAGCCGGCTGGCGTCGGCGAGGTTCTGTTCGCTGGCGGGGGCGAGGTCGGCCGGCAAGGCCGTGCCCAGCAGCAGCTCCAGCGCATGGCGGTCCTGCTCGACCTGCGCCGCGTACTGCGCGACGTCCAAGCGGGATGAATCGACCAGCGACTGCGACTGCGCCAGCGCCAGCCCCGTGATGGCCCCCAGCGCGTGGCGGCGCTCGTCCAGCGCCAGGCTGGCGCGGCGAGTCTCCTGCGTCTGCGCCGCCAGGCGCTGCCGCTCGAGGTCGGCGGCCAGCGTCAGCCAGGCGTTCGCCACCTCGGCCACGAGGCTGATCTCCGCGCTGCGGCGCCCCTCCTCGGTGGCGAAATAGCTTTGCAGCGCCGCCTCGCTGAGGTTGCGCACGCGGCCGAACAAGTCCAGCTCGAAGGCCGACAACGCCAGCCCGGCGGACAGCGACGTGCCGTTGTTGGAGCGGCTCGCACCCGCCGACGCATCGACACCCGGCAGCCGTGCCGCGTCCTGGATGCGGTACTGCGCGCGCGCCCGCTGCACGTTGAGCGTCGACACCCGCAGGTCGCGGTTGTTGGCCAGCGCCAGCTCGACGGTGCGGCGCAGGCGCGTATCAACGAAGAACTCGCTGCGGCCGACCTGGGCCGGGTCCAGCGCCGGCACGGCCGCCGCGCCATCCGCCGGAATGGCGGCTGCGGGCTGTCGGTACTCGGGCGCGAGGTTCACGCAGCCGGACAGCAGCAATGCGGCCAGTGACAGGGTTTGGGGACGGATCAACAAGGCATTGAGGTCGGGCACGGTGCCCTGGGCGAGGATTGACGACGGGATTCACTTTACGGGCGCCGACGACCGGCCCGGCCCGTTCGAAAGCAAAGATAGGTATGGATGGCGCTACGGCAGCCGGCGCCGCCGCATGCCGGCCACCAGCAGCCAGGCCAGCATTACCAGCCCCGTTGCCGCGGCAAAGCTCCAGCGCGTGCCCCGGGCAGCTGCAGCCGGGCCGCCCGCTGCGGCAGCGGCTGCAAACAGGCCCGCCATCAGCGAAGCGCCGGTCATCAGCCCGAGATTGCGCGCGAGGCTGATCAGCGCGGCGGCCACGCCGCGGCCCGCCGAGGCGGCGCCGGCCATGACGGCCGTGTTGTTGGCGGCCTGAAACAGCGCATACCCCGGCGCGATGAGGAGCAGCGGCATCACATAGGCCGCCGGCCCCCACACCGCAGGCAGCAGGCTCAGCAGCACACAGCCGGGCAGCATCAGACACAGCCCCCAAGCACCGGCGGCCCGCACGCCGATGCGGTCCACCAGGCGGCCGGCCGGCACACCGCTGATGGCCGCGCTCAGCGGCGCCGCCGACATCAGCAGCCCCACGTGGGCCGGTGCCAGCCCCAGCGCCCAGGTCAGGTGGAACGGGCCGACGACCAGCGTCGCCATCATGACCGCCGACACCAGCGGGTAGGCCGCCAGCCGCGCCGCCAGCACCGGATCACGCAAGCTCGCCAAGGGCAGCAGCGGCGACGCGGCCTGGGCCTCGACGCGCACGAAGACCCAGGCGGCCACGGCGGCGCCCACCAGCAGCCACGCGCTGAACGTCAACGCCAGCGCATAAGCGGCCAGTGCCAGCGCCAGGACCGCGATACCGGGCAGGTCCAGGCCGACAGGCCGGCTGCTCGGCTGATCTGACGGCCGATCTGACAGTTGATTTGGCGGTGGATCCGCCGGCAGCCGGCGCCACAGCAACGCCAGCGCCGCCAGCCCCAGCGGCAGAGTCACGGCGAACGGCGCGCGCCACCCCCATGCCGTCAGCAACAGCCCACCGAGCGACGGGCCGATTGCCGTGCCGACGGCGGACATCGTCCCCAGCAGCCCGAGCGCCGCTCCGGTGCGCGCCTTGGGCACGACGTCGCCGACCAGGGCCATCGGAAGCGCCATCATGACCGCCGCGCCCGCCCCCTGGGCGGCGCGCGCCGCGATCAGCCAGCCCGCGCCGGGTGACAGAGCACACAGACCCGACGCGGCGAAGAAAACCGCCACCCCGCCCAGCAGCACCCGCCGCCGGCCGAGCAGATCGCCCAGGCGCCCCGCGCCGACGACGAGCGCCGTCGTCGCCAGCAGATAGGCCAGCACGATCCATTGCAAGGTGGCGAAGCGGGCGTCGAGGGCGTCGCCCAGGCGCGGCAACGCAACATTGGCGCTGCTCACGGCCAACGCGGGCAGCAGCGAACACAAGGCCAGGCCGGCGAGGCCGCCGGCACCTGGCCGCACCATCGAAGGGAGTCGAACGAAGGAAGTCATGGCCATGACCATAGAGAGCCTCCGGCCGTGGCGGAAGCCGCATCATCTGCACTCCATTGCTGCATACAACGCCATGTCAGAGCCCGATCTCAACCTGCTGCTCACCCTCGAGGCCCTGCTGGCGGAGGGCAGCGTCGCCGGTGCTGCACGCCGGCTCAGGTTGAGCCCGTCGGCCATGAGCCGCTCGCTCGCCCGGCTGCGGGCCGCCACGGGAGACCCTTTGCTGGTCCGCGCGGGGCGGAGCCTGGTGCCATCGCCGCGGGCCCTGGCGCTGCAGGAACGGATCGGGCCGCTGATGCAGGACGCGCGGGCAGCCCTGCAACCGGCCGCCCCGGTGCAGCTCGACCGGCTAACGCGCGAATTCGTGCTGCGCACGCGCGAAGGGTTTGTCGAGAATTTCGGCGCGGCACTGCTGTCGCGGGTCACGGCAGAGGCGCCACGGGTCGGGCTGCGCTTCGTTGCCAAGCCCGACAAGGACAGCGCCCCGCTGCGCGACGGCAGCGTGGATCTGGAAACCGGGGTCGTCAGCGAGACCAGCAGCCCGGAGCTGCGCACCCAAGCGCTGTTCCGCGATCGGCTGGTGGGTGTTGTTCGCCAGGGGCACCCGCTCAGCCAGGGCCCACTCACGCCCGAACGCTATGCCGACGGGCGACATGTGGCGGTCGAGCGGCGTGCCGGGCGAGCCGGGCGAGCCTGGCCATTGGACCAGGCCCTTGGCGCCGCCGGCCTGCAACGCAGCGTCACCGTGACCGTGACGGGATTCACCCAGGCGCTGGCGCTCGCCCGCGACACCGACCTGATCGCTACGGCCCCGGAGCGGCACACGGGCCACCTGCGGGACGGCCTGCACAGCTTCGCACTGCCACTGACACTGGACGCATTCACGGTGTCCATGCTCTGGCATCCGCGCATGGAGGCAGACGCAGCGCACCGCTGGCTGCGCGCCTGCGTGCGCGGCGCATGCGCCACCTGATCGAGCCGCCCCGGCCGCTCGATCGATGCTGCGGCTACAGCTTTTGCGCCTGCATGAAGTCGTCGAAGCCGGCTTCGGCGAAGCGGAACCACAGGCTCTGGTCGCGCCGGAAGCTGGCGTAGTCCTCGTAGACCTTTTTCCAGTTCGCGTTCTTGGCCGACAGCTCGGCGTAGATGGCCTGCGACTCCTTGAACGCGGCCTCCATGACGTCGCGCGGGAAGCGGAACAGCCGCGTGCCTGAGCCCACCAGCTGCTTGAGCGCGGCGGGGTTCTTCACGTCGTACTTGGCCTGCATGTCGATGTGGGCCTGCGCCGCCGCCGCCTCGACGATGGCCTTGTACTCGGCGGAGAGCGCGTCGTAGGCCTTGGTGTTGATGAAGAAGTCCAGCTCCGGGCCGCCCTCCCACCAGCCGGGGTAGTAGTAGTTGGGTGCAACCTTGTTGAAACCCAGCTTCTGGTCGTCGTAGGGGCCCACCCATTCGGCCGCGTCGATGGTGCCCTTCTCGAGCGCCGAATAGATCTCGCCACCGGCGATCTGCTGCGGCACCGCGCCCAGGCGCTCCATGACGCGGCCAGCGAAGCCGCCGATGCGCATCTTCAGGCCCTTCATGTCGGCGACGCTCTTGATCTCCTTGCGATACCAGCCGCCCATCTGCGCGCCGGTGTTGCCGCCGGGCAGGTTGATGATGTTGTAGCCGCGATAGAACTCGCGCATCAGCTTCAGGCCGTTGCCCTCCACCATCCAGGCCGTCATCTGCCGGCTGTTCAGGCCGAACGGTATGGTGCAGCCCAGCGCAAAGGTCTCGTCCTTGCCGAAGAAATAGTAAGGCGCCGTATGGGCGATCTCCACCGTGCCGGCCTGCACGGCATCCACCACCTGCAGTGCCGGCAGGATCTCGCCGCCCGCATGCACCGAGATCTGGAACTTGCCGCCGGTCATGTCCGACACCTTCTTGGCGAACAGGTCGGCCGCACCAAAGATGGTGTCCAGCGACTTCGGGAAGCTGGACGCAAGCCGCCAGCGCAATTGGGTCTGGGCGTGGACGAAGGCCGGGGCGGCGCCTGCTGCCAGTACGCCGGCCAGGCCGGCATGGCGAACGAAGGAACGGCGTTCCATGGGCATGTTTGTCTCCTGTTATGGGGGATGTCGTGAGAAATGACGGGCGATTCTGGAACGTCGCCCGCAGCCTCACGGCCCGGATTTACCCGGCGGCTGCCCTTCAAGAGACGGGCCGGCCCCGCCCGCGTTGCGCGGTACGGGCCCGGCGGGCCAGGCTCAGTTGCCGGCGAGCTTCATGCCGGTGACCAGCACCGAGCCGACCGTCTTCGTGCCCATCGTGTATTCGTCGGCGCCGATGCCGACGATGTTGTGCAGCATGTCCTTCAGGTTGCCGGCGATGGTGACCTCGTGCACCGGGTAGGCGATCTCGCCGTTCTCGACCCAGTAGCCACTGGCGCCGCGCGAGTAGTCACCCGTCACGTAGTTCACGCCCTGCCCCATCAGCTCGGTGACGAGCAGGCCGCGGCCGAGCCGGCGCACCATCGTGGCCAGATCGTCGCCCGGCGCCGTGGCGCGGCTGGTCATGCGCAGGTTGTGCGAGCCGCCGGCATGGCCGGTCGTGCGCAGGCCCAGCTTGCGTGCCGAGTAGCTCGACAGGAAATACCCCTGCAGCACGCCGCCCTGCACGACGGAGCGCGCTCGCGTGACGACGCCTTCGTCGTCGAACGGCGAGCTGCCCTTGCCCTTCTTCACGTGCGGGTCTTCGGCGATGTCGATGTGCGGCGCCATGACCGGCTGGCCCAGGCTGTCGAGCAGGAAGGTCGTGCGGCGGTAGAGCGCGCCACCGCTGGTGGCCTGCACCAGCGCGCCCAGCAGGCCGATGGCCATCGTGCTCTCGAACAGCACCGGCACCTCGGCCGTGGCGACCTTGCGCGCCTTCAGGCGCGACAGCGCGCGCTCGGCGGCATAGCGCCCCACCGCCTCGGCCGAGGCGAGATCGGCCGCGTCACGCATGGAGCTGTACCAGGCGTCGCGCTGCATGCCGGCGCCCCGGCCGGCGATGGGCGCGACGGACAGCGAATGCCGCGAGCTCGCATAGCCGCCCTGGAAGCCGCGCGTATTGCCCATCCAGAAATGCGACTGCTGCGCCGACACGGCCGCGCCTTCGCTGTTGGTGATGCGCTTGTCCACCCCCAGCGCCGCGGCCTCGCAGCGCAGCGCGATGTCGGCGGCCTGGGCCGCGTCGATGGCCCAGGGGTGGAACAGGTCCAGCTCGGGCCGCTGCGAGGCGTCCAGCGACAGGTCGGCCTCGTCGGCCAGGCCCGCAAACTCATCCTCGGCCGTGAAGCGGGCGATGTCGTAGGCCGCGCGCGCGGTGTCGCGGATGGCCTGCGGGGAGAAGTCGGACGTGCTGGCGTTGCCGCGCCGCTGGCCCAGGTAGACCGAGATGCCCAGCGACTTGTCGCGGTTGCGCTCGACGTTCTCCAGCTGGCCCAAGCGCACCGACACCGACAGGCCGCAGCCCTCCGACACCTCGGCGCCGGCATCGCTGGCACCCAGCTTTTTCGCCTCGGAGAGCGCATCGTCGATCCACTGCTGGAACTGCTCGGGGCTGTAGGCGAAACCGTCTTGGGCTTGAGACATGGAGAACACTGAATTCGGGTGGGCGACAATCATAGAGAACATGGACCACCCCGTACCGGCTTCGCTGGCCCCCTCAAGGGGCGCCGCCAGGGGACCGGCGAGGCCGGATCTCCGGCCGCCGCTCGACAGGGCTGACCACTTTGGATCGGCCTCGGGACACAAGATGCAAGAACACACCCCTGATTTCGACGACGACGACTTCGATCGTCCCAGCAAGTCCCAGATGAAGCGCGACATGACCGCGCTGCAGAAACTGGGCGAAGACCTGCTGGCCCTGCCCGAGAGCCGCTGGGAGCCGCTGGCGCTGCCGGAGATCCTCTACGACGCGCTGAAGGCCTGCAAGAAGATCACCAACTTCGAAGGCCGCCGCCGCCAGATGCAGTACATCGGCAAGCTGATGCGCAAGATCGACGCCGAGCCCGTGCGCGAGGCCGTGGCCGCGTTCAAGCTCGGCCACGCGCAGGACAGTCTGCGGCTGCACCAGTCCGAGCGCTGGCGCGACCGCCTGCTGGCCAGCGACGACGCGCTGCAGGAGTTCCTCAACGCGCATGTCGACGTCGACATCCAGCAGCTGCGCAACCTCGTGCGGGCCGCACGCAAGGACGCGGCCAACGCGCCCGAGAAGCGCAGCGGCCGCGCCTTCCGTGAGCTGTTCCAGTTCATCAAGGCCTCCGAAGCGCCCGCCGCGCCGGAGCCCGCCGAAGACGACGACGCCGATGACTGACGCCACCCCCGAGCTGGTCAGGATCGGCATCGTCTCGATCAGCGACCGCGCGTCCAGCGGCGTCTACGAGGACAAGGGCCTGCCGGCGCTGAAGGACTGGCTGAGCGGCGCGCTACTCAACCCGATCGAGTTCGTGCCGCGCCTGATCCCCGACGAGCAGGCCGGCATCTCGGCCGCGCTCATCGAACTCGTCGACGCCGAGCGCTGCGACCTCGTGCTGACGACCGGCGGCACCGGCCCCGCGCCGCGCGACGTGACGCCCGAAGCCACGCTGGCCGTCGCCGACCGTGAAATGCCGGGCTTCGGCGAGCAGATGCGGCAGATCTCGCTGCACTTCGTGCCGACCGCCATCCTGTCCCGCCAGGTGGCCGTCATCCGCGGGAAGGCGTTGATCATCAACCTGCCGGGCCAGCCCAAGGCGATTGCCGAGACGCTGGCCGGCCACGAGAAGGCCAGCGGCATCTTCGCCGCCGTGCCCTACTGCATCGACCTCATCGGCGGGCCCTATCTGGAAACGCGCGACGAGGTCTGCAAGGCCTTCCGCCCCAAGAGCGCGCAGCGGCCCGCACGGGGCTGACCCCCGCGCGGCCGCTCGCCAGGGGCTTCAGCTGATCATCGCGCCGGGTTCGGCCGGCGCTGCCAACGCGGCGGCCACCTCGTCCAGCGACCGATTGCTGCTGAGGCCGAAGCCGCCGATCTCGCGCGCACCGATGGCGCCGCGCCCGCTGGCGGTGTGCACACCCACCCAGGCATTGCGGCCCGACCGCTTGGCCGCGTACAGCGCCAGGTCGGCCAGGTTGACGACTTGCTGCCAGCTGCGTGCGAGCGGCCGCTCGGGCTCGAAGGGCACGCAGGCGAAACCGATCGAACAGGTCACCTCCAGCCGGGCGCTGTCATCCAGCTCGAACGGCGTGCTGGCGATGATGACGCGCATGCGTTCGGCCAGCTCCTCGGCGCGCACGCGGTCGGTGTCACGCGCCACGGCCAGGAACTCTTCCCCGCCCCAGCGCACCAGGTAGTCAGACTCCCGCAGCACCGAGCGCAGCCGCGCGCCGAACTGCACCAGCACCGCATCGCCCGCCGCATGGCCGTGGCGATCGTTGATGCGCTTGAAGGCGTCAATGTCCAGCAGCAGGAACACGCTGTCGGTGTCCAGCGGCTGCCCACCGGCGGCCAGCGTTTCCTGGGCGCGGCGCAGGCTGGCGGCAAGATCCTGCTCGATGTGATCGCTCAGGAAGCGGCGGTTGTGCAGCCCGGTGAGCGGGTCGGTGACGCTGCTTCGCTGCAACAGCTCGGTCTTCTCCTGCAGCGAGCGATGCAGGCACTCCAGCTCGGCGGTGCGCTGCTTGACCTTGAGCTCCAGCTCCCGCTGGCGCCGGTGCAGCAGTTGCGTGCGCATCCACACGGCGCTGAGCATCAGCAGCACGCCCCCCAGCGCCAGCACGCCGCGGAACCACCAGGTCTGGTGCCAGGCGGGCAGCACCCGCACCGGCAGCGTCAGCTCCTGCTCGCCCCACTGGCCGTCGCGGTTGGAGGCGCGCAAGCGCAGCTGGTAGTCGCCGGGCGGCAGGTTGGTGTAGGCCGCCAGCCGGCGCGACGCGTCGCTGTCCACCCAGTCGGCGTCGAAGCCCTCGAGCTTGAAGGCATAGCGGTTGCGTTCCGGCGCCGAGAAGTCGGTGGACGCGAACTCGACCGCCAGGCTGTTGGCCGACGGCTGCACCGTCAACGAAGCGGCAGCCGGGTTCAGCGGCAGCGGCTGCCCGCCCAGCGTCACGCCGGTCACGAGCACCTGGGGGCGGTAGTCCCAGCGCTGCAGCTTTTCGGGCAGCACGGCGGTCATGCCGCCCGCGCCGCCGAACAGCAGCTCGCCCCCGGCCGTGCGTGCGGCCGAACCGGTCCAGTAGATCGGGAACACGACGCCTTCCGCGCGCCGCAGCGCCCGCACCTCCAGCGTGCGGCCGTCGACGCGGGCCAGGCCGTTGTCCGTGCTGGCCCAGATGCGGCCTTGATGGTCCGGCAGCAGCGCGTTGACCGTGCTGTCCGGCAAGCCCTGCGCCAGACCGATGCGCTGCGGCGTGCCCTGCAGCGAGGCGGGCAGCACGTCGATGCCGCCGCCATAGCTGCCCACCCAGAGTCGGCCGCCTTCGTCGGTGTGCAAGGCGGTGATGAAACCCGCCGCCAGATGATCGCCCCCCAACGGGCCGGGCCGCCACTGCCGCACGGTCCGCGTGGCCAGGTTGACCTGATTGAGCCCGTTGCGCGTGCCCACCCACAGCAGGTCATCGGCGCCGGGAGGCCTTGCCAGCACCGTGACACGCTGGTCGCTGAGCCCCGGCGCGACGAGCGTCACGGCCGCGCCCCGGCCGGTGCGCAGGTCCAGCCGCCACAAGCCGTCGGTCTGGCCACCAATCCACAGCGTGTCGCCATCGGCCAGCAGCGCCCACACCGAGGCCGCCGGATCGCGGCCCGCGAAGGCGACGCGGCGCACGCGCCGACCGGTGGCGTCGGCGAGGTAGAGGCCTCGCTTGGTGCCGACGAACACGCCGCCGTCCGGCGACAGCGCCATCGCCAGCACGATGTCGGCGGGCAGCGCCGTCTGCGGCCGCGTGGCGTCGGGCCGCAACGCGCCGATGCGCGCGCCGCTGGCATCGAGGATGTCCACCCCGTTCTTGTGCGTGCCCAGCCACAACTGCCCGTCCGGTCGGGGTTGGATCCAGCTGATCTCGGTGCTGACGAAGCGCGCATCCAGCGCGAGGCCGCCATCCGGCGTCACGCCGAAACGCGTGCGCACGCCGCTCTGGCGCGGGTCGTAGCGGCTGAGCCCGCGATCGCTGGCCACCCACACCAGGCCCGCACGGTCCCGGTACAGCGCGCGCAGCACGTTGTCCGCGAGGCTCATGGGCCAGGTCGGCACGTGCCGGATGCGCCGCGTGCGGCCCGTGTCCAGCTCCACGGCCACCAGCCCCTGGCTCTGCGTGGCCACCCACATCTCGCCCGGCTGCGCTTCGATCAGGCCGGTGATCTGCCGGTCCTGCAAGACATCCTGCCCGTCGGGCGCCCGCTGCTCCCGCACGGGCACGGCCACGCCGTGCCCGTTCTCGCCCAGCACGAACACGCCATGCTGGCGGCTGCCGACCCAGATCCGGCCTGCGCCGTCCTGCGCCAGCACCTCGGGCTGCACGACCGCGCCGGCGCGCAGCGGCACGGCCCGCAACTCGCCGCCCGGTTCAAGCCGGAACAGGCCTGCGGCGCTGCCGAGCCACAGGGCGCCGGCCCGGTCGCGCATCACGACGCGCGTCTGCAGGCCCGCCGGCTGCGCCCAGCTCAGGCTGGCGTGCTCGACCTGCCCGCTGACCGGATCGAGCCGATCCAAGCCACCGTCCGTGACCACCCAGAGCGCGCCCGCGCCGTCGTCCAGCACCTGCCGCACGCTGACATGGCTGACGCCCTGCTCGCCGCCGATGGGGTAGCGCACGAACCGGTCCGCCGCCGTGTCATAACGCAGCAGGCCGGCGGAGGTCGTGCCCACCCACAGCTGGCCGCGCACATCGCCATGCAGGGTCTGCACGTAGTTGTCGGGCAGCGCCCCGTCGCGCTGCGGGTCGGCCTGATAGACGCGAAAGCGATAGCCGTCCCAGCGGGCCAGGCCGCCGGGGCTGCCGATCCAGAGAAAGCCCTGGCCGTCCTCGGCCACGGTCGTCGTGATGGAGTTGGGCAGGCCCTGATCCTGGTTCACGTGCTGGAACGTGACGTCGGCCAGCCGGTCAGGCAGCGGTTCGCGGGCGGGCGCTGCCGCATCGGCACGCCAGGCGGTCAGCAGAAGGCCGATCAGGACCAGCCGGGAGGAGAAGAACGTCAGTCGGAAAGTGCGTGGGGACAAGACTTGCCGTCAGAGGCGGGCAGAGGCCCGGAATGGGCGATTCTCATCGACGCCGATGACGCTTTACCGAGAACCCCGCGTTACGGCAGCGTTACTTCACGAGACGGTTCATGCCCGCCGCGTCGAAGGCCTCGTCGCGCTGCGCGTCGCAGGGCACGCAGTCGCTGGCCGGCTTGCCCATCTGCGCTGACAGCTTGCAGACAGCCTCCCACAGCAGCGCGATCTGGTGCTCGTGCCCCGACGCGCTGTCGATGAGCCCGCGCATGGCCAGCGCCAGCGGGTCGTCGCCCTGCGCCACGCCATAGGCCGAGAAGCCCATGCGGGCGGCGGCCTCCTCGCGCGCCTGGTCGCTGGCCGCCTCGATGATGCGGGCCGGGTTGCCCACCGCCGTCGCGCCGGCCGGCACCGGTTTGGTGACGACCGCGCCCGAGCCGATGCGCGCCCCGGCGCCCACGGTGAAGCCGCCCAGCACGCAGGCGTTGGCGCCGACGATGACGCCGGGGCCCAGCGTCGGGTGGCGCTTGGCGCCCTTCACGAGTGAGGTGCCGCCGAGCGTCACGCCCTGGTAGATGGTGCAGCCCTCGCCGATCTCGGCCATCTCGCCAATGACGATGCCCATGCCGTGGTCGATGAACACCTTGCGGCCGATCCTGGCGCCCGGGTGGATCTCGATGCCCGTCAGGAACCGTCCCCAGTGCGACACCCAGCGCGCCAGCCACTTGAAGCCGCGCGTCCAGAGCCAGTGCGCGCGCCGGTGCATCCACAGCGCATGCAGCCCCGGGTAGCAGGTGAGCACCTCCCAGGCGGACCGGGCAGCCGGGTCACGCTGCAGGACGAGTGCGATGTCTTCGCGAAGGCGCTGGAACATGGGGCGGCCAGGAAGCGGTTGGCGGGCCAGTGTAGGAGCGCTACTTTGGGCCCGCGGCGGCTGAGGTCTTGGACATCTGGCGGGCGATGCCGCGCAGGATGTGGACCTCTTCCTCGGTCAGCGAGGCCCGGTTGAAGAGCTGGTTCAAGCGCGGCATCAGCTTGCGCGGCGCCGCCGGGTCCAAGTAGCCGATGTCGACGAGCGCGGTCTGCAGGTGATCCAGCAGCCCCTGCACGGCGCGGGCATCGGCGAGCGCGGGGTCGGGCGTGCGCGCCGCCACGGTGAAGCCGCCCAGCGCCTGGCGCAGGTCGTAGGCCAGCAGTTGCACCGCCTGGGCCAGGTTCAGCGAGCCGTAGTCGGGATGCGTGGGGATGCTCAGCACCGCGTGGCAGCGGTAGACATCCTCGTTGCTCATGCCGTAGCGCTCCGAGCCGAACACCAGGCCCAGCCGCGGCGGCGCCTCGCGCGCGGCGAGCTCCGCGAACAGTGAGCGCGGCTCGCGCGTGGGCGGCCCGAAGTCACGCGGCGTCATGGCCGTGGCACAGGCGAAATCCACGCCGTCCAGCGCCTCGGCCAGCGTCGGCACGACACGCGCCCGCGCCAGGATGTCGGCCGCACCGCTGGCCATGGCCACGGCTTCCTCGTGGCACAACACGTCGGCGAAGCGCGGCGCCACCAGCACCAGGTCGCCGAAACCCATCACCTTCATGGCCCGGGCTGTGGCCCCGACATTGCCTGCATGGCTGGTATGGATGAGGATGAAACGTGTGGATTCCACGGGGTTTGTACGGAGGTCAGCGGCTAGAATCGCGCGATTATCCGGGCCGGCCCAGGCCGCCCACCGCTCTTTCCTCCCCGCCAGCCCCTTCTTCCCAGCGAGTGCACGCATGCAGCAAACGTCTCTTCATCCCATGCTCAACGTCGCCATCAAGGCCGCACGTGCAGCCGGCGCCATCATGAATCGCGCCTCGCTGGATCTCGAGGCCTTGCGCATCAACACCAAGAGCCCGAACGACTTCGTCACCGAGGTCGACCATGCCTGCGAAGGGGTGATCATCGAGACGCTGCTGGGCGCCTACCCCGACCACGGCATCCTGGCTGAAGAGTCCGGCCGCACCCACGGCGCCAAGCATTCCGAGTACGTCTGGATCATCGATCCGCTGGACGGCACCACCAACTTCATCCACGGCTTCCCGGTCTACTGCACGTCCATCGCGCTGACGTTCCGCGGCAAGGTCGAGCAGGCCGTCGTCTACGACCCCACCCGCAACGACCTGTTCTACGCCACCAAGGGCCGCGGCGCCTTCCTGAACGACAAGCGCCTGCGCGTGTCCAAGCGCACCCGCATGAGCGACGCGCTGATCGGCACGGGCTTCCCGTTCCGCCGTGGTGACAACTTCAAGCGCTACGTGAAGATGTTCGAGGAAGTCATGCAGCAGTGCGCCGGCTTGCGCCGCCCTGGCGCCGCAGCGCTGGACCTCTGCTACGTCGCCGCCGGCTACTACGACGCGTTCTTCGAGACCGGCCTGCAACCCTGGGACGTCGCAGCCGGCTCGCTGATCGTCACCGAGGCGGGCGGTCTGGTCGGCAACTTCACCGGTGAAGCCGACTTCCTGCACCAGCGCGAAGTCATCGCCGGCACGCCGCGCATCTACGCGCCGCTCGTGCAGACGCTGGCCCCGTACACGCGCGTCATCAAGGAGGAAGACCTGGCGGCGCCGGCCCCGGCTTCTGCCCCCGCCGCCCCGGCCGCAGCGCCGGTGGCCAAGAAGCGCGGCCCCGTGCGGCTGAAGAAGGAAGACCGCGGCGACGACAGCCCGGTCTGAGCCCAGACCATCGCCATGCACGAAGCCCTCCCCGCGAGGGCTTCGCTGTTTTCGGGCGTGACGAAGTTGGCACGGAAGGCGACTCCGCAATAACCCGCACAACCCAGCGTGACTTGTGCACACCCTCCACGCCCGAGCGGCCACAGCCGAGTCGCCAGAATGCGGGCCACGCGGCCAAGCCCGATGCCGCATGGCCTTCCATCAACACTTCGAAAGCTCCCGATGTTCGTTCGCTCCGTCCTCGCCCTCGCCCTCTTCGCCGCGGCTTCGCTGGCTCACGCCGACGCCAAGGTCCTGAAGAAGGTGGCCCCCGAGTACCCCGGCGAAGCCATCAAGAAGAACATCAGCGCCGGCAGCGTGCGCGCCAAGATCGCCATCGCCGGCGACGGCAAGGTCTCGGGCGTGGAAGTGGTGGAAGCCGAACCCAAGCGCATCTTCGACCGCGCCGCCATCGAAGCGCTGAGCCAATGGAAGTTCGAAGGCACCGGCGCCGCCCAGACGCACGAAGTCAAGCTGGTGTTCAAGTCGGAAGATTAATCAGACGCTTCGCTGAATCAACAAGGCCCGCAACAGCGGGCCTTGTTCTTTTGTGGCTCTGATAATGCGCGGCTCGATGAAAACCGACACCGCCCCCGACCTCGCCCCGCACACGCCCATGATGGCCCAGTATCTGGGCCTGAAAGCCGACTTCCCGGACACGCTGCTGCTGTACCGGATGGGGGACTTCTACGAGGTCTTCTACGACGACGCTCGCAAGTGCCACGCGCTGCTGGACATCACCATCACGACCCGCGGCCAGAGCGCTGGCCAGCCGGTCGTCATGGCCGGCGTGCCGGTGCATGCGCTGGAGAGTTATCTCGCCAAGCTGATCAAGCTGGGCGAGGCAGTGGCCATCGCCGAGCAGGTCGGCGAGGTCGGCGCGGGCAAGGGCCCGGTGGAGCGCAAGGTGGTGCGCGTCGTCACGCCGGGCACGATCACCGACACCGAGCTGCTGGCCGACAAGCAGGACGCCGTGCTGCTCAGCGTCAGCGGCCAGGGCCGCCGCCACGGGCTGGCCTGGCTGTCGCTGACGCAGGGCGAGATCGGCCTGGCCGAATGCAGCGATACCGAGCTGCCGGCCTGGCTGGCGCGATTGATGCCCGCCGAAATCCTCGTGAACCGCGAGCAGCAGCCCGCCGGCGTCATGCGCGCGCGCTTCCCGA
>JACCDO011731638.1_pt1 | contig 14639 bp, 14 predicted proteins | sample 7446101 | NCBI WGS metagenome assembly JACCDO01 (sample SAMN15323440, study PRJNA562643) | freshwater metagenome | isolation source: river surface water | place: USA:Blue River Watershed | collected 2017-08-16
ATAATTGCCAAACATCATACAATAATACCAGATTATACAAATACTCACAATTATACAAATACTCACAATTATACAAATACTCACAATTATACAAATACTACTCTGCTTATACATACTTTTTTACAATATTCACAATTTTTTTTACACCCATACAACACATACACTTACATACTACTTATACACAATAACACATTTTACACTAATCTACTAATTATACAAATTATACTTCTTTTTATTTAATTAAATCAATATCCAGATTAAAAAATATAAAATTTATATATTTTATAATAATTATTAATGTCTTCTACCACAAATCTTATTAATGGATGTATATATAAAATATCATCTATTGATAATAAAATGAATTATTATGGACTTACTATTCAAAATATAGAAATTAGATATCAACAACATATCATTAAATACAATACATATAAATCTAATCATGAAAAATCACAATTTTGTTCTTCTTTTATTATTTTTGATACATACACACCATTAAATACATCAATACACATAGTTGAAGAACATAATAATATTACTTTAATACAATTAAGAAATAGAGAAAAATATTATATACATAACTTTGATTGTGTTAATATTTTAGCTAAAAATAATTATTTAATAAACTCTGATTTTCTAACTTTAGAAAAAACACATATTACACAACAAATGATTTTTGAAAATCAACCAATTATACATAGTATTACACCAAATATTATACATATTATACAATTATTAGGTTATAATATTAATCATGATAATACACTAATACTACAATCACAAACATCATTTTTTGCTATTAAAAAACATTTATTAAATATATTACAAACCTATTATCCACACTTTAAAATTAATAATAGAACCTCTTCTATATTAAATACTATTAATTTAATACTTAATCAACATAATTTACAAGTTATTACACACGAACATATTATTTATAAACATAGACATAAATTTGTTTTTACAAAATTACTTATATATCCATATAATATTAATACTGCACACAGTCAAATAGTTCAAAATAATTAATTATTCATTGCATTTTTAATATTTTTCATTGCAAAAGTGACTTTTATTAAAATACTTTACATTTATATAATATAGTTTTATTGTGTTTTTAACATTTTTCATTGCAAAAGTGACTTTTATTAAAATACTTTACATTTATATAATATAGTTTTATTGTGTTTTTAACATTTTTCATTGTAAAAATGACAACGACATTTTTACCGAGGGTTTTCGAGTTTTTTTTATTTATAAACTAAAAATCATACTAAAGTTCTTTTCAAAGGTTTTTGATTTTACTAAAATGTTTTTCGAAAGATTTTACATTTAAAATCTTCTTTTGTTATTTTAGCTTACCTAGAAAAAGAATCTTTATCTAAATTATGATTTAGAAACTAAATAAAAACTTTTTATTTTATTTATATTATAAGAAAAAAATTTTACAAAAATTAATAAAAATTTAAATTAATTATTATTCTAGATAACTTATTTTTTTATATGTTTCATTGAGATTTTAATATTTTTCATTGTAATTTTAACATTCTATGTAAATTTATTTATTATTTTATTGTACCTAGAAAAGAACTTCTTTATGAACTTATAATTCATACAACAAATATCATTTTAAAATTCCTTTCTAGGTACATACTTTTATTTACATGCTAGAATAAATTCATTGAGATTTTAATAATTTTCATCAAAAATACAATACAAATCATATTGTACTCTAATACCTACGCGTTTATGCAACCTTTCAATTATGTATTCATAATATATAATGAATGTTTTATTAACTACAATATGTATTGGTGATAAATATATCCAACAATATAATAATTTATTTAGACAATCACATATAGACTATGCTAAAAAATGTGGATATGACTTTAAAGTTATAACAGATTACATTCAACAACCAGCTCACCCTTCACTAATATCATTCAATAAAATTCTAGTTTGTAACTATAATTGGGACAAAGATTACGATTATATTATATTTATTGATGCAGATATCATAATTAATAATACAACACCTGAAATACATAATTATTATAATTTTGGTGATAAAATAGGTGTTGTTAACCAATCACAACCTACATTAGAAGCAAGATTAATTACTCAAAAACATAAAGGATATGAAATAACCGCAAAAGAATATTATAAATCAAAATCAAATCATGATATCAATACAGATCATATAATAAATACAGGATTACTAGTCATACAACCTAAAAAACATAAAACTTTCCTAGAAAATATATTTAATCAATACTATAATAAACAAATAAATAATACAGTTGGATTTCACTATGAGCAATCCGTCATTGGATACGAAATTCAAAAACACAATCTACATTTTTTTATGGATATGAAATGGAATGCTTTATGGGCTAATAATAAATATTATTACAATGTCATTCAAAAACAAAACCTTACTCTTCAGGATTTTTTTAATAATAATTACTTCATTCATTTAGCAGGTAATTGCGATTATCATCTAGTTAAAACACTAACATAATAAGATAATAAAATTGTTGAAAATTAATTTATTATTTTTTTCTTTGTGATTTATTATTACTATTTAATTTTTTTACTTTTTTTGTTTTTTTTGTTCTTTTCTTTTTTCCTCCTGTTAATGATCGAACAGAAGATGATAATACTGATTTATGAGAAGATGATAATAATCCTAATCTACTACTTGCTTTAGATACTTGTTCTTTATCTATATCTTCATCTTTAAATGCACTAATTAATTGTAAATATAGATCAGTTTTTAAATTTTCACGATTCTTAACATAAATTATTTTATTAAATTCTATATAATTCTTACCCCAATTATCTATACTATCAATTAAAAAATTTACTTTATTACAAAAATGATAAGATAAATCTACAACCGGAATTGTAATTATTTCACCATTTTGTTTAAATACATATTTAATTCTAAACAAACAAAAAACAACACCTGTATTTTCATCATCTGCTCGTGTTATACTTTTAGCCTCATTATTAATCCATAAATATGGAATAATTGATAATTTAAAACAACCTTCTTTAGGAGTAGATATATATTTTTTAAAAGTTTGATTCTTTATTCCACTACCCAATGGACTGTTTTCACCATATTCTATTTTAACTAATGTATCAAAAATTTCACTCATTGGTTCAGCATCTTCTAATATTTTTGTAATATCAAAACTTTTAGTTTTCTCATTTAACTTATCACGTAAACTATTCATAAATTGATACATATTATCCATATCCATCATTCTAAAAGATTGTGTAACATAACCATCTGGAATAAACATTAAATCATAATCAGATATATTTTCTTTCCCTAGAGATGTACTACCATACCATATAATTCTACCCTTGTCTGAAAAATATTTATTTATTTCACGATCAATTAAGATTGGTAATTTAATATCACGTCCTTCTTCAATCGGTTTTACAATATATCCATCTAAACTATCAAATAAAGCCTTTAATATTTTCTTTTCTTTATCAGATGATATCTTTTTTTCATCTTTGGATTTTATTTCAGACTCATGATCCGGTTGAAATTTAAGATTTCCTATCATTTTAATTATATTGCCAGTCAGATTTGAAATATTTGTTCTATTTGGAGAACATGCAAGTGAGGTTGACATATTTATTTAAAACAAAGAAAAAATTAAATATTAATAATATTTTTTTAAATATTTTTAATATAAAACATAATACAAATTATTTAACTTTTTTATTGATTAAAATAAACCCACCCTGCTCTCATCTGATCATCAATATAAGTTCGACATTGAATTGTTTCAATCTCCAAATCAATAATTGTATCAAAAGACATATAAAATTCTCTATCCTTATTATAAATTTCATAACCATCATCAACAGTTATTTCAGGATTGGTAGTTTTTAAATAAAATTTAATATCATAATCCTCTAAAAAATAATAATATACTTTTTTATTTTTTTCAAATGGTTTAACAGTAGCAATATATTCTTTAATCTTACGTCCTTCAAACATAATCTCAGGGATTTCTTCATATTCAATAGGTGTAATCATTTCTTTTATTATTCTATATAATATATAATTATATGATTCAATTTTATAAGATCTTATCTATGACACAAAATATATAAAATTGAATTTCATATTATTTTGTATCATATATAAAAATGCAAAAATGACTATATATCTTAGAGTTAATTTTACTAAATATAAATGCAATATCATAAAAATTATGGGTGAATATGCTCTTTTTAGAGATTTATACAAAAATAAAGATATCTCAATTGATTCACACGATATTACATATCTAGATTGCTCTGATAATAATCTAACCAACCTAGATGACTTTAAAGACTTTATTAACCTAGAAACCCTATTATGTCAAAATAACCAACTAACTACCATACCAGAATATCCTAATTTGTGTGAATTAGTTTGCTTTAATAACAAATTAACTTCATTACCTGTTTATCCTAAGCTAGAAGTACTTAATTGCAGACATAATAATTTTACAAACATTAATAATTATAATTCTCTTGAAGTTCTAGATTGTATTGTTAATAAATTAAATGAACTTCCAGAATTACCAAATATTACTAAATTATATTGTAGCTATAATAATCTATCAACATTACCATTCTATAAAAAATTAGAAATTCTATATTGTGGTCATAATAGATTAACTAAAATACATCCATATGATAATTTAGTTGAGTTAATGTGTAATAATAATTTTATTATCCAACTACCTCAACCATGTAGGAAACTAGAAACCCTTAACTTTGAAGAAAACCCTATTTCTGAACTACCTATTTATCCTAATCTTATAAATTTAAACTGTAGTTATAGTAATGTTAAAAACATACCCAAAATAGATACACTTAGAAGTCTTTATTGTTCTCATAATAATTATACAAAACTACCTAGTCCATCAAAACTTCCTAACCTAATCAACCTTGATTGTAGTAATAATAATCTAAAAGAAATACCATTTTATCCACATATTACACAACTTAAATGTAGTCATAATATGCTTACAAAAATACCAGAATTTAATAATCTTTTTAAACTTATTTGTGATAATAATATGATTACTTCATTATTCGAATATATATACCTAGAACAACTTAATTGTAGTCATAACAAGATTTCATTTATCCCACCATTTTATAAAATTAAATATATGAATTGTAGCTATAACATTATTACAAATATACCCAATTTTGAAGATATTATCTATATTGATTGTAGCTATAATCAATTACATAAATTATTCAAATATAAAAATATTACAAAAATGAAAAATAATAATATTAAAACATTACCTTCTAATACAAATACCCATACATCTACACATACAAAAAAAACTTTAATCAATAAATTTACAGATACATTATATTATATTCCAATGTTTATAGCTTATTATCATAAAAATCATCATTTGTAATATGGGTAATTAAACGGAATTTCTACACCATTCTCATAAATAACGATTTTTGCTACTTGACCATTTATACTATATTCAGTATATAAACCATTTTTATTATTGTCTTTATAATTACAAACAATATGTGGTTTACCATTCTTGTGATACGATTTATACTCACCATTCAAATTATTATCCTCATAAAAAGAATTGATTTTTAATTGACCATTGTTAAAATACTTCATATAATTACCAACTTGAATACCATTTTCAAAATTCTCAATGAAATATTCTTGACCATTATTGAAATATTCTGTATATTTACCATCCATCATACCATTCTTATAATAACCCAATTTCTTTAATTTACCATCCTTATAAAAGCCACGAAATTCACCTTCTTTCATATCACCAACCATACAATAAACATCTTTAATCGTAGTGTTATCAGGATAATAAATGGTTAATAGATTCATTGATAATTTTGATGTCTGATATATTTTTATTTTTATATTTCCATATAATTATAATCAATTTTTTTATATAAAAAATAAAAAATAATGTAATTGATTAAAAATTATAAAATTTAACCAAAAATATAATTGTTTTCATGATATATTTTTTCAAATTGTTTCATAATATATCTATAGCCAATTGGATTATACGGATTCTCAAAACAAGATCTTATACAATTTTGAATTTTTAATGCTGATAAATGTTCTTTTGCATATTTTTCATAAAATTTATGATACTCATATTTATAATAACTTTCATCCATAATATGCCTTTCCATTTCATATTTTATTAAATATAAATTATCAGCAATTACTTCATGATCATTAGTATCATTAATTATGTTTATATGTTCCATTACTAATTCTTCCAAAATATCTAGGTCAAAATCTTTTCTATATAACAACATAGCTCTTTTGTAAAATAATTTTTGATATCTATCTAGAGAGCCTTCATATTTTTTATAAACATCTATGATTTTTCTTAAAGGTATATTAACATTATGACAAAGAAATTCAAGATTATTCATAGTTACATATTTATCAATCTGATGGTTAGTCATTTTAAAGAATGTAATGAAAATTGGGGCTATTTTGATATTATATTTTACAATAAAATCAAAATTCAAAAAGGTATCTTCTTGTACCTTCATATTTACATTACAAAATGATGTATAACCATTAGTATGTTTTATACAATATTTAACCAATTCATTAGACATGTCTTCTTTATTTTTATACATTTTAATAAAGTCTTCCTCATTAAGTTCTCCAGATAACAATTTATTATTAAGAAGACAACATTCATTATTATATGGTAGGTATACTATGCTTTCTTCATTTTCATTTTCATTTTCATATTCATATTCATATACATATTGTAATATATTTTCATGTAAATTTAGTTTTAATAATATGTTTTCTACAAATTTTTTATCATGTGATAGAATTGATTTAGTTAATATCTGTCTCCATCTAAGTCTTTCTACATCAACAAAATCCAATTTATCTATAAGTTCATTAAATAATTCCTTAGAGATTGATGATGATTCCAATAATATAAAATATAACATCTTATATTCCTCATAATCATTACATTTATCTTTATATAATTCAATCAAACTTTTGTATCTAGATGAAATATATGAACACCATTTATCATTAATACATTTTATGATTGATTTCATGATTAAAATTTAATACATAAATGATAATTAAACAATTTCAATTTTATAATAAAAAATATACAAATTATAAATTAAATTATTTCTAATTTTTTCTATTTTTATTTTACCATTCACGATCACCAAAAACAATAGCTGAAAAGTTATTATCACATGAAATACTATAGAAATTAACAGATTCCATCACAATGAATTTTTTACCAGTCTTATGATTCAAACCATAATCAGAAATAAGTATTTCAATATGAGAACCAAAAGAATTATTGACCTTATGTTCACCTGTACGTTTAACACATATCGACTTAGGCATCTTAATTAACAAACTAATAGTATCATTAAAAGTTGTAGGAATCAAATCATACGGAATATAAATTTTTGTTCGATAAATGTTAGGATAATCAGTATACTTTTCATAATCAGAATCATAGTCATATGAATACTCAAATGGACGATTACTAATTTCAATCCAGTGTGCATCCACATTATCATGAAATGTAAATTTTTTGTTATCATCAGGAATCTTAAAAGAACCATTCAAATGAATATCATTGTTAATCTTTTCACCAAACTTACGTTGTGCATTATTAATATCATACGGACATACACCAAAATCAATCAATTGATTCGCAGTCCAAAGAACTCTTGACATAATAATTGGATTTTGAGACATCCTATTTAATTTAATTACGAATTAACGTTTATACGTTGTTGCGTTTTTATATTATCATATTAATTATTTTTTAAAATCAATTTTTCTTAATCATTATAATATCTAAAAATCTTTCTTTATAACAAAAAATAAAGACATATATATATAAAGGTAAATGCAAAAATATATTGATAAAACTTTATATGAACAATGGAAGAATGTAAATATAGTTCTTCAAATAATTAATGCACCACCTGATTTATTAGAATTATCAAACGGAATTGTTAATGGATATCAAGGTAAAGATATTAATATTACTGAATTTTCACAAATGAAAGAAGTTGAAGATTCATTTTTTAAATCATTGAAAAACACATATTCAAATCATGTAGAAATAGATGGTATTAGAGGTAGATATTTATATGGACTTTATTTAGAAAAAAAACTTAAATTGATTAATAGTCATAATTCTAAAGATAATTTTTATACAAAAAAAGGATGGGATTTATTCCATCAAGCTGAAGATTTCTATATCCTCAGACGTTCAATATTTCATATAATTAAAGCCTATATGAAAGGATGGGATGGGAATAATCTTAAAGAACTCCCTCCTACTTTTTCATATAATACTTATATCATATATGAACAAATTAGTGATTTTTTTCCTCTTAGATTTATTGAATATATGAAAATACCCAACAATAAACTAGAATTGTATCGTATTCAAAACTATTTTTAACCATTTTTAATATGGTATATTTATAAAAATTGAAAATTAATAATTACTATTTTATTATTAATAAACCATGGAGTCTCTCTTGATCGAAAAGCGCAACGTTTTGCCCAAGTGGATGAAAATCCCTGTGCCCCAGCGGTACAATGTGTTTTCTCCTGCATGGGTCTATGTTCTCCTCGACAATTTCGGACACAACCCCTCAGTCTACAACACCAACGACTTTGAGCGCATCAACCCCCAGTTCCGCAACATGTTCTACATGTTGTCGACCATGTTTTATCAGGTCGACCATGCAATGTTCAACTGGCACATGCATTCCAAAATGCTGTGCTCGATTGTCCACTTGCTGTGCGTCAATTACGGGATCACGCCCTCGGCTTTCCCCTCGGTCCAGGACATGATCTTCTGGGCTTTGGCGAAGGTCAACATGACGGATATGCACGACAGTGTGTGCTACGCTTTCCTCAAGGCGTGCGACTACAACATCCCTTACGAGACCATCGATGTCGACGTTGACCCCTACCGGTTCCACAAATTCACCGTGGACCCTGTGGCTCTCGTCAATGACCTTGTTGGTTCTTCGTAAGTCGTGCGGTGAAGCACGGCGGTTGTAACAACATCACAACTTTTTTTATTTTTAAGTTTAATTTTATGATATTTTTTAAATTAGTTATAATAAAAGTAAAAATGAATTGTGACTCTTGTAATTATTTTTTTATTGATAATGATTCTTTTAATATTCATTTAAAAAATTGTAAAAATAATATTAACAATGATCCTAAAAATAAATATTATTGTCCATCATGTGATAAAAAATTTAGAATACTTACCAATCTAGAAAAACACAATGAATCAAAAAAACATCTCAATTTATTTGAATGGAACAAAAAACAATTAAATATCAATAACAATAATATTAATACCAAAATTATTAATCTTATTTCTGATATTCCCGAAAAAGAAGAAGAACAAAAACAAAACCAACAACAATCTTCATTAGAACAATTAATAAGAAATCGAGAATTAGAATTACAATCTTATAAAATTCCAACAAAACCAACACAACCATATGATACACCTATGCAACAAATACAATCACATAATACTTATGAATCTAATCAATCACATAATACTCAAATGCATTCACATACTCATCTACAAAATAAACTAGAAGAAGATGATATAGATTTATCTGAAGAAATAAAACAAACTAAATTGTCATTAAATTTATCAATCGATTCACATCAAAAAGAAATAGAAAAAGTTGAAAATCAATTGAATGATGATAATTTTTTAGATAATATTCAAGAACAACGTACAATTATTCAAAAACAAATAGAACAATCTGAAGAACCATTGCCAACACCAAAGACAACTCAACCAACACCTAAAATAGTCCAAACTCCCCCTAAACTAGTTCAAGAACCAACTAAAATAGATCAAAAACTATCACAACCACAATCACAAAAATCAATACCGAAATGTCCAATTGAATTTAAAAGCACATTAATTTGGAAAAAAATGTCTTCTTTAATCAATAACACAAAAAAAGAAGATGAAACTAAGCTTGCTAATACAATTATTACTTCATTAACTAAATCTCCATTAAATGCATACCCTTATATTTGTGCATTTATTATGTGTTCAGAAGATTTAGATAATAAACCAGAATTAAGAACCAAACTGATTAATGGATTAATTGAAATTAAAAAAGCATTTGCTAAATTAGTTTCCATTAAACAATTATATTGGAATGGTGTTAATACCAATGATGGTTATGCATTAATGAATAAGCTAAACTTGCAAGAAATTAAAGCATAAAAATTGATTTTTTTTTTATATATTATATATTTTATTATTACATATTGAAAAATGCTTGACATCATTTCAATTAATTATTATAATGTTGATGAGTATAATATCATCCTTAAATGGTGGTATGAACTTCATCAACTTATGCCTTTCAATGTTTGTCTGCTAAATATTGTCAGTTATCAACATAACATCCCATCTGAACTCAAAGATGAATTATTTAATTGGATTGATACATATCACCCAATCAATAGTTGCGAGTGTGATTGTTGTCAGAAAGTTAGGATCTTTATGAGTTTTGGAATAAATATTTATCACTCAAATTACTGTGTCTTACAATGCATCTTTAACAATATTACAGTTGATATTACAGCCTTAGAACATATTAAAAATACTATGTACAAATTGAATATGGATGATACTGAATTTTCTAATTTTAAATTACTTCTTGAAAATATCATAAATTTGTGCAGTTAAAAATTAAAATAAAATCTATCATATAATGATAAAAATAAAATGGATCCACCTAGAATTATGTACGAAGAAGATATATATTATTACGTTTCTGATAAACAAAAGAAAACAAATAAATACCCATCTGTTTCACCAATTCCGGTGAATGCTTTATATGAAGAAGATTACTCAAGTGTTGTAAAAAAATCTTAAGTTAACTAGATTAGTTTTTTATTTTTATTTACAGATTTTGATAAAATTGAAAATAAAATCATTTTACTATTTTTTAGAATATAATAAAATGGATAATGATATAGTTAATGATCCGTATGTAATTGCTTTTACTAAAATTGTTACTTGTTTACCTATACATAGTTATGTAATAAATAATGCAGCAGCAATCATTACATATTATTGTGGTCAAAATAATACTTTTATATTACCACTTGATGAAATAAATAAATAAAATTTTTGAAATCATAATTATTATTTAGTTTTATTTAATTTTTTTATTTAAAAATAAAATTGAAAAAGTGTAAGAGCATTTACAATAATAAATTAATATACAACTATGACTGACATTATGCAAGAAATTCAATTTGCCGATTTAGAATATTCAGGTAAGATTGATAAGATCTATCATATTTCTGATATTCATATTCGATTACAAAAACGCCATGATGAATATAAAAAGGTCTTTACTAACTTATACAAACAGTTAAAGGAAGATGTCGGAAAATCAAAAGGAATTATTATTATTACTGGTGATATCCTACATTCCAAAACAGAATTATCTCCGGAATGTGTTAGTATTACAGCTGACTTTTTCCAAAAACTAGCCAAGATTATGCCTCTTATCATTATTGCTGGTAATCATGATGCAAATCTTAATAATAATAACCGTATGGACTCTCTCACGCCAATCGTAGAAAAAGTCATCTCTAAATCACATTGTTATTACTTACGTCAATCCGGATTTTATCGATTTGGTAATATTGTATTTGGTCTTACAAGTGTTTTTGATTATAATTTTTGCAAAGCCTCGGATATTGAAAACTTAGAATTAGAAGGAATTGATCATAAAATTGCTCTATTCCATGGACGGGTTGATGGAGCAATTACAGATACAGGAAGCATTATGGAAGGAGAACGAGGTATTAATAAAAAAAGTTTTGATGGCTATGATTACACACTATTAGGTGATATTCATAAACAACAATTTTTAATCCCTAATCGTATGGCTTATGCTGGTTCTCTAATCCAACAAAATCACGGAGAATCCCAGAAAGGTCATGGTTATTTGATTTGGGATATTGTTAATAAAACTGTTACACCAAAAGATATTCCCAATGATTACGGTTATATAACCCTTAAAGTTCGAGAAGGTAAATTAATGAAACAAAAGGATCTTATTATCCCATCTAAATGCTATTTACGACTCGAAGTTGATAATATGACTACCCGAGAACAACAAAAATCAATCTTATCAGAACTTAATGAAAAAAGAACTATCCTAGAACTCATTCAAACTAATACACGGAATAATACAGTTAATATTGAAAATACAGTAGATGGTATGGATATAGAAGATAATGATAATGATGATAATCCTGTTCAATCAATGATTCGTTCTCTATCATTCAATGTTTCCAATCCACAATTTCAAAACGATGAAATTGAAAAGTATTTGAATGTAAAAGGTATTTCATCTGAATTAATTACAAAAATTAAAACATTGAATAATGAATATAACCAACAAATCCTAATGAGTGAAGCATTACTAGGTGGATCATGGAAAATTAAACAACTTGAATTCAGTAATCTTTTCTGTTACGGTGAAAATAACCATATTTCATTTGATAAATCCAAAGGGATTGTAGGTTTAGTTGCACCTAATCACTCAGGTAAATCATCTATTATTGATGTAATTCTATATACACTTTTTGATAAAACATCTAGAAAAGGAACTGGTAAGGAAATCATGCGTCTAGGTGAAAAATCATTCAAGACCAAATTGGAAATCGAAATGGGTGATAAAACTTTTATCATCCTTAAAAAAGGAACCAAAAAATTATCAGATACCCTCAGCGTTTCAATTGACTTCTCATACTATTCTCGTGATTTAGAAACCGGAAAAAGTGTTCAAACTAAAATGAATGGTAAAACACCCGCTGAAACACGGAGAATCATTGAATCTTATTTCGGTACATTCGATGACATGATCATGACATCTGTTTCACTACAAAATAACAATACACAATTTGCCGATTCAACTACTGCTGAAAAACGCAAAGAGTTTGAAAAATTGTTACGAATTGATATCTTTGAAAAACTAAAGGATATTTCCCTAGAACATTCCCGTGAAAAGAAAGCCGTTATTAAACATATAACTTCTGAATTACCAGAAAATGCACTTAAGAATCTATTAGATGATCATATGTCACTTACAGAAAAACTAACTGAAATTGAAAATGAATTGGTTATTCAAAAAGATGAACTTGCCGGGCTTAGACAACAAGAAAGTGGTTTAATGGTTCGTCTTTCTAGTGCAATCAATAAAGTTCCTGAAAAATATAAGGAACTCGCTAAAAAAGGTGATCAATATATTGAAAATCACAAGGCTAAGATTGCAAAAGAAATCAAAGAACTCAACATTAATATTGATCAATTGAATACATCTTATTCTAATGTTAATATTGATGAATGGAAAACCAAAGAAGATACTCGTAAGAAAAAATTAACAGAAGTGGAAAACAAACTCAATCGATTAACTCGTAATATGCATCCAATCAAGAATGAACCTGAAAAACCCTCTAAAACTTTGGGAGAACTCGAAGAAACTAAACAATTACATACTGATATGCTTTATAAATTAAAGAAAGAGATTCAGAAACTGAAAGAGTGTGATTGGGAAGAAAAGACGATGGTGAATGGTATTTGTATGGAAATTATTCAAAAGATGAAAGCAATGAATAAATATAATAATTCTGAGAATGGAGAATTATTCGATGATATGGAATTATGTGTTAAAGAAGTAATTGATATACACTATCAACCTGGTAGTGAAAAGGACCTCAAGAAAACCCAGAAAAAATATACCATCACAGAAGAAAAACTATCTGAATGTGAAAATATGCTTAAGAAATGGGGTGATTATAATAAGACTTGTGAACTTTTAAAAGAAAATGAAATCATTATGAAAGAAATTAATATCCTAGAAGAGAAGAAGTCTAATCTTAGTAAAAATGAATTCGATGTTTATGGTTATATGTGTTATCAAAAATACATGCAACTAAACAAAGAATATAATGATTTACTAGAAGCATGTGAAAATATTAAGATTTACACTAATACGATGGAAGAAATCAACATTGTCATGAATCAGATCCTAGAAAAGGAATCAATGGTTAATATCCTAGAAGAAGAACGTGGTAATATGAAAGGTTCAATTGGAGTGGTTGAAACAGAAATGAAAACCAATAAAGAAAAAAAACAGAAACTTGAAGAATACATCCTAGAACTAGATGTTTTAACAACTTACCAAGAATGCTTGAAAACAGTTCCTTTTATCATTATCGATAAGATTGTTCCACAACTAGAGAAGACAATCAATATGATGCTTTCTAGCTTAGTTAATTTTACAATTAACTTCAATGTTAATGAAAAAGAACTCAATGTCTATATTACTCGTCCACATGGACAATTACCACTTAGTAATGCTTCAGGTTTTGAGAAATTTGTAGGAAGTCTATTCCTACGTATTGGTTTAATCAAAATCTCTAATCTACCAAAAGCAAACTTCCTAGCCATCGATGAAGGTTGGAGTAATTTTGATTATGAAAACATGAA
>JACCDO011283300.1_pt1 | contig 14638 bp, 11 predicted proteins | sample 7446101 | NCBI WGS metagenome assembly JACCDO01 (sample SAMN15323440, study PRJNA562643) | freshwater metagenome | isolation source: river surface water | place: USA:Blue River Watershed | collected 2017-08-16
CAAAAATTGAATTAGAGCAATTTCCAACATCGTCGCATCTAGCGGCACGCATGCTGTATGTGGCTTGTAATACTTACAATGATATTGAAGGTAAGTTAATTGGTGATTTTGGTTGTGGTCCAGGCATTTTGTCTATTGGCAGTAGTTACTTAGGTGCTGCTCATGTCATCGGATTTGATATAGATCAAGATGCATTGGACACATGTTGGGTTAATTTGCGTAAATTAGAGATAACAAATATAGATTTGATTAATTGTAATTTGCAGTCGATGCAGTTGACCCAAAAATTCGATACGGTTGTTATGAATCCACCATTTGGTACCAGAAATGCCGGAATAGATACAATATTTGTATCAAGAGGTCTGGAATATGCTGATGTCGTTTATTCATTGCATAAATCAAGTACCCGTGAGCATTTTTATCGTTTTGCTAACGAGAATAACTGTAATATAGAAGTTGTAGCAGAGTTGCGCTACGATATACCAAAGATGTACAAGCATCACAAAGCCAAAAGTAAAGACATTGAAGTCGATTTATTAAGATTTTCACGAAAATAACTTTTTTTAATACTATAAATTACACTTGAGTGACTGGGACCTTAGTCTCTCACTCTCGCCTATGCATACTGTTCTATTATTGTAACTTTATAATTTAAGTAATTTTTTTGCTGTATCACTATATATTTGGCTAGAAATCTTGCCTGGTAGAGCATCGATACTGCTGAATACTTTCTTAGTACTTGGCCATACAGTGTTGAATATATCCTTCTCTCCTGGTGGTGGGAAGAATGGATTGTCAGTGCCAAACATAATTCTATCCTCACCAACGATATCTATTAAATTCTGTAAAGATGATGTGTTGTATGATATAGCATCGAAGTACATTCGTTTCAAGTAGACATTAGGTGCATGTTGTAATCTGTTGGCGATCGCAATATCGTGGTATACACATGAGTCTAATCTACCAATCAAAGCTGGTAAAGCGGCACCAGCATGAGCTACCAGTAACTTTAATTTAGGTAATTTGTCTAATCTACCTGTAACAATTAATCGTGACACCGCAACGGTTGTTTCAAAAGGGAATCCAAGTGCTAAAAATAACGAGTGTCCAGTATCGTGCCAATGCTCATTACCAATGCCATAATGAGGATGTAAAAATATAGTGTAGTCATTTTTTTCAATTTCCCCTAGGACATCAAACATGTTATCATGATCGATACCTTTGCCAGCACCAGGTGTGCCAAGAATAACTCCTTTGATTAGTTTAGATGATGATAACCTTTGAATTTCTTTTATTGATGCTTTAGGATTACGAACTGGTAATGTAGCGAAGCCATATAATCGGCCATTAGATTTATGACATATTTCTTGCAACTCGTCATTCAGTTCTTGGGCAACTGATTCAGCTTCTTTGCCAGTTAAAAAATCTAACCATGGATTGGCCAAACTAATTACACTTTTCTCTATTCCATGAATATCCATAAATCTTAATTTTGCTTCAACATCAAAATATTCTTTGCCTATTGGACGACCAATATTTGTTGATTTCTCCTTATCTTCACCAGGCAAAATTACCAATCTATCGGATCCATCAATATTAATAACGCGTGGAATATCTGTTCGTTTTCTGAGAATATTCATATACTTTGGTGTGTACATGTGGGTGTGCACATCAATTGCATGGCTGCTAAAGGCGCGATCAGCCAGTGAGGATGCTCGCTTCAAACTCAGAGTAACGGATCGCTGCATTCGTTCTATGATTGATTGAAGATGCAAAAATCTTGGAACCGAACTCAGTGCGTTAGGGATTATATGAATATATAAATCATAAGTTATAGATAAACATACCAAATAATAGCTGGTAAAATACAACAGACTAAAATTTAAAGATTAGATACAATATTAAGATAATATTGAAAGACTGGAAGGTCTTTACTAACCCTAACATTGGAATATAAAAATTCCACCAATAAAATATAGAAAAAGAAACATATTGTAATTACTATAAGTCGTTCAGACAAATATCAATACTAGATCGTTTCTAGCGCTATTGCTGGTATTTTAATAATTCACTCAGGCGAACTGATCCACCGGTACAAGTATGGCAATGTGTAATGGCGCATTCATTGTGATCATTTATTATTGACAGATGATCGCTTTATTTGTTGAAATATTCCGGGTCAGATTAGTTGGATCATTAGCGTGCACATTCATTAGCGTGCACATTAGTTTGAGTGTATTTATATAGATTGTTGTGAAAGGAGATGATTGTCCGCAACACGAGAACGGTTACATCATCGGCAAGGATTAGGTGGAAGTGAATCATGCGACAATTTAACTCGTGGATGTAAAGCCACTTGTGATATTCTCTCCTATATTACAAGTGTCATCTGATGATAATCATCAAGACACCGGTATTTTCCAAAAAGAACTCCAACTTAATGACTACCATAAGGTAAATCGGCGAGTCAACGAGGAACTGCTCCTCGTAGGAGGGATACTCTCGTAAGGAAAACTATGGAGCTATACGAAGCCTTGCAGCCTCCTTTGAAGAGCGCGGTTAGTGGCAAAGACGTTCCGTCCGCCATTGCCGACAGATTGGTTTATTTGTGGCAAACTGCACATCAAACTCTGGGGACAACAATCAAATTAGATAATACGAAGTTAAGCCATCAACTTTCACATCAGTTTGCTTCACTAGCAGCTGAGTATATGGTTGATTTGCCCGACCACGTAAAAGATAGGATGTGTCCTAGATGTTTTATTATTAAATTACCATCAATTAATACTCGTGTTCGAGTTGTACGTGTTGGTAGAAATAGCGGTAAAAATCGGTTAGTAAAGAAGAATAATAATGTAAAAACCAAGCGATTGAAGAATGTCATATGTGTGGAATGTATGACATGTAAACATAGGTATAAATCCAAGCCATGTTGTTTGAGAAAAAGTAAAAATAAACCTAAAACAGAAACAACCCATGAAATTGCCAATGATAATTCGGATTTAATCCAATCAAAAGTAAAATTTAGTTTTTTAGATTCAATCCAAAAAGCAAAATCAAATGATTCTACGATTATGATAAATACTCCTGTAAAATCAAACTCATATAATTTAATCGAATTAGAAAAAATGAATAAAAAGAGTAAAAAGCAAGAAAAACGAAATAGTTTAACTCCTTCAAGTATGGCCAGTCCAATTGGTTTGAATGCGTTGCAAAACCTATTGGGAAGTGCCAAAAAGACTGTGTAAAGAAAAATTGGTGCTGATGTTACATAGACGTAATTACAATTTTCTATTTTCCTTTCTTTGTTTCTCGTTGTATAATAATAATTTTTTTCCACTTACCATGATAACCACTATCATAATACTCATCGTATCCTTCTATATCTACACCTATAACATGGCGATTTTCAGGTAACCAAACTTTTTGTTCCATGCAATACTTCTTATCCGCTGCGGATAAATCGTCCCAATAATCATAAAATTGAAACGACTCTAATCTCCCATTAACAGCTTCACGGGCTTTTTCTTCATCTGATAATTCTACTGATTTCTTAAAGAAATAATTGTATGTTGCTATGAAAATCCAAATAAGGAAGAAATCTTTAATTGTTGATTTCGCAACGAATGGTCCTAACTTTACATTATTCACTTCATTCTTAATAGCTTCCATAAATACAGAATTGGTAACAAGTAACTCAATATTAGTGACTATATTCTGCTTATTCTCGCGACAATGTGTCTTGTATGTTTCATATGCGCGATTATGTATATCTAACGTACGCTGTGTGCCACTCGGGACAGTTTTAGGTCCTAATTTTCGCGCTGAATAATCCTGTAATTGTTTTAAAAATGCTTTATGCTTTTTGTTTTGGTTGTAATAAAGAAGTGCGGATATAAGTACTAACACTAATAATATAACTAACACTGGACTTGCTTTTGGCAACTCAGGTAAATAATAATGTCCAGAAACTTTGTAATAATGTGTTGGATTATCTAAATAATAATCATATAAGTTCTTTGCTGTTTCGTTTCTTAATACTTCATGAGCCTTATTAATTTTTAACATAAATTCTTTTGCTGTTGATTTATCTTTTTCCTTAACTTTATCTGGATGATATTTTTTACTTAATTTACGATATGCTTGTTTAATTGTTGTTATATTGTTGGTTTTAGAGGGAATATCTAATATGTCATAGCAGTTTTGTGGTCCACAGAACACCATATATGGATCGTATATGCGCTTTGCATCCACTTGCGCCACGCACAAGATTAGAACTAACCACGCTAAACAAAACATCATCTTGGACGAACGAGTAAGGATTAGAATCGCTACTAGTCTAGTGCGCGATCCTCGTCCTGTTGTAAGTGCCCGTTACGAGCTGCGGGACAGTCTTAGGCACGTGCCAATGTTCCTTGTTGTCGTGCGTCTCTTGCGACTGGTGCCGCCGGTACTGTGTCATGCCGGAGCCGGTACTTGGAATAAAAAAAATTGTTCCTACGGTACCAACACAGAATTTTATGCAATTAGTGGTTGATTTCCGGATCGTTTTGATGATTTTCTCGCTCGTCGGATGCGCTGTTAGATCCTTGAGGTGCAGATCTGCAGGTCCCGTGAGTAGATTAACCAAGTCGTTCAAAGAAACACAAAATTTTCACCGGAGTAGTAGCAGTAGTAGTAATATTGATATTGGTGTATCAAATAGTAATAATATTCTTGCTTATAGTAATGGTAAGTATAATTCGGTAGTAATCGATGTGGGGAAAGTATCTGTTGATGATACAAGTGAATTTGCCTCTAAATTATGGTCAACAATTAACCACGTGAAGAAACAGGGAGTAGTTGCAATATACATAAATGTTAATATGCTATTTTCTCATTATATACCAATAGCTGGTATGTACGGATTTAAATATCATCACGCAGAAGGTGATAATGCACAATTACTACTGTGGATTGGCGAAGGTGAATGTAAAGTCCCACCATATGCAACCCATCATATAGGTACTCATACTTATTTACTCATTCATTTATTGTCTAATATGGTAACTAATTAAAATCCTAAGGTGTTGGGGGATGTGTAATATCAGATGATAATAAAATATTGGTAGTGAAAGAACGAAAAAATGCGGATATTGTTGGATGGAAACTACCTGGAGGATTAGTTAATTTAGGTGAGGAGTTTAGTGATGCGGTAAAACGTGAAGTATATGAAGAAACTGGCATTTCTACAGTATTTGAATCGATATTGAGCTTTAGGCATTCCCACAATATCCAATTTGGGAGAAGTGATGTATATATTATTTGCAAGTTAAAACCAACAGCAAAAACAAGTGATTTAGCTAAAGTTAAAATTGATAACGAAATTGCTGATGCAAAATGGTACGTTGCTGCAACTGCTAAATTGTTTTATTTCTATAAGAATTACTTCTTCGCTCACTTATTTATTGTAGGATCGATTTTGATGAGTATCAATCAAATAATAAGCATCCGTTAATTGCTGATATTTTATCAAAAGTCAAGAATATCAGAGACCATGGTAATGAAAATGAGAACAGTAGTGAATTCTTTGAAGGAACAATGAAGTCTGTTATACCAGGGCGCAAGCCGTTTAAAATATATAAATAATAAAATGTATTTACTTAAAAATAATCAGTTGCCTTTCTTCTTGATCTTGTATTGCTGGTCTTCTCCACAGTTTCCACATTCTCTTTGCGTTTTCTATCCTTCGCTATTGGTACTTCTTCTTTTTCGGTTTGATCTAACTTTGTTTTTCGTTTTTTATTACCTGAATTACTTTCGTCTTCTATTACCTCTGTAGTATAAGTCGATTGTTCTTCATGTGTTGCCTGTGCGTATTGTTTGTGTAAGTTATATATTTTCTTTCTATTCTTTTCAACTATCTTTTCATCTATGGCAGTATCGTATATAATCTTCTGAATTGCGTTTAATTTTACATTTGAGAAGCGGATGACATCAGCCTGTTCTTCTGCGCTACAATATACTGTAATGATATTTAGAAATAACTTCTCGCATAATCTCTCTAAGTAATGATTGTCATCTGTCATCCCTAAACTCTTAGTGAACGGTTGAAGTAATGACACAAATTGGTTTGTAGACAGGTTTCCATTTGATGTTTGACTTAATTCAGGTAAATAGATATCACATACATGAAAACGCATTCCATTTGGTGTTTTGCTCAACACAGTATCATACAGTATATCTAAATATGGTTGGATAGCTACAGTGGCATATTTCATCTTACACCACAATTTCATAATTTTATTAAGAAATATGCGAATAAACATGTAATACTTATTCACTCGATGATAGTCAATATTGTGCCACTCCCTCATTAGTGTCATGAAGAAAGTCTTACAATACAAATACTTCATATCCTCATCTTTAAATTCATCAATAAATCCAGATAATTTTTCACATAATTCAGTCTGATATGCTAATTTATCACTATACCAGTAACAATGATAAAGCGCTTTCCATAATTTAAGCATCTCAAATTCATTTAATGCCTTCCCTGATTTGTTTTTCAATGAATTGAAAAACTTTTTTAGCGATTCTAAGGCTTCATTCCTCTTGGTCACGTCAGGGCTCGTCAGCGTGTGGATGAAAAGCTGCTCATCTTTGCTAAAATCGGTCTTGCGCGCCATTATAATAATTGCAATGATTGTGGTGATCAGTGATCACCCATCATGGTGACCCATGATGATTTGAGAGCCGGTACCATACTGCTCTGGTACCGGTAGTACTGAACCAAACGAAGATAAAAACTCGAGATACGAACAAACAGACTGAATAATAGATGCGCAATAACAATCTGGCAGCTTTTTTTCACATATAATATAGTATGCAAAGTAAACTAAAGAGACCCAACCTTTGGTATACGCTTGGTTTCCCTGAGCTTCTGATAGCGACCAGTCCTTGATTAGAGAACTATGGTTTATTAGTTACAAAGAAATATTAAGGGATAATATCATTATACGCTCCATATATGCCCATACTAATTCTTTTATTTTCTTTATAACTTTCTCTAACGCTAAAAGCTATATTATTATCGCTCATAGCTTTGATGGCTATACTCAACACATCATTCGGAGAAATGTTACTATCAATTGCAATGGTTAATGGACCTTCAATTTTTTGAAATGTGGTAAGTACTTTGGCGTCTCTCGCTTTGGTTCTCTCGCTACTTCTCTCGGCTATAGAGCTACCATTATTATTTTTATTTCTGATTTGCCTGATGTCACTCGCGCAGGTTAAATAAATGCACAAATTAGGGATTACTAAGTCGATTGGCCATTGAAACATCTGCTTATTTAATGCTGCAATTTCCTCTTTACTATTTACATTTAAACAGACGTTTTGAGTTAAAGCTGAGTGATAAAATTTCTCTATAACAATTATGTGTCCTCGTTGAGTATTCAATAGTGCAAGGAGTGACACGTAATACAGTGATACTAACTCATGCAGATACGCTAATTGAAATGGAAATATTGATAACAGAATACTCCTAGTTGCTATAAAATCTTTGGGTAAGTCGATTTTACTAATATTATCGCAATAGTCTAATAAATTTTCAATCAAGGTTGATTTCCCACTACCATTCAAACCCTCGACAACTATGATCTGCTTATCACTATGGGTCAATTTAGTTTTATTATTGTAGTATATTGCTTCTAATTGGTCTAATTCTTCATAGAATTTATTCAATTTTGAAATATTTTCATTAGATTGATATGTAACTCGTGCTGTGCGAAGAATTAATAAGCACGATTCTAATGACTTATAGTTACAAGGAATTGGAGCCGTTAGATTAATCAATGTTTGCAAGGTGGCATCGGTGTTATTAGCTTCAATAGTTACCGTTTCAGGCGATAACGAACATTTTGCCACTCCTTCATCTTTTGATGTTTTGCTGGAATTTAATCTTAAAATAGAAATCACTAAACGATTCAATATCACAAAACTAGCCACCTTCCCTAGCGCCTCCACCCAAGGTGCCCGTTCGCTACTCATCTTACTATCTCAATTAAACGGAAGGTACCAAAGTGGAACTTCTAAACTTTCCGGTTCCTAGCGATCGATTTTGGTGTGGATGAGTGAGTCATCACAGAAGTAGGAAGGGTGAATCACTCACCACGCGATACACTCCATGCTATCTCGTGTGTGGTATTCGCTCTTGCTGGTTGTGGCGACACAATTCATCGTAGCATTCGCTGTGCGAACAATTAGTGTTCTGGGAACGAATGGCAAAACTGGTTGTAGAGTTACAAATTATGCTTTAAGCAAAGGTTACAAAGTTAATGCAGTTTCTAGATCTGGGAGAATTGAAGGCTGGATGCCTTCAACATCGAACAATGGTGTATTAGTGCCTATGGCAGGTGACGTAACAAAAATTGAGACACTAGATAATGTGTTGCAAGGATCTTATGCGGCGATTTTTGCAGCATCTGCTAGTAAAGAAGGTGGTAGTGCAATGGATGTAGATAAAAATGGTTTGATTAATGTAGCAAAAGCTTGTATAAGAAATAAAGTACCAAGGTTGATAATTGTTAGCTCAGGCGCCGTAACAAGACCATGGTCACCTGTGTATTTGTTCTTAAACTTATTTGATTCAATAATGAAGGCAAAAATTGACGGAGAAAATGAAGTTAGAGCGATATATAGTGGTCAAAGTGAATGTTCATATACTATTATACGCCCAGGCGGTTTGACATTAGAGATTGGAAAAGGGGTCCAGGAAATAGAATTAAATCAAGGTGATTCCTTTAGTGGTAGAATTTCCCGTTGTAATGTTGCAGCGCTGTGCATTGAGTCGGTAGATGATGAATCGACTAAAAACGTGACATTTGAATGCTACGGTGTCGGAACGGGTTCTCCGTTAAGCTCTGTTGGTCTAAATAACTTATTCAAAAGAAAATCGAATACTAAAGCAACAACTGGATATGAAAAAACTGGAAGTACATACGGTGAACTGTTCAAAGGGCTAATAAAAGACAAAAAATTGAATTAAATATTATGAGAGATTGAAAATTCTAAATGTATGATGTAGTTAATACTTAATTTTCTTCTTCGTCACCTTCCTCGTCTCCATCAAACTCAGTCTTGTTGCTTGGCACCCAAAGTCCTGAATCAACACACATTTTCATATATTTTTTTGCATCCTGTTGATTCATTTCACTTATTGTCGTCTGTAACCTACCTATGTCTTGTGATTCGAATGCGTCACGTAAAGCCTTGGGAAGTTGCTCCAACACTTCATAAGGATCTAAGCCACCTGGACCCAACATCCTCTGACTATTTTGCTCCCGCTCGGCATCCATTTCTTTACGTTTTTCGATTGCTCGTTTACATATTTTTTCTTGAAAATCGTCAACAGCTTTTAAAAATTGTTTAAAATATTCTGGTTCAGATATTCGCTTAAAGAAAGGAATTACAACATCTCGTGGATCCAATTTCATCGAGACTCCTAACTCGGTAATATGCGACAATATTTGTGATTGACGACAAACTAATTTCATTCGCTTTTTCTTACCATTCATTTCATCCTCTAGAGACGACAGTAACATATAAGACTGAGAATGCTCGTGTAGTAAAATATCACAATGTTTAAATAGAAATTCTTTAGTTGCTTCTAAGTCATGAATTTCACTATATTCTTCCAATAATGCCTCATGTGTTAATACATAATCATTATATGATAGTAATGAAATACGGTCATTAGATTTTGCACCTGCCTGTGTTACAGGGCCAACTGTTGATGATGGCTGAACTTCGGGTTTATTAAACACGGTTGATGGTACTGTAGTGGTATTCGTAGTTGATATAACCTTCTCAGTGCCAACAGTTGCTCGTGGTTTAATAGATTCGGAAGTACTGCTAACAGAAGTAGACTCTTCCTTTTCTTTTAAAGTCATTTCGGTTAGTCCAGTTGGTGTAAAATCTTCAGCTTTTAATGAGGAGGGTGCAGTTTTATTAACCACGGATTTTTCTTCAGTAACTTTACAAATATTATCAATATTCCAAGCTCTTCTCTCCTTAATTTCAGTGATTCGCGCATTACGAGTGGCAATTAAACCTTCTAATTCTAATTTCTCTCCATTTAGTGCATCAATATCTTCGAATTCTGCATCCTCTCCAGCTAATCCTGATTGTAATCCTTTTAATCTGGTAGGGTAATATGTTAGTTGATTATTGGGTCCGTAAGTAAATGATGAGAGAAATACCTGGCATTTATAACTTGTAGTCTTGCGTTATTCTCTTTATTCAGTCCTTCATACTGTTTAATTTCTTCGTCTTCTCGTTCTTCACGCTCTAAACGGGAACGATGCTTCATTCGAAACCATGATTCCTTGTCAATATTGGGGTGCAGGTCGCTCTCGTCATCACTGAGCTCAATTTTGTCCCATTTTGAGTAGTCGAAGGACTTTTTAGCAGCCATTTAGCTCAACAATTCAATTTTTTTCGATTTTTAAGGGAATTCCATCGATTCTAGAAGAGGGCCTGTGAGAAATGCTCCCCACATTGTTGGAATGTATGTTATGGATCAAACGTATCAAAGTCTACTTTAATGGCACTATACTCTCAGCTTGACTGGGGATCCTGTGAAGTAATAAATAGGCGTATATTGTATATTATGGTGACTAAACTAAATATCGGAACCACACATTATGCTGTCTTTAGTCAAAACGTTATCAGGTGCATAATATTTCAGCCATAAGGTTTCATAGATGGATCATTCCTAAAAAGCACTCGTGTGTTATTTAATGTTACTATTCAAGAAACTTGTCTAGAAATGCTGTGTATGGAACTGAACTAATTACAAATCCAGAAAACATGAACTTTATAGGTGTCGGAATGAACTTCCGTACTATGCACTTTAATTACTTGTTGACGCATAATGATCAATATATATAGGTAACTGGTACCGGTACCGGTTGTTGAAATGTCAAAACCGATTCAGAACCTGGAAATTGTACAGTCGTAATCAAATACCACGCGAGAAACTATTTCGGTTTGACCGCTGGGTTGTGAAACAGACGTGGTATAAGGCATTCTTAATTACTGCCTCGTGTCGATGTCGCTTTACGGTCTGATTCCAGGGCTTAGTCTCCAAGAGACGATCCATGCGATCTTTTTGCACTACTGCTCTCCTCTGAAGTCCTCTCTAGCTATGAGTCACACGGTGGGTAACTACTCTGGGAACAATCAGGAGGAAACGTACAATACAATGGATGGCGTTTCATTTTTTAAAATGTGCAAAGATACGCCAGGATTAACCAAGCTTATTGGTCGGGTTGAAATTGATTTAGCATTTACTAAAGCTAAGCCATCGAATGGTACCAGAAGGTTATCTTTTAGTAATTTTTTAGATGCGCTAGTAGAATTGGCGGTTAAGGTGTATCCTGATGATGAACCAACCACTGCACTCGCGACCTTTTTATGTAGATATTTATTTGGTTTACTAAATTTAGCTCCAGTCCCTCTATCTATATCATCTGGAACTGGTCAATCTACTGATATCATTTCAACGATCTATGATGAACTCGCGAGCATTTAAGCGTAGGGTATTTAATAACTTTGTACGTAGTGTATGTATATTATAATACAGTTTGAATTACAAATTATTATCGCTTAATTTTAAGCTTGCTATTAGCAGCTTTATTGAATGAAGTTACCATTTTTTTGGCTTCTTCCATCTTTATTCTATCTTCTTCTGCTTTTGCTTCCAGCTTCAACTTGGTAACTAATGATAATGGCATTTCGTTTGATACTTCATTGGTGAATTTATGTACGTAAACTATATTGCCTGTGATTATATCTGCTTCTTCGCCCCAATCACCAGCCATTTTTGCTAATTCGGTAGGATCCATAGCTTCTTCGATCTTTCTTCTCTCTTCTAATTCTATTCTAGTTGCCACCCATCGCTCACCTTCAACGCGCGCTTCAATTACTGCATTACTTTTCTCTAATTCTAAATCAGATATTACTGTTTCTTTTCTAATTTTCTTACTTTCAGTAGGAGCATTTGCTTTAGCGAGTGCTGCTGCTTCGGCTCTTTCCGCTGCTTCTCTTTCTTTCTTCAACTCCTCTTTCGTTAGATCACGCTTAAATGCTTGTGACAAATCTGGTGGTCTGCCATTGCCATCAATAATAAAATTCTCTGCCCATTGAGCTCTTTTCATACATTTTCTACTGTACAGAGTCCACTCTGAAGCATCTTGGCCCTCTCCATTTTTGGCACTTAATTTGCTCATATAAACTGACAATCGCGATAATCGACGAAAGAATGATGAATGGTAATTGAAATACTGCTTAGATATTGGATTGGCATAGACAACAGTAAACGCAGTGTATTGAAGGCGATAGTACGCCCTCGCTAAGAAATCTTCATTGCCATAGCATGGTAATCGGTACATTATTTCTCCACTTCTTGAATTTTTAAAGCGCCATTTCCTGTCAAATGTTATAGTGTTATCGTTGCTGACATTCATAACCACAATAATTTGATCTTTGACTCGAACTAACTCTCCAGCTTTAACAAGTCTAGATAAATCACACTTTGTCTTATGGGTATTCGTATTTTGTTTGAAATAAACTACTCCAGGTAGTCTGTATCCACCATTACTGCATTGGTCTAACAATTCTTCGTTAGTGCCAACTTCAAAGCCTGTTCGGGGTACACCTTTCACACCAGTATTATTCTCTTCAGTTATGTAAAAACCCCAATCTTCTTTATTCCTCCAAATATATTGTCTTGCGCGTTGTCGATTCCATATTGGCACATGTTTCAATAATTTTTCTTCTTTCGTATCAGACCTCAATTCAGGTGCCTTCCCAAAAATATCTAGCACCTGATACCATAGCTTTGATCGTTTAGAAACCGTTTCTTGTTTATGTAAACGGTATTTTCGTCGCTGCTTTCGTCGCTCAATGTGAAGAAACTCTCGTCCTTGTCGTCCGTAGTATATACTTCGCCACCAAGCTTGGATGCGAACTATTGATTTCGCTCGAAATTCAGCGCGTTTTTGTTCCACAATTTTTCGAGCTAACTCCAACTTTGTATGCATTGCTTGCTCTTTTTGATCATTGAGGTAACTTTGGTGCATCTCAATAGAGTAGTACGGAAGCAATTCAGCGTTGTGACTACTAAAAGGTCCCCCAATCGAATGTAAACCTGTCAAGCATTTATGGCAGTAAACTTGTTGGCATTGAAAACATCTCCATGCCGCCGCCCTAAAGTTACACTCCTCACATGGTTGTACCAAATTATCATACTTATGTGCAGTGCAAGTGCGTAATGATAATGACTGCTGCACTAGATAAGCATCTTTGGATCCTTGAAATAAATACTTGTCAACATTATTCTTATTCGCTTTATTCTCATTCTTCATTTCTCGTGTATCGTGATAATATACAAAACACGTATCGCAAAAAGTACCACGATCAGAATTAGACATTTTTTCTTGCAATGAACCTGGTTTGGGTTTCTGTAATATACAAGTTAAACAAGTCTTCGTGGCCACTTGGAAGGAGCAGTTTGAGCAAAATGGAAACTTATAATTGCGATGAAGACGTCGCATTCCCTTGCAGTGGAAGGTGTCGTAGCATGATTTGCAGAAACTATCTTCGCATTCAATACAGTTAACAGTCGCCACCTCTTGACAATGATTACAATTAACAATATTGGCTAGACCAGTAGGTGGCAATGATATGGTGATACAATCGTAGTGAAGTAATACTTTCGGTTTCGTCAATTTTGATACACGTGTAGATGGATTGTAGTAGTATGGAGGTTGGTCGTATGGCACATATTTTATAATAAATTTTTGTGCATTATGAGCATGACGGCGACGACCAATAAATCCTCTTACTATTCTCTGTATGACTGCAGCATTGTCATACTTCACCTTCACTATTAGTGCAGCTGCTTTTCGATCAATCATTATTTGTTTGAATATTCTACTTTTCCACATACGAAACATTCCTTGGATTCGTATGACATAAAAACTTAATACAGATTTACATTCCTCTTGCATCCAAAGCCTTAGTTCCTCAAACCATTCTTCATTGCGCATGCAATACAGCATCTTTAATACTAACGACAATTTAAAATTCTGTAATGGTTCTGATGCATCAATGATAAAAGCCTGTAAGGTTCGCAATCTGCAGTCGGGGCTTGTAGCTGCATTATCATTATCACGATCCTTAAAATCAGAAATGGACTTGATATCGCTGACACTACTGGCTGCTTGACTTGGCGGTTGGTTCAGTTGCGCTGCAATTATACTTTCCCGAGGTTTTGCTACTTGCTTATAATGCACTTCAGCCATTATTTGTAGTAAATTGCAGAAATCACTGTATGCCATAGTATTCCCACTACTAGCATCCGTTAGCGCTTTGTTGAACATGATATCTAAATCAGTTGGAGATAATGCGGTGTATCCATCCATCAAACGAATGGATCCCATCCGTAATGCGTCAAACAGAGCGAGACCTGTTGAGGAAACTGCACTCTTATTAATAATTTTGGTCGCTGGTTTCCCGCTTACAACCAAACCATCCACTTTTGCCAAAGATTTACTCAGTGACTTCATGTCCATTTTGTTTATCGTCAATA
>JACCDO011726598.1_pt1 | contig 14637 bp, 15 predicted proteins | sample 7446101 | NCBI WGS metagenome assembly JACCDO01 (sample SAMN15323440, study PRJNA562643) | freshwater metagenome | isolation source: river surface water | place: USA:Blue River Watershed | collected 2017-08-16
ACAATTATGTATAATAATAAACCATCATTTCGTGATATAACGAGTGGTTCTAATGGTGATTTTAATGCTGGTACAGGATATGACAATTGCACTGGTTTAGGTTCTATTATTGGTAATCTATTAAACATTGCTTTTGGTGCAGTCGAAAATATCAATATTCCTGTCATATCTGTAACCTTAACATTAAGAACCTTAACACTTAAGTTTAATACACCATATCAATTAACAGCTAATGTTTTACCAACTAACGCAACAAATAAATCTTTAACATGGTCGTCTTCTAATAGTAGAATAGTTTCTGTTTCTAGTTCTGGTTTAATTGTAGGTCGTAGTATTGGTACAGCAACAATAACCGTTAGAAGTGTTGATGGTAATAAAACAAGTACAATTAGAGTGACTATAAGAAGATAATTTTCTTAATAATAAATAAAAATAATGGCTAAAACAATTAAAAAACAAAAATCGAGCACTAATGGTGGTGGGGTGATGTCAAAGACAGATTATGTGCGTGTTTTTGTTAAGAGAATGTTAGAAACAGTTCCAGTTATTCGTTTATATCATTGGAAAACTGACTCCTATGCAACACATAAAGCAACAGATGGGCTTTTAGAAACTCTTAATGAAATCATTGATAAATATGTTGAAACATTACTTGGTAAGACAAATGTCAAATTAAAGATATCTGACTATAATACTTTAACTGTAAAAACACCTGAAAATAACCAAGGTTTAGAAAAATATATTCATGAATTAATCGATTTTCTCTTAGATATCCATAAAAAATTAAATCTTGAAATGGATGTTGACCTTACTAACCTTAGAGATGAAATGATAGGAGACCTTAATAGATTCTTGTATTTATTAAGATTAAAATAAAATAAAAATATGATATAAATTAAATTTCATTGTAATTTATTTATTTTTTGGCGGGTTTGCCTTTGGCAGCTTTAGCGGGAGCCGCAGGAGCTGGTGTGGGAGCAGGGGTAGCAGCTGCTTTTTCAGCTTTAGCCTTAGGGGCTTTAGCAGCGGGAGCAGCAGCTACTGGAGCAGGGGCAGGGGCAGGTGTTGCAGCGGCAGCCGCGGGTTTAGCAGCTTTGGCTTTAGCCGCTTTGGGAGCAGCAGGAGCTGGTGTAGTAGCAGCGGCAACTGGAGCAGGAGCAGCGGTGGCGGCTGAGGCACCAGATGATTCAGCATGAGCACGGTTGGTTTCATCAGCGATTTGTTGGTATTTAGCACGGTCGGCTTCCGAGAGGCTACCCCATTGTTGGTGGATTTGTTTCATGCGTTGTGTGTTTGAGAGTGTGGGTTCTGATTCACGGAGAGTGCGGGTCATTTCCTTAACGTACATGTTAAGAGCACTGACGTTGCCGGTGCGGTGACGAACACTGCGACGGAAAGGTGAGTCTTGAAGAGTACCAGCACGGATGCTTTCTTCAATTGTGTCAAGTTCCTTTTGGCGACGTTCCTTGTCATCAGCAGCGAGTTTTTGGTAAACCGCACGTTCGGTTTCCGAAAGACCCTTCCAGAGAGTGCCGATGGCTTTGCCGTGTTTGGCGATTTCGTAAACTTCACCTTTGTCTTGGATGGCTTTTGATTGAGCCGTAAGGTAGAAGTGGTAGTCGCTCTTGGCGGGGGCTACACTGTTACGAGGATCGCATTGTTTAATGAAGTGACGAGCATTTTTAAGTGCTTTAACGTGAGTAAGGTTAGGGAAATATTGACCCCAGAGGGTGTCAAAGCTAAGTTTTTGGTCAGCCGCGACGCGTTCAAGGAGTTCGACGGCGAATTTGCCATAAGCCCAGCAGTTTTTAACTTCAGATTCAAAAGGGGAAGCGGTTTTGCTCATTTTAATTAGATTAGGTTGGTTAAGGTGGTTATTAATTTATTATAATTGATTATGTAGGGATTTCCTTAAGTTAATTAGATTCAATTTTTTTTATTTAAATTGAGAGCCAAGTTCTCGAACAAATTTTTTTAATTTAAATAATTAAAAATATTCAAAACAATATAAGTAATTTTTTGATAGTCAAATCATATTTATTATTATTTATTGTAAAAATAAACAAAATATTAAGAAATAATAAAATAATAATAAATATGTTTTTTGATATAAATAATAAATAATAAATAATAAATAATAAATAATAAATAATAAATAATAAAATAAATAAAATAATAAAAACAAGAAATAATAAATAATAAATATGTTTTTTGATATAGCGTATATTATACCAATTACTGCAATTAGTTTATCAATTACATGTGCATGTTGTATTTTTTGTGTAATACCTTATAAAAATAAAAATAACGATGACACATTACCATTATATACACATGAAAGAAATAATTTAACTGAAGTCGCAACAAATCCACCGCCATACAGTGAAATATAAAAAAATAATAATTAAAAAAATAGTATAAAATTGAATTGAATGATATATATAAGTATTAAAATATCATACAATGAATCAATATCAAATAGCTCTTAAAAAATATTTTGGTTTTGATACTTTAAAACCCTTTCAAGAAGCTGTCTTTAAACATCTTGATAAGGACCTTTTAATTTTAAGTCCAACTGGTTCAGGTAAATCATTATGTTACCAATTACCTGCCATTGTTGACAATGGTATTACAGTTATTATTTCACCCCTTAAATCCCTTATTGAAGATCAACTATTTCAATTAAAAAATAGAAATATCAATGTTGATTTCATCAATGGTGATATCAATAAAAAAGACCTACAAACTCTTTATAAAAAATTAAAAGAAATTACTGAATATCATCTTTTATATGTTACTCCTGAAATTATCACAACGGATGCAAAACTTATTTTACTTCTTAAAGAATTAAACAAAAACAATAAATTTTCCCGTCTGGTTATCGATGAAGCACATTGTGTCTCAACATGGGGACATGATTTTCGTTCTAGCTATCTCAACCTAGAAACAATCAAAAAAATGTTCACTGATGTTAAGGTAATGGCTCTTACCGCCACAGCAACTCCTAAAGTCAAAGAGGATATTATTAAAATCTTAGACCTTAATGACCCACATATTGAAACAAGCAGTTTTTTCAGACCTAATCTCAATCTCAAAGTTATTAACCGTAATGATACAGAACTTTCTTGTCTACGAAATTTAATTCAAAAAAAATACCTTAACATGTGTGGGGTTATTTATTGTCATTCACAACGTGAAACAGAAAGAGTTGCCAATTACCTAGATAACTTTATCACTACCCGTCATTATCATGCCGGACTTAACCAAAATATTCGTAAATTACACCAAAAACAATGGTTAAGTGGACAAGTCAAAATTATTGTAGCAACCATTGCATTTGGTATGGGTATTGATAAACCTGATGTTCGTTTTGTTATTCACTATAATTTACCTTCTTCTCTAGAAGGATATTATCAAGAAATTGGTCGTGCTGGTCGTGATGGACTACCTTCGGATTGTATTCTATATTATTCATACCAAGATAAAGTATTCTATGATAAAATGATTCGACTCAATACAGGAAAAGAAGTTAACCCAAATAATTATTCAGTCAACCTATCAAATATTGAACAAGTCCAATTTGTTGAATCAGATGATGAAGAACAACAATCACATCCAAAACAAAAATCAAAATCAAAACCTAACAAAGATGCTGATTATGTCAACTATCAAACAAATAAACTCAATCAAATGATTAATTTTATTGAAAATGTAATTGATTGTCGTCATTATCAATTATCCAACTATTTTGGTGAAAAAGTTGAAGAAAAATATGATTGGTGTGGTGGTGTTTGTGATAATTGTCTTAGACATAAAGAACAAACTAATATCCAAGAAAAAGACCTAACACCAAATGCCAATAAAATCATTGAAATTATTCAAAAATTACAAGGAAATTTAATCACTCGTAATAAAATTAATTCAATTTATCAAAAAGAAGTTACACCAACTCTTCCAGCAACTGAACTTACGATTGAACGTCTATTAGGTCGAATGATTGGAATAAATATTTTATCAGAAAATCTAGTCAGAAGCGAATCTGGATTATGGTTTGAAGATATTCATTTAACAACCAATTATTCATATCCATTATCTATGGAAATTAAAATGTTAGTCCCTAATTCCAAGAATTCACTCGCTGATTTTATCTTAGTCGAAGATGAAAATCAACCTAGCGAAGTAAATCTACTTAAAAAGGTATATAAAAAAACAAGTTCTAATCTAGTCTTTAATTTTGAAGAAGATTTTGGTAAAAAATCATTCAATCAAGAACTAATGGACGATAAATTACAAGAAAAATACAATCTTACACATCTACCTCTTTATAATCAATTGATTCAATACCGAAGTGAAGAAGCCAAAAGACAAAAGATTGCACCTTATCGCATTTTTAACAACCAAACATTAGAAGAAATTGTTCGAATCAAACCTACTAATGATATCATGCTTAAAAATATTAATGGGATTGGTGATGCAAAAATCCGCGAATATGGTCGCGATATCATTAAAATGGTTAATACTTTTGCTTAATTAAATAAAAATACTTTTTGACAAGCGTTTATTTTTTTTATAATAAAACTCTTATAATTGTAAAATATGTTTACATGGAATAGCCCTTATATACTAGCCATTATAATTGGTCTTATTGCAGTTAGTATATTTCATTTTGACCAAAAACAGAAAAAAAATGAACCATCTAGAATGGAATATATTAAAATCTTCACATTGGTGTCTGGTTCTATAATAACATTCAACTATTTAGTTGACAATTCTCTTGTGGTTGTTGAAAAAGCACCAATTACTAATGTGATTGGTGGTTCTAGCATCTATAATAACTTAAAAATTAAAGAAGGTCCACCTGACTTCTAATTTTTGTTTCATATTTTTAGATTTTATTTTATCTTAATTTTTTATTAGTAAATAGTAAATAGTAAAAAATAAATAATGAAAGTTGAATATCCATTACAATTATTTCATAGTTTCAATAAACGCATCTGGAATAATAAACCTTTTTCATATTTTCTAATGGCTTTTGTTATCGGATATACCATAGTTTTAAGATCATCCCCTCAATTATATTATAAATATATGATGAATCCAGTCTTATTAACAATTGTTATTGCAGGTATTTTAATCATATCTGTAAATAATCTACAATTAGGTTTACTTCTAGTAGTATCATTAATTGCATTATATTATCCTAAACAAAAAAACAATGAATTAACTATTGAAGAAAGTTTTGATAACCAAATATCGCCGATTGATAAACATGATAAAAATATAGTCGATGATGATAAAAAGAAAAAATCCAAAAAATTAGAAGAAAAAAAGAAAGAAAAAGATAATGTTGAAGAAGAAGAAAAAGAAGACCAAGAAGAAGAAAAAGATGATGTTGAAGAAGATTTTGAAGATGAAGAAGACGAAGAAGAAGATGATGCAGAAGAAAACAAAATCAGTGAAATGAGATTAGAAAATTTAAATCCTAGTCTTTACAAAAAGAAAAAAGAAACACCCAAATCATCTAATAATTCTTCAAACAAATCTAATAATTCTTCAAACAACTCTAAAAAGGTTGTTGAAAAATTAACTGATATTAAAAAAAAAACCAAAACAAACCAAAACAATAATGAAGAGACTTTTCTAGGTGAAGTTAGACAAATTGTTAAAGATTTAGATACTGGGAAAAATAAAATGAATGCAACCTCAGCTATCAAAAAAATTAGTAATCTAATGTATCATAAACATAAAGGTGATATACAAAAAATCATAAATACTGAAGAAAGTGAAGAAGAAGAATCGGATGAAGAATACTACTAAACTAATAAAAAAAATTTAATGCTTTAATCACTACTTCATTTATATTTTTAAATGGATTGTTTACACAACTTCCAAAACCAAAAATTGATTGTGTGTCATCATAATCTACATTTATAGGTCTCTTGATTTCATCATTGATAGAGGGTTGTCTAAAAATTGCATTTTTGTTTATTATTTTTTCTAATCCAAAACAATCGATTACTTCTTTGGTTATTCCAATATCATTAATCATACCATTTGTTAATATTTGATTAATCATATTAATTGTTAAAGGTGTTATTCCTTTAATTCTATTAAGCTCTTCAACTTTTGTAATTTTCAAAGGATATTCTTTAATAATTGTCAATGTCTTTTTCATACGATATAATTTGTATGTTAATTTATTTAACTCCAAAGCTCTTGTAATATTTTTTACATCATCTTGATTGCTTTCATGTGTCTCAGTCAAATATTGAATAATATTTTCATACAAATTAACTATTCGTTCAAATTCTGAAATAATATTGGTATTCATTTTACTTATAATACTTTATTTTACACTTTTATTTATTTATATTCATTTTTTTATCAACATAAATGATAAATGGATTACAAAGAATTATTCAATTCACCAAAATCATCCATCATATCTAGAAAATATCCAAACAAAACAGAATTAACCCTTCTAGAATGGATGAAAAAATATTGCCAATCATATCACACTCTTTTTTTAGAATTCAATCCAAATAATATTAAAATTATTCATCACAGAAAATCCCCTAAAACTAAAACATCAATATCAATCAAAGAACTTTTAAAACAATTGTATCTAGAATGCCCTGATTTAAATCATATATTAGATTTTGATAAAAAAATATTAGAAAAATTAAAAAAAGCAACCTTCACATCAACCATAACATCAAATAAAGAACTAAGTGAATGGTTTAATAATTATAATCAAGAAATCTTTGATATAGAAAACAATTTCATAACTGCTTTATTTAAATTTTCAGAAAAACCTAATCTATCCATTAAACTTAGAAAAATAATACAAGAATTACTTACAAAATTAGAAGGTTGTAGTAAATTTATGTCTTATGATATTAATGAAGAATTAAATCAAGGTTTAGACTATTCTTATCTTTATCATGATAGTCAATTAAAATTTAAAGTACATTCACATACAAACATACCAATCGATAATATTTATTGGAGATTTTTATATGCTAGAATGAAATCAATACCTAAAACATATTCCGTTTCTAGCATACCAAAAACTATCTCATTTGAAATTTTTCTTTCAGAACAAAAAAAACAACTACCTAGAAAAGGACATATTTTTGGACCTCAACAAATTAATTCTGGTTGTACCGACTACCAAACTATTACAATTTGGAGAAAAGAAGAACATTTCAAATTAATCTTACATGAATCAATCCATTTTTACAATCTAGATGGTAGTTTTGACTTATCTCATCAAAATGAAAATATCAATCTAGAATGCAATTATCAAATTGGTGATAAGAATGAAACTAGAATCTATGAAGCTTATACTGAATCATTAGCTACCTTTTTAAATTCATTCGGCAATGCTTATCAAATCCATTATCTAGAAAATTCTAATATCGCACAATCTAGCACTTTAACAGACCATGACTTTAATAAGATTTATAAAATTAGACAAGATTTATGGAACCTAGAAAGACGTTTCGCTATTATGCAAATAAGTAAAATTTTCATCAATATTAATCCTGAATCAAATTCATTTGAAGATTTTCTTGTCAATCCATCTACCTGTTCTAGGGACCGTTCTAATATGATTCATAAATTACAACAACGTACTAGTGTCTTATCTTATCATATCTTGAAAGGTGCTAACATTTTCTTTGATATTGAATTTATCGAATGGTTACCCAATGTATTTAACCCACACCCTAAATCACTTTATAAATTTTATGAATATATTACTGAGAAAACAAATAAACCAGAATTTATCAAAGCCATCAATCAAATGATTAAATACATGAAAAGTTTACCAAAATATGATAAAAATCTTAGAATGACCTTTTATGAAACCAAATTTTTCTAGATTTTATCTATATTTAAAGTAAAATAAAGTAAATGGACTCAACATTATTAACTTTTATAGCACTAGCAATCATTGTTGTCTGTTTTTTCACATATCCAGATGTTTTCATGCCTAAAACAATTGAAAACATGAATACTGAAGAAATTATCACAGATTTTGAAAAACTAATTCAACAAGAAAATGATAAGAACAAAACTACAGAGAAATTTACACCTCTTAACAAAACTGAATTTGCTGATGGTACTACATCATGGGGTATCTATACTCAAGGACCGTTTTATGAAGTTAAAACACATCCTAGAAATCCTGTTTTCTATGTCAAACCATTATATCGTAAACCCTACAGATTCCCTTATAAATACATGTCTTCATATCCAATTACACATACATCACCATTCAATGTTTAGTTTAGTTTAGTTTTCCATTTCATTTCATTTTAAGATTATCTCTTTCTAGATAAATAAAAAAATAAAAAATATGATAAACTTCGATATGGTTATTTATCATGGTAATTGTCCAGATGGTTTTACCAGTGCATGGGTATTCAAACATCATTATCGATTGATTGAAACAATACCATATACATACGGACAACAACCTCCAAATATTAAAAATAAAAAAGTTGCAATCGTTGATTTCTCTTTTGATAAAGAAACAACTATCCAAATGATTCAAGATTCTAAATATTTAGTTATTCTAGATCATCATATGACCGCACAAGAAAATCTTAAAGAAATTAAGATTGAGCCTTCAAAAGGTGAAATTATATTTGATATGAATCGTGCAGGTGCTCAAATTGCATGGGATTATCTGAATCCAACACAAACTATAAATCGACCATGGTTTGTTGAATATGTTGCTGACAGAGATTTATGGCTACATCGTCTACCTAATACAAAAGAAATATCATTCGCTTTATACTTTGATGGTTATTTTAATAACTTTAACAAAATGGAAAAATTATTCAATACACCTAAAGATAATATGATGGAATTATTAATTGTTAGAGGAGAAACCCTAATTAGTTGCAAAAATCATGAAGTTAATCAAGGTGCTAATATGGCTACTCTGGCAGAATTAAAAACTTCTAATAGTATTTATACTGTTAGAATAACTACAGTTCCTAGACAATATATCAGTGATGTAGGTAATCTAGTTGCCAATCTATTTAATGATTGTGATTTTGCAGCCATTTATTGGTATGACCCTTCAACTAAAAAATGCAATGTCTCATTTAGAGCCAGTGATGATTCAACAATTAATTTATCAGATGTAATGAGAGGATTACCTAATGGAGGTGGTCACCCTAAAGCAGCAGCCTTTTCATTTATTGGATTTGATAATTTTTATAAATATTTTACATCACTCGAAACAACATCAACTAATTTCAATCCTAAACTAGATTTAGTAATGCCTAATAATCAAGAATATATTTTCAAAGAAATCCAAGATTTCATAAATACAATAAAAATTAAAAAATTTATCAATCCTAGTTATAATATTAAATATGATGTTAATATCACATATGCACCATTACATTATCATTCACGTATAATTAGTTCATATTATGATGATAAACCATTATTCATATTATGGTATTATTTTGAATATAAATCATGGTATATGACTATCACAACTAAAACAGTCAATCTTACAATTAAAGACATCTTTCCAGATACAAATAATCTTTATATATTATTTCTAGATGATAATAACCTAGAATGCAAATTACATAATAATATTTATAAATATCTAGAACTATAATTTTTGTAAATAAATAGTGAATAGAAACAGACTTAATAATATTTGCGTAATAACAAGAAATTTAGTTATCAAGGATTTAGGTACGATATCACCATATCCAACAGTTGCAAAAGTTACTACTGTAAAATACATTGAATTCAAAAATTCTGTAAAACCATCAATTATACTTTCATTTTTGTCATTATTATTACTCTTACCATTATCAAGTACATTAAGGAAAGAATTTTTATCATAATTCTGTAAAGCCATATAAACAAAACTATATGTCAAGATTAATGAAAATAAACTGAATATAACTCTATCAATTCTTGTTTTACTATGTAGAACTTTTACAATCATAAAAAAATTATGAAACAAAACAGTTCCTAATAATCCAAATGCAATAATCACAAATAATATTGGATTATATTTTCTAACATTTGTTAACAATGATATGAAGATTGTAAGAATAGTTACAATAAATGTATTTTTTGAATTAAAAAACATTTGATTTTATTTTATTTTATTAATTAGATTTTATTATGATGGTTGAGATGTTTGTGCTAATACGGACAATGGTAAATATTGTTTCAATGTATTAATAATTTGAGCAATCGTCACTCCATCAAAGTTTAGATTGAGTTCTTTTACAATTTTAATATCAGGGTCATTCGGTTTAAAATATTCCCATGCAGAAAACACTTCTTCTGTTGTCATCTTCTCAAATTTAATAACATTGTCAATTCGACCAGGACGAATAAGAGCACCATCATTAAATGCTTGGATTTTTTCATAGTTATTTGAAGTAAACCAAAAGATAATCTCGCCTTCAACACGGTCCAATAAATTCAACCATGCATTGAGACTAGGATATTTATTATCTTTTTCAAATGAACCTTTTTCATCTAGATGCATATCCCATTCATCAACTAAGACATATCCACTTTGAATTTGTTCAAATAATTCATCCAAATCATAATCATCTAAACCTTTCGGATTAATGATATAAATTGGTTTTTGATGTTCTTTCCATGTAAATGATGCAATTTGATACAATAATTCAGATTTTCCTGTTCCTGGAGGACCATAAATTAAATAAGCAGTCTTATAAGTTTGATTCAACTTTTTATAATCTTCTTTAATTTTTGGATTTAGAAATGCCATAACTGACCCCCATACTTTTTCTTTATTTTTATTACCAAAACACATATCAATTGATGCATTCTTTCGAGTTGGAATAATTGACATAATATCATGACCAATATAACTTTTACTATTTTTATAAACTGTCATCTTACTGCTTTCAATTGTATTATAATATTCATCACGCATTACACTCAAAAACTCACTCCAATTAATCTTTTTCAATGAATAGACCGTAATAATATGATTAGTTTTATCAAAATTAACTGTATTCGTAATTAGAGTCGGTGTTGGATAATAAACTAATACATAATTAGATTTATATTTTGTAAGTATCCATCCTAGAGGAATATCATAAATTTGAGGACGATTGTATGTTTTGGAATTATCATCCCACCAAAAAGATGTTCTAGAAGTAATGATTTTTGTCAAACTATCATATGAATAAATTTTATTTTTCATTAAATAAACTGATATCCATTCAATCGAATTATCACCATCAATCTGTTTATTCCACGAATGAGAATACACAAAGCAGTTTTGAAACATTGAGAACCAACTACTAGTTGATAATATGGTACTTGTGATTGGTCCTAGAATAGACATCAAAATCCAACCTCTTAATTCAGTCGGAATCAAATTATATAAATCACTATACTTACCATAGTAAATATTATATGTCAAAAAGGATAAAATAATAGGAAAGAGAATCTTTTTAATCATTATGATTATGATTATATGAAAATCATTAATAGATATTATGATTCAATTTTTTTAGAACTAATCTGATTTTATTAATAGAATTGATAAAAGAATTGCTGAAATAATGAATTGTGTAATGACAATCAATCTAGTAAATCTATTTCTTGGAATAATATCACCATAATTACCTGTAAACATTGTAGTAATAGTAAAATAAAACATATCTAGGTATCTACCAAAAGACCCCTTATAACCACTCATTTCATCTTCCTTGTTATCTGTTTTATCTAGATTACCATTAAATGAATTTTTATCATAATTATAAATTGCATAATAGACTAAAGAATAAGTAATTGTTAAAGCACAAACCATAAGCATAACCTTTGTAATTTTTAAATGATGTTTAATACCAACTGCAAATACCTTATTCATCAATAATGCAGTATCTGTCCATAAATAAAATAACATCAATAATGATATACCTAGAAAACCTATTTTACTAATTCTTGGTAAATCAATTAATAAAATTAATAAGACTATTAAGGTATTGACATAAACTAATAATTTTGTATTTGAAAATAAATGGTAAATGCACTCCATAGGAGACATTACACCATTCAAACATTGATAAATTATTTTCATTATTTACTTTACTATAATATATATGTTTTAGTTTTGATTTTTATAATTTATGTAAAACAATTAATAAAATACTAACTGTTGCTAGAAAGTGTGTTATCACAATCACTCTAGCAAATCGTGTTCTAGGAACTATATCACTTGTACCACTCAAAAAATTTGTACCTGCTGAAAAATATAACATATTGAAAAATTCATCTTCTTCTTTATCTAATACATTATGTGTATAACTAAATGAAGTTTTATCAAAATTATAAATTGCATAATAAACAAGTCCATAAACTATAATAAGTGTCATAATATATAATAATATCATCCACATTGAAATATTATGCGAATGCCCCTTATAAAGCACTTTTCTAGTTAAATTTAATACATTATATAACATCACAAACATTAAAATAATAGATGTTCCTAGAAAAGCTTTCGGATTTCTTTTATATATTTTAGTTACCATATTACCTATTATAAATTGAGTTGTCATAAAAAATAATAGTTTCATATTGACAAACAATAATATGAAACTATAAAACAATCTTCTATACAAAACTCCAATTAACATACTTATAATATATATGTGAAAACATTTTAGGCTGTTGATGTTACTGTTCGTGGTTCTTTTTCTTTAATAATTGCGATAACTGGTAAATGATCAGACGATGGGGGTGTAGGATCTTCGATTCCACCAAAAATACAATTTGATGTAACATATTCTAAATTATTACTAATCATAACATAATCGCTATACATATCATCTTCATTGAATCCTTTTCTTATAGATGTAGCACCTACACAACAAGTATTTGGTGGTTTATTTGTTTGTGTATCTACCTTGATATTTTTAAAACTATCCATATTGTTTATATTGAATTTGGAAAATGGTTGAATACCTGTCTGCCAATAATTATGTTGCTTGAGATCATTTGTATCACCCGCCATAATAACATAAAAAGTTGGATTAATTTTTTTTTCATCATTTAAAAAATTATTTAAACTCATCAAAAAGCCCAATGGGATTTTGTTTTTTATATCAAAATTAATATCTTTTACCAGAGAAACATTATATATAAAATTCTCATTCATAGGCTTTAACATATTTTCAACTTTATCTTTATCAATATCTTCACCTTTTTCATTATGAAAATTTATAAAAATATATATTTTATTTTTATTGTTCGGGTTTTCTATTTTTTTTTTAAAAAATAAAATATGATATGGTCGACCACCAGAAGAAAAATCTTTTTTAAGATCACCCATATTTATACCGAGTAATTTAAATTTATCACTATTATATAATGTACATAAATCAGCATTATTTTCCTTATGATGAACATACCCCATATTCTTTAATTTTTGACTACCTTTAATAATATGTTCCCAATTTGTAGCTTCTTGTAAAGCTATGAAATCTGTATTTTTACGTGCCTCTAAAATTGCTCTAACATTAGTTAAACATTGTGTTGGATCATCTGGATTTTGTTTATCTAGTTTTTTACATTCTTGAGCTAAAGTGCGATCACTAATATCGTTTTCATCACCCGTCATAGCTCCCCATGATATATTATATGAAATAACTGAAATCTCATCTTCTTTGGACCCACCAATTGCTTTTTTAGATTTAGATTTAGATTTAGTTTTAGTTTTACGGTTAATCTTTTTAGTTTTAGTTATTTTTTTCATTTAAATATAAATTAAGAAAAAATATATAAAACAACCTAACAAATTTCTAATAAAATAATAAAAATAATAAAAATAATAAAATGGACTCATTATTCATATTTCATCGTGATTTAAGATTAGATGATAACACTGGGTTAATTAAAGCTTGTATGGAATCTAGAAAGGTATATCCTATTTTTATTATCACACCAATCCAAGTTACCGACAAAAATACTTATAAAAGTCAAAACTCAATCCAATTTATGCATGAATCACTCATCGAACTCTCAAAAGATAGTCATGATAAACTATCTATTTATTATGGAGAAACAAAAAAAGTCATTGAAAATATCATCAAAAAATCAAAAGGACAAATCAATAAAGTTTATTCCAATATGGATTATACACCTTTTGCTAAAAAACGAGACCATGAACTCAAAACAATCCTAGAAAAATACGATGTTGAACTGGTCTTGACTGAGGACCATACTTTAACACCAATTGATTCAATTAAAACAGATGCTGGAAAACCATATACTAAATACACACCTTATAAAAACAAAGCCAAACAACTTAAAGTCCCTGAACCTGTTTCTTTCACTAAAACAATGATGAATAAACTATCTAAAACAAATGATTCTGAAAATCTAGACATCCTAGAACGGTTCTATAAAATGAATCCCGAGATAAATGTTCATGGAGGTCGCTCTCTAGGTCTTAAGATTATAAAAAATTCCGGTAAATTTGTTGACTATGTTAAAAATCGCAATACTCTAACCTACAAAACAACCTTTCTCAGTGCATACATTAAATTTGGTTGTGTGTCAATGCGAGAAGTTTATTATATGTTTCTTAAAAACTTACCA
>JACCDO010933272.1_pt1 | contig 14635 bp, 6 predicted proteins | sample 7446101 | NCBI WGS metagenome assembly JACCDO01 (sample SAMN15323440, study PRJNA562643) | freshwater metagenome | isolation source: river surface water | place: USA:Blue River Watershed | collected 2017-08-16
AGTCGTTTATATAAAAATATAAAAAAGCACGACAAATGCTTCTGTCACTAACTATAATACATTTGCTGCGAGCGACTCTCTTCTGGAGTGTGCGCTGTAAATCCAGACGAGTTATTCTCATCGGACAGATGCTCCCGGCACAGCGGACACGTGCTCTTGGAACGCAGCCAAGTAACAACACAAGCGTCGTGATACACATGTCTGCAGTGTAATTTGATAACACTGTCTCCAACATTAAACTGCTCTTGGCATATGCTGCACTCTTTTATAGGTTCTCGGATAATGAGTTGTAGCGCACTGGAGCACGCTGGGCTGTCCGCTGGCGTACGGACTGAGGGCGCCTGCCTGCAGAGCTTCTCCAGTAAAGTTGTATCAGCCTTTACGAAAGAAAAATAGAAGAAGAGTTAGTCTTAAAGATCTAAGCTGCACGTAGAGCAAAGAATGCGAGCAATGCATCAATGAACGCAAACCAAAGCCAATGGCGAAAACGATTCTTACTTTGGAAATCATGAAGCAAGGCATAGTTGGAGTTGTTTCGTTGGACGAACCCAAACTCAGCTCATCTGTAGAGTCTGTCATCACAAATGGCCACACGTCAAGTGTTTGTGACACCAGTAGGGCAGCAGCGCCAGACTGTATTGCGAGCTTGAATTTGTTCGCAAAAGTTGTCTTTCCTCTGTACAAGAGCAGAACTCTACCTCTAACGAATTCAGCATTTTCGAGATCTCTTTCGCCGAATTCAGGGTTACCCTTCGCCATTGCTAAATTTATAGATCTTGGAGTTAGTGATCGACTGCAGAAAGCTGCGGGAATTAGCATGATCTGTACTGGTCCTAAGCGCAAATTCGCATCCCATAATATGCTATAATTACTGTCAACGCTACAACGAGTAATATTTTTTAAATAGGATTCACTTAGTGTGCGATTTGGCGCCCTTAATGAAGTAGCAGTTTGTACGAGTTCTCTCATTCCCAGCAAATCAATGATGTGCGCCCATTGATCCTCGAAAGAGCCTGATTGGTTCCCGCTGTCGATAGAAGCTATTGTTGAATTCCGCAAAGTACAAAGGGTTCCACAGACATTGCAAAGGTGGCGTCTTGAATTCAAACGGTTAGACTCGGGCACGGGAGTATCAATGTTGATTTCACAACTAGGACAATACCAATAATACAAACTTCGACTTGAATTGTTTCTAGAAGCATCGGTAAAAAACATATTTACAGGAAAAGACAAATTATCCATTGAATATTTAGAAAAGTTAGAAGCGAAAGATAAACATATGACTTCTTGAATTTGTGCGAATCTCATGAAGGGAGCTTACATGACGCCTAAATATTCACAAAATGATCGAAAGCTTTTTCTTTGTTCGTATCTGTTCGCAAAATTTATTATTACGTATATATAATCACTAAATAGCATCATTCTATTTCTTCGTTAATGATGTTTATAAGTACACAATGAGCAACATTATATAATCCTAGAATAAACGACGATATACAACTTAAAAGTTGTTGCCGGGACCGTACTTGACCATGTCGACCGTAGGATCTGGGAAAACCCAATGATGTCTGGCTTTTCGAGCTGCAATTTTAATGTTATTTAAATCGCGCAGCCCACATGGAACCTGCACACCATCCAGATCAACACAGCAATTTTGTTCATACCACGTGTTGTATGTTCCCTTTGCGATGCAAATCGCAAGTGCGGCATCTGAGGGAAGCACGCATGTCTGGCAACTGCCGCACGTCGTGTCCAAGCCCATCGTACACTCCTGAATGACGTATTCGTCTTCTGCACACAGACTGCATGTACTACATTTCGTATTTCTAGCCCCGCTGCATGCTGTGGAGATGTACTGGCCTGCATTGCACGGAGTGCAGATTGCACACTTGACATCGGTATTTACACTGCATGCCTCGGCAGTGTATTTTCCTTCCGGACAAGATGTACAAGATTCACAGACGCGATCTGAGCTCTTTGTGCAATATTCGCGCACGTAAAAGTTGCTCGGACAGGGGTCACAGTTGGGCGCGGCTTCGCGTAGCGCAAAATTTGGCAGTGCTTCGATCATGTTATTAGGATGCACAGTGGAGGCCAGGTCTTGCACAGCGCCTTCTTTCATGCTCAAGTAAAATGAGCCTGCTGCGCTAAATTGCATCACGGATTGGAATTGTGTCGGCATGCATTGGGTGGTCACGCTCTCGCTGCATGTTTTAGTGTGCAACGACAGAACTACCTTCCTAGACAGTTCGGAAAGAGTCACGGATTCCACTAAAGGACCAAGAAGCATCGGGTTCTGAAGAGACTTACTTGAGTAAACGGTCGTAAGCGTCATGTTCAGGACCGACACGGGCTCGTCAAATAGCAAAAACACCTGATTTGTCGCACGATCCAACAACCATCTCATCAGGGTTGGAGATATTGTATCCGGCATGAACATGTAGCCTACATGCACACGCGACTTGTCATAGACCTTATTTGTGAGTATAGGGAAGAACCCTGCGATAGAAGCATCCCAGACAGGAATGGCAAAATTATTGAATTGGTCTGAGAGGAACTGGTCTGTCCATGACAGGTAGCAAGTGAACACGGTTTTGCAAATGCCGTTTACTTTCATGTAGGCCATGGTATCTGCACTAAGGGTGATCGTCACAACCTTGCTGGCGATACCAACATCAGACGCTGCAATACAATCAGATAAGGCAATGGAAAAACCGTATGAACGTCGTTGATGTGTTTGCAATGTAACTTGACTGACGTCGATGGAGCCGAACTTGATGGACTCGTCCCACGTAAGTTCTAAAGCTCCATTACTCATATCCGCCGAAAATTGAGTCAGCGCAGGTGGCGTGGTGTCTTTAATCAACACATCAACTTGTCGGGCATTTACAGGATTAATGCGGGTCACTAGATTCCCATACACATCTGTCAACAGACTGGGCTCTACAGCGATATATGATGCGCTTTTGTCGTACAAAAGAGGCGTATTGAACTTGATCACATCCAAATCATTTGCAGCGATATCCAGTGTAACGCGATCTGAGAACAGCTTCATCGACGGATTACGCAATTTCGACATAAATGTCAAAGTATAGCGACGTTTGGGATTCAACTGTGCATCCTGAAAGGTTACGCCACGAGCGTCGACATTGGCCAGCCACGTGAGTTCATTGGTAAAAAAGGTAATCGTGCCTTCGTTTACATCCATGTGAATGCTTGTGATCACAGGCGAAGTTTGGTCAGGAATAAACAATGCAACAGACTGCGCGCGCGTGTCAAAGATTTCAACGAATGGGTTCCCAATCATGTCTACCGCAAGCGAGGCCGTGGCAAGTAAGAATGAACTGGCGGAGTTGCGGACCAGACCAGTGCTATTTTTCAGCGAAAAAACATCAACATCAGTCAACCGGATTCGAATATCACTTCCATCTGGATCCAACACGGTGCCACCGGTGAGTCGCAGGGAAGTCCCATCCAGGGAGCTCGCTCTCGCCATGAGTGTCAACGTGGTGGGAGTCACGCTCGAGACACGCACCACTTCAGAGAAGTGTAACGTTATAATATTCAGATCCATATTCAAATCAAATGAGCTCAACACTGGTGGGATAACATCGACAACAAACGTGGTGAGTTGCCTACCATTTGATGAAGAGATAGCGGGCAGCGTGTTTCCTGCGTAATCAGCGGCAGTGCCGGAGCCAAAAGAGAAAAAAGTGCTGGACACACCCTTAGCTAAGTTCGCCCGTAAGACTAACGTCGCGATGTCACCCTTGGCGAGTTCTATATTAAGCTCATTTCCGGTCGAGTCTGGTGTCGCCAACGGATTACCTAACAGAAGCGAATTCGCCAAAGACGAGGCCGTAGATTGAATACTGATTTGCTGTACCCGCACAGACGACGCTCGAATCGGTTCATTAAACACCATCCTAAAGTATCCCTCGCCTAAGTTTAATGTCGAAGATACCAGAATGGGCCGAACATTGTCCGCAGTAAATTTAATGGGACCCTTCATATCGGAGGGGGTCAGGTGGGAGATGTACAAGCTCTCTGTGGTCATCAACATGTTATTTTTAACAAGCAAGTAAATGCTCCTCAGATCCACGTCGATTTCTTTGACTCGGTTCAAGTCAGCGGTGGATAAAGTCAGCCGTCCGATGATATCATTAAGAGGCGAATCAGAGAACAAAGGAGACAGATGCGTCGGGCTGGTCTGTAGAAATATGCTGTGATTCGACGTTTTTGAATAAAAACCCAAATCTGCGGAGTTAAATGTACCAGAGACTACCACCGTGCTCGAAAAGATAAAAGAAACAACGCCCGTGTTCATGTCAATAAACCAACTTCGCACTCTAGGACCCATGCTGATAGGCTCGGCTAAAGGACTTAGGAGGTTTCCATATGCATCGATCGTGACAGTTTGGGTCGCAACATCCAACCATTTGACGGAAGATGCGCCACCAGAAAATGCCGCGAAAAAATTAGCACTCAACGAAACATCAATAGTGTCTGCTAATGCATTGCTCGTCAGTTTGGTGCAGTCACTTTTTGCCAGACGCACGTACGGCCCCGAAATGGCTGTGGCCGCATCCGACAATTTAATATCGGCGCATGAAAAAGAAGACACATTCACAAACTTATTGAAAGTCATCCCAAGACGATAATTTGAAGCAGAAGGCCGAATGATAAAAGCCACCAACTCTGGGTGACTGACGTCGGGAGTGAATGTTGTGGCTTGCATTGCACTCGTGCTCAATAAAATGTTACCAAACAGATCGCCAATGTCTTGGCATTTGACGAACACGTTAGATATAGAAGTGCCTATTCCGCCCAATTCATTTAATCTAGCCCAATCTTGACGGAACGTCTGCATATCGAACGTCACGCCACCATCTTGAGTGGTTTCAATGACCGAGTATCTCGACAGCGACAGCGATGCGGCCGTGTTGGGATCGTTTGTGGACATCAGCGTAATGCGGGCAGGTAGAATGGTCGTGACATCTACTACTTCATCGAAATTCAGCGTCAAAACTCCAACTTTTACATTGAAATCGACGTATAAAAGCACAGGAGGAGTGCTGTCCGCGACACCGCCACTTTCAGCGATAGGGTTGAGTTCAGTATTGCCCGGGAAAAAATTACCAAAATAGTCTTCAACAGCGTTAAGACCAACAACAAGTGTATCCAAATGTCCACGAGACTCCGCCAACTTTAAATTGTTCAAATCCTTTCTCAATAAATCAATAGTCAGCGTCGTCATATTCGATACGGAAACATTCATAGCACCAGTTAAAATAGCAGAAGACGCGCCTGACGATGATATAGCGGTTAGAGATGTAGGCTCTAAGCTACTGCTAAGTACAGGCTCATCGAAAACCAAACTAAGCTTTGCGGTATTGAAGTTAATAGCGAAAGATAAAATAGCCGGCGGCGTTTTGTCTTCGTAAATATTACGAACTTGAAGTGCAAAGATCGTAGTGACCTCGACTGTTTTGAGGAACGGAATGAGCGTTGCCGCCACGGTAGATGTAGTCAGACCATACGGCACATGCAAATTAGCTCGGCTTTTGCTGAAAACGAACTTGAAGTATTTCAATCGGTTGATGTCCTGTTTATTCAGAGTAGCTTCAAAAAGTGTATTTGCCGCATTTACAGAAACCAAAGGGTCCGAAGAGGTCAATGTAAGAACCATTGTTGAGCTCACTCTGGTCGTATCAGACTGAACTTGGAGTCCAGAGACCGTAAATCCACCTACAACGGCCTCACTGAACTCCAGTCTTATCTTTGCAGTATCTAAATATAAATCCCAAGCCACAACGCAGGGACCCAGCGGTTTCGCAAGTGTTTCAGGAATTCCAATAAGCGCATTTCCTGAAGTGTCTGTTAATGTTGCACTCGACATCGAGAGAAAGGTTTTCGTTTGAGCACTGAAAATAGCCGAATCTGCAGTAATTCTAGCATACTCAGTATTCAATGCGATTCTGATTTGCATTTTGTAGATGTCGAAGTTATACAAAGTGGCTGAAGGTATAAAATAACCGTTCGTGTAGGGCGGCAAACTTGATTGGAAGCGCATTAATGATGGTACCAATGAAGTTGTCATCACTGGTTCATCGAAAAAAAGTACTAGCAGTTTAGCAGACGTGATCGTGTACGAGATGAGGTTTGGTCTCACTGTATCAGGAGTAAATTTAGTTACTTGAAGTGCAGCTCCGTCCATTATGTCCTCTTTCTGATTGCCGTAAATATCAGTGATTGCTCCACCACCTTTCGAAATCCAGGTGCTAGTCTTTGTTTTCATTAAAGAAACTGTGGCCTTGATTCCCATCAAATCGGAATTATCCAAAAATATATATATGTCCGTCGTGAATTGCCCTGTAAAGAAGGTGCAGTCTGGAGCAGACGTAAACAGGTTGTAATATTGAGTCGAAACTCCTAAAAATTGAGAATACTGCAACATGAACTTAGACATGTCGACTAGAGAGCAATCGATGATCTCATCAAAATGCATCCACATTTGTCCAGTTTGCAGCGAAAAGTTAAACTGCATCAGCTGTGGCGGAAGAATATCAGGAATGTATCTATTGATTTTTGTGGAATATTTGAATAAGATTCCAGCACATTGGTTCGCATTCGTTGAGATGTCACGAATCGATTTTTGTTTGATGGATAGGTAACACGTTTCTGCATCGTAACATAACTGTCGCTGCTGAATATTAATGGCGTTAATATCAGTGCTGCTAATAACCATAGTAATTGTGTTCCCTACATTTTGCTCAGTGTAGGATGTTAACAGATACTGCTGAGCAGATAATGGATCGTTTGGATCTCGCAACAAAAGGTAATAGCTAGCAAAGTTAGTCGAATGTTGAACGGCTTCGTCGAATGTTACGTTGAGTATGCGTTTGGTCATGTCTAAAGCCCAATTCGTTACTCTAGGTGCGGTTGAATCTGGGATAATAAACGACGGAACGATCGCATCTTGAGCTGCAACTGCGCGCATGTATTGTGGAGGACTCTTGGTGTCTGCAACAAATCCCTTGTCTATGATCAAAAGCGTCTGCGAGACAGTAACACCAATCGTTTGGGACTGATGGATAAGATCCCGCAAGGTAGGGTATGCACCACCATTTAAGTTAATAGCTATGGTTGTCTGGACAGGTGATCGAACAACCAGAGTAGCAGTTCTCAGATTAATTTGAGTCGTGATAGATGAGCGGCTATTAATTAAAGTCAGCGCGCCGAGTGATACTGTTGACGTTGTAATCGGTTTGCTGAAATATATGTTCATAATGCCACTATCTAGATTAAGGTCAAAAGACGATACTTCGGGAGCTGTTGTGTCAATGAGAATTTGCAGACACGGGAGTGAATAGGCAGCTCCCAATTGCAATCCCTTTCCGTCCGTAAGAGCGTCCCGAGACACTAGCAAAAGCACTGTTGCAGGATCAACGATAGGCATGCTCGACGTTAAATCACCCAAGGTAAGGGCATTTAGCGAAATGGAAAGCGTCATGTTACCATCCAAAAACCCTATGGACTCTCTTCGAGTCAACGGGAATGAATACATATTTGACTTAGAATATACTTGAACCTTATTAGGTAGCCAAGATCCCCAATCTATGGGCATCACTAAATCGATTAACAATCGCTTGTTTTCCATATCAAACCGGAAATAACGTAATTGCTGCCCTTCACCAATGGCTTGTGAAGATGGAAGGACTAGATTGGCATTACCATTGGGCACATCTAAATAAGCGGACGCTGACGCCAGATATATATTGCAGCCAACTTGACTTTGAGCGATATCTGAAAGGACTAACTTACGCCAAAGCGGACTAAGGTTAATATCGATACGAGCTCCACTTTCTTGAGTTGTTAAGATAGCATTTAGTAAACTCAGTTTACTCGCAGTCGATGGGTTGTAAATATAAAATGCGCCCAGATTCACACTTTCGATATCGACGATATCATCGAAGAAAATGGTCAAATTTTGATTGGTTTGATATCGATAGATACCAATGATACTTGCTGGTTTAGTGTCTTTTATGATAGCACTAGGCTTTTTAATGAGAACTGTTTGGAGAGGTGAAGCTACTTTCTGGTACGGTTTAACGCTACCATTACAGGCATTTCCCGCAACATCTGCAATAAAAGCTGAATCTAAATGCATATAGACATAATTGATATCAGTAGCGATTCCTGCAAGTTTCAAATTGAGGAAATCTAACGTTGACAATTTAATCGTAATGCCGACACCAACTGAATTGTACAAAAATGTCGATTGTGTGATGCTGACTTTATGTGCAAGATGGACATCTTGGTAAAAATCGACAGCAGAAGTGTCAGCGCCTGCGGAATTAACAGGTTCATCAAACTGCAACTTAATCTCGCCCAAGTTCATGTCCACAGAGTAAGATAATAACAATGGGCCGGTGACATCGGCCTTAAAGTTGCCGTCGGACATTTGAGCTGATGTCGGGATAATAATGTTCGTGACAGCAACTCTATTGTTATCAAAGGTGGCAGTATCGCGACCAAGCGCTGCAGAATGACCCAGCACACATGCTGATCGCTGCGTGCACATAGGTGACAAGCTTTTAACGGCAATACTTTCCGCCGAGGAAAGTTGCAAAACCACAACATTTCTTACAACGTTGTACACAGTAGCTTCCCAGAGTCTAGTCGTATACGTTGATGTGAAAGTTATTGCCATGTCACTATATAGTTTAATATCTGAAACGGTGAATGTATTCATGTCCAGTGGTTCAGAAAAGACGAGAGTGATACGATTTTCATTCATGTCAGCAAACCAACTCGAGAGGAAGGGCTGCGTGCGGTCAGGGGTATATGCGACCACCTGCAGAGCATTTCCGGTAGGAATAGCGTTAACTCGGTTCGGTACGAACGCATTATCGACGATAAAATCCAGGGTTACAGCAATATATGAGTTAGGAAGCCTTCGACACAACGCCGTAGATGCCTTTAAAGTACTGAAGGCGAGCCTTGAAAAAATTATTCTCGCAGTATCGGTGTCGTTAGAAGGAATGATAACAGAACCCATATCAGAAGACATGCGCAATGATTCATCTGAACCATCTACACTGCTCTGAAGTGTTAGTGCTGACAAAACAATGGTAGAAGATTTGACCAATTTGTCAAAGCTGAAAATGAGGAGCTGCCGGGTCATGTCGAGTTGGACGCTGATGACATTTGGACGCACAGTGTCAGGAATGTAAGTTCTGATCGGACGAGAAAAATTCGACGATGTGCTCGGATCATCATATCGATTTTGAGATAAGGACGTATCCCACGCGACACCTGCATCGATCGATAAAAAGGAATCACTAGTGCCTGTAAGCAGCAATTTGGTTCTGAGAATGGTTGCGTACAACAAGGCACTCAAACGAATAACAAACAGATCTGAGTCTATTACCTGTTTTTCGCGATAGCTATTAGGATCATCGAATCGTATACTGCGTCTTGTTGCGCCAGGACGACGTGTTGACATAATTTGTACCGCACTGTAGTTAAATGAGGTGGCGATAATTACTTCTGAAAAGTAGAGCTTAATTCGACCAGAGTACACATCAAAATCCCAATCCCAAAGTACAGGACTGCTGATATCTGCCTGATAATCTGTGACAGGCATAGCGTTGATATAATCCAAACCAGTTGTGGACACGTCGTTGCCAGAGCTGTCCTTGATATTAGGCTTCAATAATGAAAGATAAGACGAATCTCTGTCCAAGCCAATAATACCGCCTTTCTTGATAAGATTCAAATTCTCAGGTCCTATATCCAGAGTGATAACACGATTATAAGATGTTGCAGAAATCAATGCTTGTTCTGTATTGCTGATGAGTGCAACATACCTGTTTGAGCCTACAATGGATTCAAGATGAGCCACAGACTGAACACCGAGCCCAGAGAGACCAAATTCCAAGCCAGATGTCCCGATACCTTGCATAGGTTCTGAATATGCGATAGTCATGTAACCTAAGTTCATGTCCAAGGACCATGATAACACGTACGGATTGAGAGTGTCAGGTGCATGCACGGTTGCCCGAAAGCCATCCGTGCTTGCACTCGGAACACCATAAAAGTTATGAAAGGCACCACTATCTAATTGAATATACGTTTTATTTTTAGTTGTGCCTATATCTGGATACTGAAATCGCATGCGAGCATAATCATCAGTGCTCAAGTAAAAAAACGGCGCGCTTGTATTTCCTTGTAAACTAATGTTATTGAAGACCATTGGAAACGTGAACACATCAAGCGTGACTCCGGGTCGAGGCTGACCGCTGACAAGAGAAATTTTCGAAACATCTATTGTTGATGCTAGTACCAATTGATCGAAAGTTAATGCCATTAACCCATACGAATTATCAAATCGAAAGCCCGTAAGCGTAGGATTTGCATTTTGCGCATTTAAACTACTTCTTGCAGCTAGCATTAAAATAAGAAATAGTGTTATTAAACATGTTTTAAAGAATGAGCACATCATCGTGATCTGACAAGGTTTATGACTTTAACCACAGCAATTCAAAAAATATATTTATCCAATTTAACTTAATTGACGGAAAATTATTTAATGCGTTAAATCAATTTACGTTAATAATGCCTAGTTTAAGGTGTTGAACTCTGTCGAAGTCCAAGCTTACTCTCATTGTTGCGTTGGTGGGTCCATTCCAGTGGGACTATCATCATTTCGTTTCTTCGCTCGAAGATTCTCACTAAAATTAATAAACAGGGGATAGTTCATTTTTTTTCCAGAAAACATGAAGTTAATTAAAATATTAAACATTATCAGAATAAATGAGCATGAGAAGGATTCAGAGTACATCGTAACCACCACGATTCTGCAAGCATAAACTCCGTGAGAGACAGTTTCCCATCTCCATTTAAATCTGCAGACTCGAACATCTTCAAAAGCCGTATTTGTGCTTCTGTACAAGCTTGCATATGTTGGCGCTTATTTTCTTTGGCCTGCAGAATTTCTGCCTCCGTGATGCCAGGCTCACTGAGAAATTCCTTGAACTTTTGCTCGATCACATCGCGGCGCTCCTTTGTGCGCTGGCGAACAAGCTGCTCGATCTCAGCCTTCGCAACACTTCCATCACCGTTAACGTCATATCGCTCAAAAGTCCGCTTGATCTCCATCATCTCCTCGTCACTCAGGTTCATCAGCACCTCTGTACGCAAGTCGTCACACTGCACCTCGTAGAGCGCTCCAGGAATGAGTCTCGCTGCATTGATGCAAACTTGTCCGTTTACACGCACAGATGGCTCAAAGCGCACCGGATGTGAGAGATTACGAGCAACATTTTTGGGGACGAGGGCTACGGGCTCGACCCAGTGCTCCTGCATCGTGCCGACGATGCCCAGTGCCTGCTTGACTTCAAAAGGCCAAACGAAGGCATATCGTTGTCGCATATAAGTGATATCAGGCACTAGCAGAGGAAATTCACCACTCTCGAAGGCCAACGTGATGGTGAAGTGGCTGCGGTCCTCATACTGGTCCGGCAGATTTACGTCTTTGTAATGGTTCATTATGGACAGCACGCGCGCATCTGTTGAAAAGACGTCCTCAGCTTCGAAAGAATCTATAAGATTTTGCGAATAAGAAGGATCTAACTTGCACGTCACATACCCGTTATAAATCAATGATGTCGTGTCGAGCACCATATCATGCAATGTCTTCAGGAGCTGCTTCTGTTTTCGCAAGCGCTCGCGCTCTTCTTGAGCGTGGTAATCTTCATTGTCAAACTCATCGTCTTCCTCAAAACGTCCTCTATGGTTAATCACAGGTGGAAGGTAGATATCAAACTCTACTACGACGAGCCAGGGCATACTGGCTGCAGGTTTTACTGAGTATATTTCTATTATGTCTTCTTTTACACCCAAAGCGAGAGCTAAGTCAGAAATGAACATCTCTTCAAACTGACGTCGCTGCATTGAGCTTGGTGGTATGGTTTGGATGTCAATGTCAAGACGCAAAGATGGGCTCAAACGATGTTTGCCAATGTTTTTGTGCGGACTATTCGCTGAAGCAGGATTTTCTTCAAAACCCTTTTTATGAGCAATATCATGTCCGACATATGACGCCTCTTCATCAGATTGGCCTATTGAGCGTTGAGTCTCGTTATTCATATCGGGGCGTTCAGCAGCTTGCAGACGCTGTTTGATAGCCAAGTCACGAGCGGTTGCAATTTCTATTACACGGACCAAAGTTTCGTACCATTTTTCTTTAATGTCATCGCGCTCACAGGCTAAATGAACTACTGATCCATCTGCTAAAGTAATTTGGAAGGCTTCGCCACCGCTAAAAACTATGCTTGCATGATGCAAGGGATACACCTGTCGCGGCTTCCGATCATCAGGTGTGTGATAGTAAGACAATTCATAGTTTTCTTGTCCGGTAACCTCGTCTTCAATTACAAACCAACGCTTTTGCCATGCACCTTTATTGAACAGACTCGATATGGTCTTATTCTCTTTACTGCCGGCCTTCTTCTTTAGCCAGCCGCCGACCAATTTACGCTTTTCATTCCAGAGTTTAAAGTCTTCATGATGACATCGAGGCAAATTAGTAAGATCTACCATAAGAAAAACAATGATCAGGTGTCAAATATTGTAAAACAAGTAAGCACGAAGTGAAAACCCAGCTGAAGTTGAGACTGATTAACTGTGGCGTCACCGTGCGTCGTTTCGGTTCTGCGTGCTCGATCACAAAATCTTATTGCTGCATGTGTGAACGCAATAAAAGGATTTCCGCGGATTGTAAAAATATATCATTAAGATAATACTTGCTGTATTCAGTTAATTGCATCAATTTCAATCTTTGTTAAATATGAACAACGTACAAAAGGCCGACGTAGTGGAGATTCCCTATGAGGATTTGGCTGCGGGTAAGGATTTATCTCATCTCATCGCCCAAGCGTATGGATTTGATGGAATTGGATTACTGACTGTATCGGGTGTTCCTGGGTTACTTGAGGCTCGCGCCAATCTGCTTCCTTTGGGACGCCGATTCGCATTACTTGACAAATCAGTTAAGGACAAATACGAAGATCCAAGTAGCTATTATTCTTTTGGATGGTCACATGGCAAGGAAAAACTTGAAGGAAAACCAGATACTTCAAAGGGTTCTTATTATGCTAATCCTCAGTATGACCGACCGGTTGAAGACGAAGAAATTATCAAGAAATGGCCAGGTTTCGCTTCACCCAACATTTGGCCCACAGCAGAAATTCCTGAATTTGAGACAGCTTTTAAAGCATTAGGACAGCTGATTGTTTCAGTGGGCCAACTTGTCGCAGACCAATGCGATGTTTATGTAAAAAAACAGTTGCCATCCTATGCTACGGGACGCCTAGGGAGAATAATCAAGACGTCTCCATCTTGCAAGGCTCGTTTACTTCACTACTTTCCCGCTGCTGCACCGTCCGAAAAAGATGGAGAAAGTAAAGATGCAGACTTTTCGTCGTGGTGCGGCTGGCATAATGATCATGGCTCCCTTACAGGGCTTACTTCTGCGATGTATTTCGATGAGGAAGGCATCGAAGCGAGCAATGGTGATCCCACCGCCGGACTATATATTCGAGGACGACATGGACAGCTTATTAAAGCCGGATTTGGTGCTGACAGGTTAGCTTTTCAAATTGGTGAGACGGCACAGATTCATTCCGGTGGTGTGTTACAAGCGACGCCTCACGCCGTCCGTGGATCAAGTGACCCTCGTATTTGCAGAGATACTTTTGCGGTTTTCATGGAGCCCAACTGGGATGAACCGATGAATGTACCAGAAAGTGTTTCTCCTGACGATGCACAGAGTCAACTTGCTGCCAAAGCACTTCCCAAAGGCGTACCGCCGCTCTCTAAGCGTTTGTCTCCGGAGCAAAATTTGGAGAATTCTCTGAAAAAACGTTGGCCTCGTACTACTAAACGAAAATAAAACGCACATACGCATATTTACAAATCAAAATGAACAACCGAAAGACTTATCCCGTGCACACAATGCTGTGCTTCAACCAGTTTACTATCGTAACCATAATAACCATTTAAAAAATTTATGATCTCGTATCTTATAAAACCCATACAATGTGTTCCTCGTACATTGTTAATAGTGTAGTTGTGCACGCTGTGTAAATGGAACGAAGGGAGAGCGCTCATATTTGTTATACTTACATAAGACAAACTATGTATCGCTCAACCAAAAGCTAGCATATGCTACCTAAAAAAGGATAGAGTTTTGAAATTAAACAGTAATTCCACGGCAGTAAGGCCTTTTCTGCCGACGGCAGTGGATATTTTATGTAATAATCCATCAAGAGCAATGCAAGGTCAAGTCTTGAAAGAGCAAGTGCATTCTCTTTGCTGATTGCTTTGTCATCAACCATTTTATCAACAAGCTTATTTAAAACATCATCTAGCTGCATGCGCTTTTCAGAAGGGAAGCGACGATAATGCTCTAACTCGACTTCGTCTGCGAAACACCGCGCTCTGTACACTATAGAAATTCGCAAGTCTTTATGCAAATATACACTGATAACCTTGCCATCCACACGAAGCTCCCATTTTTCCTCACCAACATATACTAACTCAGAGTCTTTATCCTTGTCAAGGGTTGGTA
>JACCDO010507184.1_pt1 | contig 14632 bp, 10 predicted proteins | sample 7446101 | NCBI WGS metagenome assembly JACCDO01 (sample SAMN15323440, study PRJNA562643) | freshwater metagenome | isolation source: river surface water | place: USA:Blue River Watershed | collected 2017-08-16
AACTGGGCCGAAGAAGGCATGAACAGCAATACCTTCGGTAAATTCGGGGCACAGCACATTCAAACTGCCATCAAAGATAGCCGCCCACTATCCGTACTCATGGGAGAAAGCATCCATGCGCTCAGGAAATGGGCGGCGGACCGAGCCAGACCGGCCGCAGGCTAAAGGCTGATCAGGCTTCGAGATGATTCAGGCGGGCCTTGTCGAGGCCTACCTTTATGTTAGCGCACAAATCTGAGAGGGGCGACCCTGCCTGCTCGGCAATAATGCCATAGACATAGGCATAAGTCCTACGAGGGCACGACTTGACACAAGATGGGATGATTTCCTCAAGCCGTTTGGCAAAAGCCTCATGGCGCTGGCTTTCAGACATCTGACTCCAGTTGGCTGCAAGGTTCTTGATACGGTCTCGATCAATCTGGACGCCCTCACGACAAAGCGTCGAGGCGTCGATCTTTACCCGGTTGGCGACCATGAAAGCCGCGATGGACAAAGCGAGGCGGGCGAGCGCTTCTTCCATGATCTTATCCGCAAAGGAATCGATGGCGCGGTCCAGGTCTTTACGAATGCCTTCGTTGATCTCTGCGATCGGCCGGCCGCCTTCCTTACCCAACGCCTTCCTGAACTCATCTGACATCACGAAGGCGTTGAGCGCCCGCAGCCGGACAAACTCCGGGGGATGAGATGAGCCGATTTCTTCCTCGCTGGGCTCCACTTCAATGGCGAGGCGGCTATTCTGGATAAAGGCGGCAAGATCTGAACGAATATGTCGGCTGCTGAGGCCGGACTGCATCTTAAGGATGGCGCTTCCGGCATGCTTGAAATCTCCGCATGCGAGCAGGCCGAAACGATCCATAGTCAGCTCGGTGTCCCTCGAGATACGTGCGTCCTCATAGCTAGCCGGGAAAGTATGCCCGTTCCTGCGCACGCTGATGGAGCGAATCGGAAGGATGTAGTGCCCTAGCTCATGACCGATCACATAAGTGAGCTCTTCAGGCGAAAGACATTCGATGATACCTGCGTTGATCTCGATTACAGCAGCACCACGGATACTAGAATAGCAAACCGCGTTCATCTCAGCCGAAGCTCGGACAAAAGCATGGACAGATGAGCGAGGCACACCCAGACGCTGGCATGCATGCGCAAGCGATTTTTCTACCTCGGGGAGAATTTCGCCGGAGATCGGGAGCTTGTCGCGATAGAACCCGCGATGTTGGTCCGCATTTCCTTTGGAGGTGTCTAAGTTCTTGGAGTCAAACTGAGACAAACCAAAGCCGAACCCGGACAGACGCTTCCGGATGGAAGGCAGGAAGTCGGAAGGCACCGGAGACGGGGTCGTGCTCATGCGTATTTCTGCTTAAGCTTGGCGATGGTTTCAAGGATAGTCCGGATACGGGCCTGTTCGGCGGTCGTCCTGGCGGAAGGGGCACGGGAGTTCCATCGGTCGAACTGAGCCGCAAGGTGCTTGCGGATGCCCTGGCGGTCCAAAGAAGGGTTCAATCCGACCAAGGACTCCCAATCGCAGGCCTCGGTCCTGACCGTCGAACCTAAGAGGTGACGATCGAGCATGGCTTGGCATTCGGACGTCGATAGGCCCATCAAGCCGGCGATGCGCCTGAGCAGTTGGATCGCAGGCATAGGCCATGCTTCGTCCGCAGTGGACATGCGCAGACAAAGTTCCATGGCCTCGTCCACGGCGCTACGGCCGGAGGCCGCGATCAAGGCACAGGCTTTCTCGACGCCGTAGTCCTCAGGCAGGCCTTCCGACCAAAGATGATCCAGGGCGTCCCTGAGCGCAGGAAAGCGGGATGCGTCTTCGAGCTTTACGGCATCAAGAACCTCTCCGGTCCATGGCGAAAGTACCTTATGGGCCGGCCCAAGCCTTGAACGACCCGCCAGACCGCAGGCGATAGCCAACTCCATCGTGCACACGGCCACCCTGCCCTGCCCCAGCGTGTCCTCATAGCCGACGTTGAAGAGATTAACCTCAAGGACGTAGACCGCTCGCTTGGTTACGTCCTCGGGCACGGACCCGCGAGGCCCTAGCAGGTAGTTCACCCTGATCTTACGACGGCCGGCAAAGGGTGCGGTCAAAGACGAGAGGGGCACTTTAGCCAAATCCCACGACCCATCCAGCAACTCATCCGACGGGAAGACGATGTCAGGCGAGAAACGGCAGAACCCGGTAGCGGGGTCGCTGAAATCAGGATCGGAGCAACGAATCGGGCGAGGCTCGCCATCGGTGACATCTTCCAGCTCCAGCGTGGCAAACTGTCGGCTGAACTCATGCCAGGGAACCTTACCCGAGCATGAGATCGTGAGGGTGGGCAGAGGGTCCCGAGGATCGACGATAGCCTTCACCAAGAAATCCGTCCTGACCCTCATGCTCCTGATGCGACCTTGTTCAAAATGATGATTGGCCTCATGCCAAGAAGCCGACCAAGCAGGCTTTTGAGGTGGCTGGACGGCGGGCTTGGGCTCGGTTGGCGGCGGCGAGGCATCACGGGGCAGCACCCAGCGATCCAGCACGAAGCATATCACCGCCAGACCAATAAAACCATAAAGTACGACCGAGGAAGTGTCCATGACAGGTGACTCAGGCGTACTTCTGCCTCAATTTGGCGATCGCATCAAGCATGGCACGTATGCGCGCCTGATCCTCAACCGTCTTGGCGGCCGGAGCCCTCGAGTTCCACTTCATGAACTGCTGCGCCAGATGCTTGCGGATCTGCTCCTTATCCCAGGCGGGATCCACCCCTACGATAGCCTCGAGATTATCCGGACTGACGACGATCCCTGACCTGGCGAACTGCTTGTCAAAGAGCGAGCGCATGACCGATCGGTCGACCTCAAGCAGGTCCGAGAGTTTTTCGATCATCTGCATTTCCTTCTCATGCAGGACGCCGTCGACCGAGATGACCCTCACGCAGAGAGCAAGGGCTTCCATGCGCTGCGAATCGGTGCACTCAAAAAGAGCCGTCACGGCCGAGTCCAAAGTGAAGCTTTTGCGCGCCTCTGAGTTAAGGACCGCCATGAGCACGCCACGGAAGCGGGTCTCGTATTGACTGCCCTCGTCCGCCACACGGCGCGACCAATCCTCGATCCATTCCCGGATGACTCTTTTCTCGTCGGCGTCGGACACTCCATCCGCGGCCGCACAAGCCATGGCCAGCTCGACGATGCGCGAACAGACGATGATCATCTTATCCAAGGGATCATCCCGATAGCCCGGAAGCTCCAGGTTGGCTTTGAACACCATTGCGGCGACCTGAACGGCCCGATCGGGATCGCCTCCGGCAACCATGACTCGGCACCTCAACACCAGATCGCGCTGCCCTGACTTAGGTCCGATGAAGAAAGAAGTCGGCAGGAAGACCAGTTCCGTCCACTCCTGCAACACCTCGCCGCGAGGAGGGTCATCGGGGGAGACATACCTCACCTTTCCGTTCGCACGGTTGGAGTACCCCGTCAGGACGCTGTATACGGGAGATTCAATCGATTGATTCAGGTCGACGACATCGAACACGAGCTGTTGTCCGCCGGATTGACGCCAAGGAACCGCGCCTTTGCACATCACACGCACTCCATGTAACGTATAACCGGTCGAAAGCACCTTGATCGCCGGGACCACGCTCAGCGAAAGCGACGGCTTAGCTTCGCTGACTTCTCCCTGAAGCCTTAACCGGGGAGCCGGAACCGGCAAAGAGGACGAAGGCGGGGGCGGCGCGGGGACTTCATCCCGAGCAGGTGAATCAGCGTCGTCACGATATACATACCCAAGGATACCCCAGATAAGGGAAGATAGCCCCACGATCGCTCCCATGAAGATGAGTATCTCCGTGTCCATGGGGATGAGGTCAGGAGTACTTCTTCTTCAGCTTGGCGATCGCGTCCAACATCATGCGGATACGTCCCTGATCTTCGACGGTCTTCGCAGAGGGAGCGCGGGAATTCCACTTCATGAACTGGTTAGCCAAGTGCTTTCGAATGCGCTCCTTATCCCAAGAAGGGTCGATGCCCACGATGGCTTCAAGGTTCTCCTGCGCGGAGCTGACCGTAGACTTGACGAACTGCTTATCCAGAAGGGACTGGAGCTGGTCATAATCGAGGCCCAAGCCCGAGGCGATGCTTCGGACCGACTTAAGCTCCTCAGGATGCAGCTCACCGTCGGCGGCGATCACTTCGACGCACAACGACAAAGCGGCCTGGCTGACCGCAGGCAGAGAAAGCTTCCGAATACGGGAGGTGATGGCGCCAATATCGGCCCCGCCACGCACGCCGGTCTTCATGGCATCGTTGAGACCAGCTTTCAGCTTGGCCAGTTCGGCGGCCGAATCCTCGTTACGCTCGGTCAGGCAAGCAGTCATCCACCGGTGGACAACCCGCAGTTCACGCTGGTCGACAGTCCCATCGGCGCAGGCGCAAGCCAGGGCTAATTCAACCGTGGCAACCATCCCTTCCCTCCTCTTGTCAGCCAGTTCCAGATAACCGGTGGTAGGAAAGCTGGCCGAATAGAATGTCTGCGCTTCGCAGACCACCCCGTAATTCATCCTTTCATCCGTCAAGGGGAGCTTCTCGAAGGTCGCAGGAATGCAGCGACAACGGATACGCAAACGACGCGCCCCTGAATAAGGCGTAACGGAAAAAACAAGCGGCACCACGCCGATGGGACACCAATCGGACAAATAGACGCCCGGATTGAACCTACCCAACGACCTGAAGTGCCTGAAATGGTGAGTCGAGGGATCGGACAAACTTCCGACCGGGCAGAAAACAGGGCTCGGCTTGCCATCGGTGACGTCCTCCAGCGTGACCAACACTCCGAGATCCTGGGGATACGAGACGGGCACGCGACCACGGACCATCACCTCTATGCAATCGATCTTCTCGCCGCCTTCTCCGATAGACTTAAGTTGGCCGCGGACCGTGAAATCAGGGACGACAACGGGAGGCAGAGGAGGAGGCGCCTGCGGAGGAGAATAAGAAGACCTTCCCTGATTCGGCTTGGAGTTGTCGAACAGGCTAGCCCCTATCACGTAAACGAGGAAACCTACGCCGAGGAGGAAGCAGATCACCTCGCCGCCTGTCGCCGCCAGAACACCTGAGATCATAGCATCAAGAGCCTCCCGAGGTGGATGCCGAACGAACTTCCATCTGGCATTCGGTCACGTTGCCGCTGTTCAGGTCACGGAAACGAGCGGAGAGCAGGCCTCCGGTGGCATAAGCGAACACCACCTCGATCTTCTGGCCAGCCTTGCTTCCCTCAGGAAGCGAAAGGAGGGCCGTGGTGACGTTCTCCGGCTGGGAACCAGGGTCGGATTGGGTGAGGATGAACTCCACCGCTTTCTGGCCGTCCATCGCGACGCCGAAGTAGCGCTGGATTTCGGCGGGGATGGCGGTTCCCTTGGGGATGAGGATCTCGTTGGCTTCCTTGCCGTCCAAGCCGGTGATCAGCATGCCGAGATCCTTGGAGGTCGCGTCGCGCACGACAAGCGGTCGGATGGCCTCGCGCTGGGTGGGGGTAAGCAGATCGGGATTATCACGGGCGACGAGACTGGCCGCATACACGGCACCGCCCAGGGCGATGGCCTGATGGGGCGACCTGCACTCCGCCTTGCGGTTGAAACAGGCCTCCAAGGCCTGCCGGACAGCAGGAACGAGGCTGCTGCCGCCTGACATGAAGATATGCTGCACCTGCGTCGGCTTCAGCGCGGCCTCTGCCAGGAGCTCGGAGCAGCATGCGACCGCGGCGGCGACGAACGGAGCGCCCACCTCTTCGAACTCGGCGCGGGTGACCTCGATCTTCTTACGCCCGTACTGGGTCGAGAAGACATGGACGGCGACCCTCTCCGACTCGCTGAGCCGCTGCTTGGCCAGCTCGGCGGAATAATCCGTAAGGTCCGAATCGCCTTCGGCCAAGGGGCCATGTTCGGCTTCGAACTTCTTGCGCAGAAGACCCAGCAAGGCTTGGTCAAAATCCATGCCGCCCAGCTTCGGAACACCCTTGGAGCGGATGACCTTCACCTGACGTCCGCTGACATCCACCAGGGAAACGTCATGGGTGCCTCCGCCGAAATCGAACACGACGCAGAGGCCCGAGAGAGGCTGGGACGAGGACTCTATGTAGTAAAGGGCGGCCGCAGTGGGCTCGTCGATGAGATCGGGGACAGGCAGTCCAGCGGCGGATGCCGCGGCCAAGGTGTCCTGGCGGGCCTTATGGCTGAAATTCGCCGGTATGGTCATCACCAGCTTGGCGATGCCGCCGAATTCGTTGTCCGCATGCTCACGCAGACGTCGCAGCATGACCGCAGACAGGTCTGCGGCGGTGAAATCACGTCCGGCGACCTTATAGACCGCATCGGTGCCCATCTGGCGTTTGAATTCCTTGAAGGCGCACGGCAGCACCCCGGCGTTCTTCTTGGATTCAAGGCCGAGGATGGGCTGCTTGGGATCCTCCTCCGCGAATTCCACGGCGGAGTAAGTGAACGGGAGGTTCTCCCAGTTCATGACGATCTGAGGCTTACCCACCTCGTTGAGGCGGGCCATGACGGTGGTCGTCGTCCCGAGGTCGATGGATAGAATGACCATTTTAGAGATTACCTTCGAAGTCTACGGATTCGCCGGTGTCAGGGTCCAGGAACGTCCCCTTGAATACGCCGTTCTCGTCGTAGCTAAAGGTCACGTGCAGCTCATCCCCTTCCCTCTTTCCGGGCGGCAAGGGCATGTCTTGGTCGAAAAGACGGGTCAGCGTGGGATGCTCAAGGTCCTGGGTGTCCACCTCGCTCTGCGTGACATCGCAGCGGATGACCTCCTGGTCGTCATCCATGACATAGAATACTTCCGTCACGGACACGGGACGAGGCATGCCCTTCCGGAGAAGGATGGTGTTGTACTCGTGGCCGTCGTTGGACGTGGATGAAGTACCAAGGAAGCACGGGCAGGACTGGACGAGGTTCATGTCCTCGAGCTGGGCCTGCTGCGTCGGGGCCAGCATCGCGGGCAACTGGGTGTATGCCTTGTAGCCTGCGAAGATGGCGGCGCCGAGGGCGATGGCCTGGCTGGGATTGCGGCGGACGGGCTCGAAGCCGAACAACGCCTGAAGGCGCTTCTTCAGTTCCGGGATATTGCTGGTACCGCCGGCCATGAACACTCCGGAGATGTCAGAAGTCCTGAGATGGGAAAGCTCGAGGGCTTCCTCCACGCATCGGATGGACTGGTCGAAGATCGGCTTGGCGGCCGCGATGAATTCTTCCTGGCTGATGGTAAGTTTGACGATGCCATGCTTGGTGGAGAAAATCTCCACCGGCCTGCTCATGAGGGAGCTCAGCTGCTCCTTGACGGCCTCGGCTTGGACGACGTTGAAACCTGCGTCCTCCACGGTGAACGATTCTCCGGTCTTCGCGAGGAACTTGGCCTGGATCAGGTCGTAAGCGATTCGGTCCAGATCCATGCCCCCCAGACGCGCAAGTCCGTGGGACATCTTCACCTGAACGTCCTTGCCGCTGACCTCCATGATGCTGACGTCCAGCGTGCCTCCTCCGAAATCGTAGACCATGTAAGTCCCTTCCATCGGAGAAGGGCTCGTGTGGACATAGTAAAGCGCGGCGGCCGTAGGCTCGTCGATGACCCGGATCGGCGTCGGGAAACCCGCGTCGATGGCGGCTTGGATCGTCTGCTGTCGGGCCTTGTCCAGGAAGTTGGCAGGCACGGTGATGGCCAAAGAGCCCACTCCGTGATACTCCTGCTTCAGATGTCCCAGTTGCCGGGCTAGCATGATCTCCGTCAGTTTCTGCGGGGTGTACTGTCGGCCATGGGCCTCGTACCGCACATCGGTCCCCATGTCTCGCTTGTATTGGCTGAAGGCGCCTTCCTCCACGCCGACGAGACCTCGGGCGATATCGCCGATGTCAGCAGGCTCGTAGGCGTTGTCCTTCGAGAACCAGAAAGCCGAGTGGATGAAGGCCTGCCCCTTCCAATTCGTCACGACTTCGGGCATGCCCGCCTCGTTGAAGCGGGCCGCCACGGTCGTCGTGGTGCCCAGATCGATACCGACGATGGCGGCCACGGTCAGACGAGGAAATCGTCGATGTCGGGAGGAGTGCCGATATCGGGGCTCAGGAGCAGCTTGATGACTTCGACCTTGCCGGTCTTGACGTCCTTGAAGGTGCCCTCGAACTGTCCGTTCTCATTCACCACGAAGGTCACTTCGATCGGGTCGTTCTCCTTGGCGTCGGGCCCCAGCGCCATCATCGTGTCCGCGAGCAAGGTCACCTCTTCACGATCCTCGGTCTCATGGTAGCTGCTCGTCACGTCGACATTGAGCTCCTTGGTGCCGTCCTTACGCACGTAGTAACGCTTGGTGACCTTGGCAGGAAGGGATTCGCCCTTAGGAATGAGGATCGAGTTGAGGATCGTGACCTCGCCGCCGCGGCCGGTCCTGGCCGTGAGGGTTCCGATATAATAGGGAGCGACGTCCTTGACCTTGATCTCGTCGACGTTCTCCTTCTGCGCCGCAGACAGGGCGGTCGGCTTGCGGGTGCCCAGCTTGACCGCGGCGTAAAGAGCGGAACCGAGGGAGATGGCCTGCTCAGGATTGCGGACCTTGGGCTTGATCGAGGTCAGACGCTCGACGCTCTTCTGGACGCAGGGAATCTTGCTCGTGCCGCCGGCCATATAGACGCCCTTGAGGTCGGCGAACTTGATGCCGGCCTTGTCCAAGGCGCCCTCAAGGCAGAACTCAGCCTGGGTGATGAGGGCCGAGACCTCTTCCTCGAACTCGGCTCGGGAGACGGAAAGGGAGACAAGACCATGCTGCATCGAGCGGACCTTGAAGTCGGCCTTCTCGGAATCGGTGAGGCGATGCTTGACCTTCTCGGCTTCGAAATCGTTGAAGGTCGTGTCGGTGACGTCGAGGACGCTGCCCGTCTTCTCCTTGAATTTCTGGGCCACGAGACCACGGAGGCGTTCGTCGAAATCCTTTCCGCCGAGCTGCGCGACGCCCATGGAGAACTTCACCTTGATGTCCTTGCCCTTGGCATGGAGGACGGTGACGTCCAAAGTACCTCCGCCGAAGTCGTAGATGAGGTAGTGACCGTCGAAAGGAACCGGCTCCGAATCGGCATAATACAACGCCGCCGCGGTCGGCTCGTCCATGGTCGTGATCGGCTCAGGGAAACCCGCCGAAACGGCCGCCGCGACGGTCGCGGCGCGGGCCTCGGAGGGGAAGTTGGCGGGCGTCGTGATGACGACCATGTCCACCTTGCGGCCAAAGGTGTTCTCGATGTGCTCACGCTGCTTACGGAGCATCAGCGCGCTCAGGGCGGTGGGAGTGTATTCCTCTCCGTGGGCATGATAGACCCTCTCGGTGCCCATGTCCCGCTTGTACTCCTTGAAGGCGCCTTCCTCGACTCCGGCGACCTCGCGAGCCGTCGAACCGATGATCGGCTGCTTGGGGTTCTCCTTCGTAAAATGGAGCGCCGAGTGGGTGTAAGGTTGGTTCTCCCAGTTCATGATGACCTCCGGGCGCCCTGCCTCGTTGAGGCGGGAGACGACCGTGGTCGTGGTTCCAAGATCGATGCCGATGATGAGCGTGGACATGGTTGGTGATGCTTGATGTTCAGACGTAGACCGAGACGCGGCTGGGATTCACGATGACCAACTGGGCATCGGAACGAAAACCCACCCAGGAGTTACGCGCCTCGACGAGCAGGCCCTTCTGCTCGGGGGTAGGAGCAGGGATGCGGTTGAAGATGGTGCAGGAATTAGGGGGCAGATCCGCGAGCCTGTCGCCAGGCTTGGGCAAACCTCGCTCAAGCTGGGCGGCGACGAGCAACTCCTCGGCGGCTTCGGCGATCTGCGGGAGGACTTTGTCTGGGGATTCCTTGCCGGAGGAGGCGCGTTCGCAGAGGAATTCGACCGACTGATAGAGCGCGGCGACGGCTTCGTTGACGGCGACGAGGTCCTTGCGGTTAAGCTTGGCTCGCAGGGCCTCGAGTTCGGCGTTCTTGCGCTCGATGGCAGCCTTGAAGTCGGCGGCCTCCTTGACGCGCGCCTCGAGATCCTGACGGAGTCTGGACACATCGTCCCCGGAGCCGGAAGCCGTCTTTCCCGCTTCATTGTCGGCCTTAGGGGCGACAGGAGCATCGGCGGGGCGACCACGCTCGGCGGCCGTGGCGAACATCACCAGAAGAAGGCCGCCGAAGATCAGCAGGAAGAAGCTGAACGCTCCGACGTAATCAAAAGGAGCCCCCACCCCCTGCCTGGGAGCATCGCGAAACACGAGGATGCAAAGTCCGGTGACAACAGAGATGACCGACCCCCACTGGCGGGAGCAGATCGCATCGAGGATTTTCTTCATAAGGGGTGCCCTCTTACTGCCCGCAAAAGAAGTCCGATGCAAGCGGGTAAGTCCGCAAGGGAGAGATTCTAAACGTACAAAAGAACCTTCAGGACAGCCCTTTGCCGGAACGCAGCATGACCACGAGTTCCGACATGTCATTGATCTCCTCCTGGAGGAGATTTCGGTCAGCAAGCCCCTTGCAGGCCTGCATCTTTGCCGACTTCATGAGGATCTGCCCACGGAGATATTCAATCTTACGGGCATTCGACATGGGCTTCCACCCGCTGACGGTCTTGCCGAGCTTCCTAAAGAGGCTCTTCGCCTTCAGCTGCCTAGGATTGAGCTTCTGGGCGGGGACCCTGCCGGCGGTCTTCGGGACAGAGACCGGTGGAGCCGGCGGAGGAGGCAACTTGGGGACGACCGGCTTGGCAGGCGGAGTACTCGTAGGAAGCCCCAATTCCTTGCGAACCTTGGCCAATAGTAAGGATAATTTGGCCTTGGCGGCCGGCTTGGCGTCGGCGAGAGCCTCGGCAAGCCTGACCGATTCCTGAGAATAACGGGCCTGTCGATAACCATTGAGCCTGATAGCCAGCGCGATCGTCTCAGCCTGGCTCATCGCACTGGCCCCGAGGAGAATCTTGGTCAGGTAGTTGACCGTCAGCTTGCGCTCGTCCGGGTCAGCGATGAACGCCGCCTGAGCGACGATCCATTCCTTGGCGACCGTCTTCTGAGCAAGGGTGACGGAGCCTCCTGTGCCCGAGGCCAGCGCCAGCTCCAGGCATAGGCCTCGCAGGGAGCGTCGCCTCTTCCTGAGCACCACGTAACCCGTGGCGGCCACCTTGAGCGTCGCGCTGGTATCTCCGTAGCAAAGACGCGTCAGGCCGCCTTTCGAGTCCACCGAATAACCTACGCAGGATACCTGCAGGGTACGCTCGCCGTTGCGCGGCAAAGCATGGTCCTTGAAAAGGACTTCTGCGATTTTTCTCGGAGCCGTAGGGTCATACTGGTCACGCGAGACCGAAGCGGAGATCCGGAGCGGGTCGCGCAACCCATCGATGTCCGGAGCAGGAACCAAGAAAGGCCATGAAGTCTTGAGATCAGGGTCGGTGACGTTGACCGTGAAATAAAGGTCTTCGGTCGCGGAAGTCCTGACGGGAAGATCCCCCGAGACCATGACGTGGAAACCTTCTGGCGATCCGGCGGGGCCAAAGACGGATACCGTGACCGTGAAGGGGAATCCCGCCTTACGAGGGGAAATCTGCGGCGGTGGCGCAACCTGCGGCTGCGGAGCGGGCTCTTCGACGGCCGGCGGCCGAACGGCCAACGCATCGGCCAACGCAGAATCGACCACTTCCGGGCAAGTCAGACCAAGCCAAAGGCAGGCCTGGGAAATCTGCTCCAACTCGCAGACGCTGAGAACAGTCCGCGAACAAAAAGTCGAGAAAAGCGGCGGGAGGGTCGCCAGAACACCGTCCTGCGCTCCGACCATGGCGACGACTTCATGGCATGCGACCGAGGTGCAGCCAGCACCTAGCTGAGTCGACTCAAGCTGGGCGATCAGCCGGGACCTGCAGGTCCGCCTGAACTCAGGGTTGGCATCAAGGGACGCGCATTGAACCTCGATCCAGTCCAGAATCGCCCCCCTGTGTTCGTCCTGCGCAGCCCCCGTGCCACAGGCGCAACCCGCGATCACCGACAGAAGCTTCTCACGGCACGCCAGCCAAGCCGCGACCTCATCGTAGCCCAGACCTACGAAGGGCAAGGTGACCCCGGAGGCGACCGAGCAATAAGGATCCGAATCAACGCTGACATCGGACAACTCGACGCCTGGCTCACAAGGAAAGGCCGAGCATATCGCCTGAACGAGGAGACTGCCTGAAATCGGGACGGCCAGATCGGCCAGAGGGGCCGAGCCTACCTCGATCCATCGACCTGCTTCCGAAGGCTTGTCGAATAAGCGTCGGAATCGCAGAGGCAACCATCCCCCACCGAGACGCGGACAAAACCTGAGCTGGGCGGTGTCCATGCCGGCGACGGCGAACCGCACGTCAAAGAACATCCTGCCTACCAAGGAGTCAGGGAAATCCCCTCGGGTCCAGACCGCCAGGGCACGGCTGCCATCTTCCAAGACGCTTACTTCGGCATGAACCTCGATATTACGAGGAACGACGACTTCGGGGACACTGACAGGAGCAACCTCGGCAGGCTCGGGCTTCGGTTGAATATCCACGGGAGGCGCAGAAACCTCCGCAGAAACTGCAGTCGTCACGACAGGAGCAGAAACCTCCGCCCTGACCGGCCTCGGCCTAGATTTCGTCGGGTCGACGACGGGGATGAAACGCGTAGGCCTGGCCTCGGGCGGCCTTGCCTTAGGAGGTGCCACAGGTTCCCCGGAGTCGTCAGCTTGCTTGTAAAACCAGAATGCGATTCCGGCCAACAAGATGAACACCAGGATGCCGACGAGGAGAACCTGCGACGAGGTGATGACGGGGAAAACCATGTTCATCGGTATTTCTGCCTCAGCTTGGCGATGGTATTGAGCCGAACCGCGATCTTCTGCCTTTCGGCCGAACTAGCGGCGCTCCCCGAGCGTGCATTCCATTTCCCAAACTGTTCGCGCAGGAATTTTCCGATCTGCTCCTTTGGCCAGGAGGGATCCAGACCGACCAACTCCTCATCGGTCACCTGAGACACGCCACTGAGGTGGGTGCTCATCAGACGGGCGAATTCATCGGTGCTCACGCCCATGGCCAAAGCGCCGTCGCGAAGCAGAGCGTAGGCTTCTTCCGCGGAGCTGACACACGCCCTGGCGACCCGGCAACACAGGTCGAACGCCATCAAAGGAGCCTCGGGAACGTGAGACTTGGCGATCATCCCACAGGCGCCGAGGTATCCTATTCCGCCGGATTGACCCAGCTTGTCGGCACCATCAAGGATCCGAGAAAGGGAGGCGGACGGCATGCCGGCGGAACCTCCGATCAGCGAAGGCGCCTGAGCAGACCAAGCCGACAAGACGGGGCCGGCCTTCTTGACCGGGGCGCCGAGCGCATGGGCAAACCCCCAGGCGACACAGAGGATCATCCCGGCCGCCTGTTCACGGTCATCGGCCTCCTCAAGGTAGCCTTTGACAGGCAGCTCGGCCTCGACCTCGGCGATGGCGGTGCAATAAATCCGGGAGCGGAGCACCGGGTCGATGACGGAGACATCTGAATTAGCCGAGGGGACGCCGATGCAAGAAAAGCGCAGACGGCGGCGTCCGGAACGGGGGGCCTGAAGGAATGAGGTGGGAATCAGGGCGATCTCCCTCCAACCCGTGTGCCGCAGGCCCGGCGGATCGATCTTTCCGAGCCTGGCCCTATCCACGAAAAGACCCGTCCGCTCGTCCTGCAACGTATCGACCGTGGCAAAGACATGCTGGGTCGTCGAACTTGTCAGGTCTTCGACCGTCAGCAGAAGAGTGAGCTCCGAGGCGGAGTCGAGCGGGACCGAACCAGAGACCTCGACACGCAGGCAAGGCCTCGATCGGCCATCTTTCAAAGTAGCCGCGTCGATTTCCTTCACCCGGATTGAAAACGGCACCGAGGGCAAAGGAACAGGGGCGACCTTAAGTTCGGGGAACGCCTCCTTGAAGATCTGCTCGGCGGTCTTGGGCTTGGAATCCGTACCGGCCGAAGCGCCGGGCTTGCCATGGCGTCCGGCGCGCGAAGACGAGGTCCCGCCGGTAACCTCGTCTATTTTGATGTCCTTAGGATTCTGAGGCGCCCCACGGGCCTTAGCCTCGTCCTCGCGGTTCCGTCGGTGAGCGACCCACAGGATGGCGCCCACGAGCAACACCGAGACGATCGCGACCATGATGGGAAGCGAGCTCGAAGCGATGAACTGAAGCGGGGAGCATGGCATCAGCGACCCCATTAAGCCCTACCTGCCACCTCAGCATCAAGCCTTTCGGCATCCGTTAGGTAAGAATATTATAGCAAGCCCTGCCCCCGCAGGGCCGGCACGGGTCAGAGCCAAGCAAAAGTGCCAAGATAAGGGAGCGACCAAGAGCCTTCTTCCGCTTCTTAGTGCCGTCGCCCCTGCCCCAGCCAAGGTCGGAGTGATTTTTCTCCTTACTATGTAAGGAGGATTTTCCTCCGGGAAAAATGCCTTGATGAGAACGAGTCCGCGGCCATCTCGGGCCGCCCTATGCACCGCGACGAAAACAGCCGAGACGAACTCCCCAACGAATCCAAACCCGGCAGACCCGATTTCAACAAGGTGTTCGCCAAAGAACTGGGCAAACAACCTAACGAC
>JACCDO010528619.1_pt1 | contig 14631 bp, 17 predicted proteins | sample 7446101 | NCBI WGS metagenome assembly JACCDO01 (sample SAMN15323440, study PRJNA562643) | freshwater metagenome | isolation source: river surface water | place: USA:Blue River Watershed | collected 2017-08-16
GGCTTTCTTATCTCTGATTGGTGGTGAGCAAAGAAACAGCTTGCTCCGTATTGACATTTTCCAGTTTCAATCATTCTTTTACACATAGCAGTTTTTAATTTGTTACGTTGAATAAGATTCTTATCAGTAACCTTTGTTTCAAAGATTTCTGTACGATTATCTCTAATAAATGTTTTTTGAGCTTGTTGAACAGGGACGTATTTTTTGACGTATCTAGAAGACATTTTTTAATAATAGATGATTGTGGGTTAAAATTATTTTTCTTTTTCATTTAGAATTTTAATTTAAAGTTTTATAGTCTTATAGTAAAGATGAAAACCCTCTTACTTTTTGACTTAGATAACACGTTGACATTAGCCCGTGGAAAGATTACTCAAGAAATGAAGGATATGATCAAAAATATAGATTCGACAAAGTATGAGTTGGGTGTAGTGTCAGGAAGTGACTTAAAAAAGATAAGGGAACAGTTAGAAGAAGCTGTAAATCACTTTACTTGGATTTTTACAGAAAATGGTTTAGTTACTTATTTTAACCATCAACAAACACCATATAGTTCAACAAGTTTAGTAGAACACTTAGGAGAAGGTAATTACCAAGAATTAGTTAACGAATGTCTTTGGGTTTTATGTGAAACAAAATTACCTTTAAAAAGAGGTGTATTTTTAGAGTTAAGAACAGGATTATTAAATATATGTCCTGTAGGTAGAACTTGTTCTCAAAAAGAAAGGGAAGAATTTGAAGAATATGATAAAAAACATAAAGTAAGAGAGAGAATTGTAGATCAACTTTCCCTTAGACTTAAACACTTAAAATTAAAGTTTTCAATAGGAGGACAAATTAGTATTGATGCTTTCCCTGAAGGTTGGGACAAGACATACTGTTTACAGTTTGTTGAAGGTAAATATGATCAAATTAGATTTTATGGAGATAAGATTTGCAAAGGTGGAAATGACTATGAAATTGGAACAGATAAAAGAGTAAAATCTCATAGTGTAAGTAACTGGAAAGATACACATACTCTCTTAATGAACTTAAATTGATTTAATTATTTTAATTAATACTTATTATTATTAATTAAAATGGATTCTTTTGCTTTATTAAAAGCTTTACATAACAATGATATTTTAGAGGTTTCTCGTCTTGGTAGACATCAGGATTTTAAGATGATTATAAATGTCCCTCATAAAAAAAACATGCTTACACCTATATGGTATATGAAAAAGGATAATAAGTATTTTGAAGAGAACATCTTAAATATCCTTATTGAGAATGATGCTATATTGGATTTTACGAATAAAGACGAACAATCTCTATTAATGTTTTGTATTGAAAGAGGATATAACAAGATGGCTTATGCTCTGTTAAGAAATGATTGTAATGTTGATCTTCAAGATAAATGTGGAATGACAGCTTTACATTATGCTATATATAATTTAGATGTTGAGATGGTAGAATTACTTTTACAGTGTGAAATAGACGTTAATATTAAAGATAATACAGGATCTACTGCTTTAGATTATCTTAAAAATAACCTTCATCATCAGATTATTGTTGATGTAGTTCAAAAGAAAAAGAAATGTTTAGATTTACTTTCAAGTTTATAATAAGTTTTTATCAGTTTAAATAAACTGATAAAAACAATAAAAAAAATAACTTACCTTATACTACTAAACAAATTTAAAAACCACATCTTTGATACCAAACTTTTACGTCTAATGGAAGATCTTTAACATCTATAAATTCACCATTAATATTTCTTCCAAGCAAAACACCATCTATACTTAATACGAGGTTGGTTTTAACATGTAAAATAGTTTTTATTTCATTTACATTACCGTTTTCATCGACTTCTTTAATATAACAAGATTTTCCTACCCAAAAATCACGGTTATTTTTAGGAACAACTTGTGTAAAGTCAAAATTGGTGGCATTTTCTATTTCAACAGACCACCAGTCTACACTAGGGTTATATTTTGTTTTTAAATAGTCACCTCCAGATTCTTTAAAGTTTAATGAATCATTATCTAAATGTGCTTCTGTAGGGTTTAACACATTATCAACTATAATGTCTTGCATTTTAATAGTATTGTCTGAACCTTTAAATTTGTTATATATTAATGATTTATAATGTGAATATGATTCTTGAACATAACTTAAAACAGAGTTTAATAATATTGGTGCAAACATCTTTATATGAGATGAAAATAGATTAAAATAAAAATATTTTTTCATTTTGCTTCGAAAAAATTAAACCAAAGCATATTTAGCCATAACATATTGTTTATTATTTTCCCCTACTCTAACTAAATAACTCTCATTTACACCCTTATATACATACATTTCAACATCTTCTATTCTCATATGTAATATACGTGATAATTCTCTTATACTTATATGATTTTTTATTCTAATTGTATCTATAATTAATCTGTAAGTATGATTGTTTGTTAGTCTGGGTTTACTTACACCGAACATTTTTATTATATTAAAAGAAATTATTATTTAAATTGGTTTTCATTACACTACATTGTAGTGTGATGAAAAAACTATACCCTCTAAACTGGACACCATAACGTCCCCATCGTCACAAAGTAAGAGAAACGTCGAAAAAACTAAACTTAAGCTACAATTTCAATATGTTCTATCTTAAAATTTCTAATAGAACCTTCAATCAAGCATTCTGCAATTACAAGATCCTTTTGAAAACCGATAACTCTTATAGGTCTTTTTATATCTGGAATACTTCCCCTTGAATATTTAATAAATATTGTTTTTTTGTTTTTATATGCTTCTTTAATGGCATCTTTTACGTCTGGTTTTTCTTGTTTATCTTCGACTAATTCAATATCATAGATATATTTTAAACTATATTTTTTAATATGATTATCACGGTTACAAATACCTGTTAAATGATAATTGTCAACAGATTTAACAGTAACTATTTTAGATTGTTCTTTATAGTTAAATTTAACTGTTTTATTAATACTTTCTTTTAAGAATTCAATCATATCTACCATAGCTACATCTTCTTCTTCTTTTATTATCTCTGGTTTTTGTTCTTTATATTCTTTCCCTTTATCGTCAAGTTTAAAAGATTGTTTATTTTGAACTAAATATCCTTCTTCAACACCTTTTTTAAGAGCTTGTCTTATAGCTCTTTCAAATGAAGGACTTTCAGATTTACCAAAAGTGCGTTTAATATATTCCTTTAAGAGAGGGCGAGAACAACCGCCTCTTTGTTTTAATTCTTTAATAGATCTAATTATCAAGTCTAAATAAGATGGCTCTTTTCTTGGTGCTCTTAATTCTGCACTTCTTCTTACTTGAGGTATATCGAAGTCCAATTTACGAGCACATTCTGGGTTTCCTTCATATGTTAAAATTGGTTTTTGTTTTCTAGGAGCTCTTAATTCTTCACTTCTTCTTTCTTTTTTAATAGGAGTAGATGGAGGTTCGTAAACTTTAATTCCGCATCTTTTTACCCATTCGGTTATTTTAGATAATTCTTCAGAAGAATAGTTTCTATCATTGTGCATAGCCTCAAAATATACATCTTCTTTATTAATAGATACAATAATACCTGTGTTTTTATGAATAAAGACCCTTTCATCGTTTATATTCAAGGTTGAAAACAACCAATAATCTGAATTGGAAATATTTACTGGTTCCATTTCATAAAATTGTTTTTCTTTAGAAATGCTTGGAATGACGGTGATTATGTCTTGAACGTTCATATGAAGAGTTTTATCTTGTTCATTTACTAATACTGCAAAAGATTCTTCTTTATTTTCAAAGGTATACATAACTGAATATACTCTTTGTTCAGCAGAAGAATCTCTAATTTTTACTTTATAATCATTTTCACAAGCATCTTGTAAGATTGAATAATTATTTTTAAACATTAATTTTAAGAGTCTTGCAAAGTCATCTTCAAGCTTGTTATATTCAGATTTAGGAATCATTTCTACTTCTATCTTTATATTTCTTGGAGAGACTGGTAAAGGTTCAAGAAAGTCAGGACGTAATTCTGGAAATTCAAGTAAACCATTCTCAGAAGGTTCCAATAAAGGAGTATTTTGAACAGTAGGAGGACAAACATCAATTTTACGTTTTTTAGGTAATTGATCACAAGCTTGACTTCTTACAAGCTTTGAAGGAGGAGGAATATCTCCGATTGCATTGCATCTTACTAAAGGAGTAGGTCCAAATTCAATATCGTAAGATTTATAATCCTTTCTTGAAGATAAACGACTTTCTATAGTATCGTTTCCTTGAAATTCAATACAGAATTTAGGAGTAAAATCACCTACCTCATCATCTCTATCATCAATAGGTGCTTCATCACGACGGGTTGGAAGTTCGTGATCAAGAGATAAAGGACGAGCTTCCTTAATAGAAAGGAGAGGGATATCACCTTCAGACCCATCTTCTTGAAGATACAATACACGATTATTTTCAAGTCTTGCTTTAATTACTTCAATACGTTCATCGTCGTTAGTAATTAAAATACCACCATTTTTCATTTTAGGAATAGTCATCATAACGTTCCAAACAGATTTGGAAGACATAATTTCAAGTTCAATATTAGAGTTCATTGTTAATAGTTATTAATAAGATGTTTAAATCTTTAAAATAAAATATAAAAATCAATTAGTTTTAATATTAATAATGATTTCGCAAGGGTGAAATTAAGGGGTATATGTTAATTTAAATAATTACCTTGTAAGTAGTCTAATATAAAGGCAGATGGTTCGTTAAAGTTATTATTAGATAAATAAATTGGATTTCTTTCAGGATGTTTTGAAGCACCTAAAGGACCTATATTTTTCCCAGACAATTTATAAGATATAAAATCAAAAGTATGGTCTAACGAATAATATAAGTTGTTTACAGTGTCTTCCTTAAGTATATTTATTAAAACTTCAGTAAATGTTAAACCTTTTGTAAAAGGTGATGCTTCCATTTGTACCCAAGTATTACCATTTTCGTCTAACCCTGTTAAAACGTGATATGGTATTGTTCCTACAATATCTGTTCCTGCTTTATGAAGAACGTTCTTTACTTTAGGGTGATGTGAAGAAATACGTTGGAAAGTGTGTTCATACTCTTGAAATTTATCATAAAACTTACCTCTATCTTCTATTATAAAATGAGCTCCTCTAATCATCTCACCAATATGTTCTTCAGGAACATTATTTAATAAAAGATCTATCAAAGGAGTTTCTACCTTCTTAAATGATTTTAAAGTATTTGTAGTTGATTTTAAAACATCTTTAATAAATTTTGTTGGATTATTTTTATAATCTTTCTTTAACTCATCTATCATCTCAACCGCATCTTCTGGAGATATCGTTTTATATCTAAAAGTTTCTCTCATTATATAGTTTTCCATATCTTCAAACATGCGTCTGGCAGTTTCTTCGTCGCTAGTATTTATTTTAGAACTAACTCTATAACCAATTCCTCCAAATAAAGCAAGCAACCCTATTGAAAATTTCGAACTTATTTCAACTCTATCTATTAATTTTATATTATCACTCTTATAGTTGCAGCCTATAAGATTATTTTCATTATCAACACATTTATTTTTAACTTGTTGGTTAATATTTACTTTATCATAAGTTTTACCTAAAAAAGACTTTAGATAAGGGTATTTACAAGAAGAAGTATAACACCAATCTTTTTTACCATTATATGTATCATCACACTTACAACCATTCTCAGAAACATATGTTTCTTTACACTGAGTAATGCATTGTGTTGTCATTTTATTATTTACAAAGAAAAAAATAGTTTTTATGTTCCCTAAAAGGAACATAAAAAATAACTAAACTTTTTGACTTCTAATAAGGTATCTAACATACCAATACTCTTGTTCAGAAAGAGTAAAAGTGTGTCTACAAAGAGGACATTTTAATGTTTTTGTTTGTTTACTAGATTTTACTACACATACTCTACATACCCAGTGTTTACAAGGTAATGGTATAGTGTCTTTAATTTCTTCAATACATACAGGACATTCCATCTTAGATAATAGAAGAATAAATTAAAAAATAATTTTCATTTAATTAAAGTCTTAATATATTAATAAAAAATGACAGAAAAAAGACCTTGGGGAAGTTACACTATTTTAGATGGAGCTGACTATATTGGTTATAAGGTAAAAAGAATAAATGTTTATCCAAAAATGAGATTATCCTTACAATCTCATAATAAAAGAAGTGAACATTGGGTTATTGTAAAAGGAAAAGGTTTAGTTCAACTAGATGACACCTTTATAGAAGTCACAAATAATGACGTAGTTTATATTCCTAAAAATGCATTACACAGAATTGAAAATACAGGAGATGAAGAACTTATATTCATAGAAACACAAGTAGGAGATTACTTAGGAGAAGACGATATTATAAGATATTCAGATGATTTTGGTAGAATTTAAACATAAACCTTATCTAACCACACCCCTGGAAATGTTACACAACCATCTGTATATGCAGCTTCTATAAAGTCTCTATAGTAAAGTGACTTATTTTTCTCATCAAACATTAAATCAACCCCGTCAAAAGGAAACATACTAAAGTCGTGCTCATCTATACCATCTTTGTCCCTTATACGACAATTATAAACATCTTTAATTCTATGCTTTATCATTCTACCTTCATAATAAGGATTATCATTTTCTATAATATCTTTTCTAATTACTTTTTTTGTAGGTCTTTTATAGTTTAAAACAAAACCTTCTTCAAACTCATCTATATAAGCATATTGTATCTGTGTTTGCGAATAATATGGTTTATCAGAATATACAGTTAAATTTTCTAAAAATTTGTTATGTGATAATCTTAATTGAACAGAGTATCGTATATATTCATTTTCAACTGTTTCTCTTATTACTAACCATTCTTCCCAACATTCTTCTGGGGATGATGCAAGTATTAATGCATAAAAATTAAAATAATCATGTTTTCCTCTTGATGTGTAGTATTCAAGCTTGTATAATTTTTTTTCAATATAGCTTAATATTAAATTAGATATATTTTTAACGTCCATCATAGGCACGTCAATAGCTTCTTGAACTGTTTTTATAATTTTAGACATTCTTCTAATAAGATATTAATTAGATAAAATTAAAAATAAAATTCATTTTAAGGTCTCAATTAAGACCGTAAAATGATACTTAAGAAAAATTAAACTTTAAAAAGCTCTTAAATTTACGTAGTGATAGACATTAAAATAGGTTGTTATTGATGCTACTATATGAGCTGAAAAAAAACCTATTGTTAAATTTGGTAAAAAATTAGCTACACCTAATACCATACACTCAACAAATAATGCTACTATTATTTTACCGAGTAATGTAGTATTAGTATCACCGTGTTTTTTTATTGCTAAATATGTAACAATTGAAGATAACAATAAAGCTATATAAAGCTTTTGTAAGTGAGATACTTTAACATAAACTTTAAAGATATATAAGAAGATTGAAAGTAACATAAACATTTCGACGTTAGAGAAGATATTTAATTCTTAAATTTAAACTTAAATTTCATTTTAAGTTTTTCTTTTCACCAGCTGCATGACGTAAAGTCCACCTTTCGCTTCTCTTTTTCCAATCGTTACCAGTTGCTTTTTCACTCATTATATAAACATCACCTCCAGTAAGAGGTATTGTAACCTCGTAAGGAGTTTCTTTTCCATCTTGATACCATCTAAAATGTAAAGGGAATTCTTCTCCCAATCTAACTCCTATTACTTTACTTCTTTCTGTATCTCCGTGATACCCTATATAGCACTTCTTTACGTCGTAGTAGAAATTACCCTCTGCATATAAACCTTCAAATTCTTTACCAAATACACTTAACTTATCCCTCAATGATCGTGTCAATGGAATATCGTCAAATGCAATAATCGTGCCCCTCTTATTCTCATAATCAGGAGCTCTATATTCATCTCCATAACACAAATTATGCCTTGCATTCTTATTTACAACTCTTCCATACATAAAAGCTTTTTTATCTGTTTCTAAGGAAGATTGTTCTTTATACAAATCATCTTCGCTAATACCAAATATATTTTTCAATCCATTCTTAAAAACAACCACATACGCGTCTTCTACCAAAACGCCTTTTGGAAGTAATGAATTAAGGTCGTATAATGTCGCATTATATTTTTCTGCCAATTCTTCACATTTGAAAGAGCTTATACCATACTTGGATTTTTTACCAATAATTTCCATTCCTGTATGGTTTTCAACACTTTCTGAAAAGGTTAATGTAATAGTTTGTTTCATTATTTATAAGAGATACTTACCTCTTATAAATAAACTTTATTTTTCATTTAGTTTTTTTCTACAAAAACCCGAATCTTTTAAGACGAGTAATTTTTATGTAAACAAAATAAGTATTCTTGTATGTCATTATCGTTATTATACTCAAAAGACTTAAAACGTTTATAATCCCTTTCTACCACTGATACATCCCCATACTTGCTCATTATTTCTATCATTTTATCTTTTGATACTATACTTTCACTGCTATAAGACAAGAATATCCATTCTGTTTTTAATTGATTAAACATCTTATCAAATGCTTCTTCTACAGTCTTACCTTTCTTACAAAACGGTGATATAAAACAACTTTCAGGTATTCCTGTTTTTCCTTTCAATGGAGCTTCTTCTTCTTGCTCCCTTGGTGAGAGTGCTATCATATTTAATGGAAAATAATTCTTAGAGTACTGACGCTCGTTATATGGAGGGTCAAGATAAACCATATTAAATTCATCTGAAAAAGACGCTAACACATCTTTGTTGTATACATTTGACTTTGATTTGCATTTTTTTGTATTTGTATGTATAGGCTCTAATTTAAGATTCTTTGTTGCTTTTGCTTTAAAGTTTTTTAAATAACAACCATAAACTGCAGGGACATTACTTACCGCATCTGCAGCTAATAAAAGCGAGGCTAAAAGAAATTGATGGTCGTTTATGGATATTTGATTTTTAAATCCATCAATACGTTCTGATAAATAGTCTATTTTCTTTGCATTGTCTACTGTAAAAAACATTCTCTCACAGTCTTCATAAGGACTATAGTTTCTTGTTATATAACCTACTCTTGAATATCCTTCATCAAGCTCTTCTTGTAACGTTTCAATAATTGATTTACAACTTTCATTATAGTTTGACAAAGCAAAAGCGTGACTTATAACAGAACTATATAACTCAGCATCATTTGATATTGTAATTGCACTATGTTTACGAAAGTGATACGACACGATACCTGTTCCTGCAAATAAATCGCCAATAACTTTACCTTTAAACGAATCCCAACCTGTTTTCTCCTTAATATTTTCCTCTAACCAATCCAATAATTGAAATTTTGATCCTATATAATTCAACCTGTGTATTTTTTCTTCTGGTTTATGAGTTGTTAATAAGAACACAAGTTCTTCAATATTTTTATCCCCATAACCTTTAATTCCACTGTCTTTACAAATTGCTTTTAAGTCTTTTAATGATAATTTTGAATAATCTATACTCGAACTCATTTTTATATTGTACTTTATATTATTATTATTTTAAATTCATTTTAAAATTTAATAACTTCAAAATTATCCTTAAATTTATCCAATAAATAACCTAAATTCCATCTGAATTTTATACCACTTCTATTATTATGTACTTGAAATTCCCCTATAGTTTTACCGTCATATTTTAACGTTGAACTCTCATTCCAATCCTCTAAACTACGACTAAAAGTTAACTTGTTATTATCCCAGACAAGATCTCTTTTTTTGTTTATATAAAGAACCTTGTCTTTTAATGTATCATAATATACTAAAGAGCAATGAAATGTATTCTCAACATACTCTTCTAATAATGAAGTTGTATTTTCAACAATATATTTTTTTATGTCATTATTAGTCGATGTTAAAGGTAATTTAAAATATTTGCAAAAATTATTTTTACTTGGTTGACCTATAACTTGAGGGCATATTTTATCACTTGATTTTGTTGTTTTTGCACTTAAATATCCAATATTCGTCTTAAAATCATATTTATCTTGTTTGCCTATATGCTCACAAGAAGAAAATATATCCTTCAAACCAGAAATACGATTTTTCATTTTTTCAGCATCTTCTTCACTATATTTATATTTTCCATTATAAGGAGTATTGAATAGCTTGCATATAGCCATTTCAAATGTTTTTCCAATCTCTTCTGTGTTTACATTTGTTGTATTTGGAGAAACTAACTTTTCAATATATTTAGGTTCATACTTGATTTTAGCTTTTAATTCTGATTTATATTTTAATACATCTCCCTCATCCTTTTTTCCTGTATTATAATACCAATAAATATAATGTTTAAGCATATATTGAGCACATTTTTTACCGTCTGTGGATAATGTTTTATAGTCTTTTAATAACGGTTCAGCCGTATCTATAATATCTTCTACGAAAAAATCAACCATCCATTCGTCAAAAAAATTTGTAGTATCTCTAACGTATACAATTTGTTCTAAAAGAGTTACATATTCTTTCTCATAGTGTTTTTTATAAGGATTCTTTAAAAGACTATCTATCACTTTTGAAGTTACTTGTTTAATTGTTCTATTCATTGTTTTAAAAAATATCAGGTTATACTTACCTGATATTTTTTATTTATTTTTTCATTTTAATTTTTATATAAACTTACCTTTACCTTTATTTTAATTCGGAAAGACACCAAGCTATTTTTGAAAAGTGTAATACTATAGCTATAACCATCATTATAAAATTACAAAAAAGAATAATTTTAGATGGTCTATCGTTATATTGGATAATATTAGGTTCTTCTTCATACGATCTATTATCGTCTAATTTAACCCTTTTTATAACTTTAGAAATGTTAGGATTTCTTTTACGTTTTTTACACGACTCCTGGAGTGTTGCTTCTTCATAACCCATCAATTTGTGAATTTCTTCTCTGTCATATTTTACCCCTGTTTTGTTCTCAAATAAAAATTGTATTTCTTCTGCCTCTTTTTTACCTGTTTCTTTAAGGTAAAAAATATAATGTTTAATGACAAATTCAATACATTTATTAAATTCTATTTTTGATTTTTTTGATTTTTTACCAGCTTTTTTATATCTTTGTAAATGATACTCAGAATTTTGGAGAACAATTCCATAAAAGGTATCATCGTCTTGACCTTTACCGAAAAAATCTAAGTAAGATTTAAGAAGAGTGGTATATTCTTTTGTCATTTGATGTCTAAAAGAACTGTTTAAGATACTATTTACAACGTTTAAAGATAATTTAGAATTCATTATGTTAAGAGATACTTACCTCTTAAAATAAAATTAGTTTTTCATTTAGTTTTCAACTTTTAAAGTTGAAAACCCGAGTCTCTTCGAGACGAGTAGATTTTTGCTTCGCAAAATCCGAACGAAGTTTTTATATTTTTTTTACTTACCTTATTTTTACCCTTAATACTGTTCATTCCCATTCATTGATCTCATCTATAGCAGAAATATCGAGATCGTCTATATCATCTTCATCACAAGATGAAATTAAATATTCATCATCACTTTCCGTTTCTTCAGATTCAGTCACTTCCTCGTCGGATTCGGATAAATCCTCGTCGTCACGTAATTGTGTTGGTATACGAACAAACCTCATTTGGTCAATATCATATGTTCTGAAGGCATCTTCTTCCTCTTCATACATTAATACAGATTTTCCAAAATTACAGAATCTATACGGTGCCATTATATGAACATCATCTTTCCAGCTATATTCAAACGCAATTGTTTTATTATTTTCAATTGCATATTTTAAGAACTGGTGCTTGTTATCATTACATTTTTTATCTTCTTCGTTTTCAAAATGAGTAACACTTACTTCGTCTTCGGATAAATTCCCATCACCTAAAACTTCGTCGTATGTAGGAAGAAGATCTCTGGTATCAAAGTGAATACCGTCTGTTTTAAAACTTTTAATTTTACCAGTAATTGCTTCAGATGTAATAATTAATCCTTTATCTTCTTTGTGTTCTTTGATAAACACAGTTCTGATAATATTTGGATTAGAATATTTGTATCTAAAGACAAATGGAAGTTGGTTTTCAATAAAATAATTATATGCGGACATTTTGTTAATATATTTTAAGGCTAAAAATTATTTTTATTTTTCATTTAGTTTTCATATCTCGTAGAGATATGAAAACCGAGTGTCTTCGAGACGAGTAGATTTTTTGCTTTGCAAAATCCGAACGCAGTGAGTAGACTTTCATATCTCTACGAGATATGAAAACCGAGTCTCGAAGAGACGATTCATTACGTTCATAAGCCCGCAGGGCAAAAGTAGTTTTTTTGCTTTGCAAAATCCGAACGAGGCGAGTAGATTTTTATATTTCAACACCATCTACATAAGTGGTTTGTTTATCTATTTGACCATCTTCATACAATCTTTTATAATCACCATGTAATTTACCTTTTATATATGTAGTTTGAATAAATATTTGACCATTATCCCACCATTCTTTATATTCACCGTGTAATTTACCTTCTATATATGTGGTTTGAAAACATAATTGACCATTACTAAACCATTCTTTATATTCACCGTGTTCTTTACCTTCTATATATGTAGTTTGTTTATCTATTTGACCATTACTGAACCATGTTTTATATTCACCATGTAAATTACCTTCTATATATGTGGTTTGAAAACATAATTGACCATTACTAAACCATTCTTTATATTCACCGTGTTCTTTATCTTCTACATATGTAGTTTGAACCCATATTTGACCATTATCCCACCATTTTTTATATTCACCGTGTTTTTTACCTTCTATATATGTAGTTTGAAAATTTAGTTGACCATTATTGTGCCATTTTTTATATTCACCGTGTATTTTACCTTCTATATATGTGGTTTGAAACCATAATTGACCATTACTAAACCATCTTTTATATTCACCTTGTAATTTACCTTCTATATATGTAGTTTGAAAACATAATTGATCATTACTATACCACTCTTTATATTCACCATCTTTTTCTCCATACTTGGTTCTATATTCACATTTTAAAGAACCGTTAGGGTAATATTCCCTTACTGTAGAATAGATATACTCTTCAATGATGTTTGCAATGTAACTATCCATCATTGGCATAGTATTGAAATGCTGTTTTAAAAGTTGATATTCAACTGAATTGTAGTTTTTAAATTTAGACATCTTTAAGATGTCTAAATTTAGTTAATATTTTTATTTTTTTCATTTAGTTTTCAACTTTCGAAGAAAGTTGAAAACCGATTCTCGAAGAGACGATTCACTACGTTCATAAGCCCGCAGGGCGAAAGTAGATTTTATAGTACGTGACGAACGCCTCGTCCACAAACACAATTAGTATTTGCAGACGAGGCGTCCTTTTTTTATTTTATTTTATATTATTACTTACAGCTCTGATTAAGAGAGAATTCATTCTTCATCTTCAGATTCTAATTCTTCATCAAGTTCAATATCCTCTTCTTCACCTACATCTATTCCTGATTTTCTACACCATTCTTTAACTTCTTCACTTACATCTTGTAAAAACACAGGTTTACTATTAATATATGTTCCAACAAGTTTAGTTTCTGATAATTCTAAAACTAACCCTGTTTTAAGATGATATCTGTTTTTATTAACACCGTCTAATTTAATTGCTTTACAAGTCCACCATTCTGGGTTTTCTGAAATATTTACTGGTGCTTCTCTTTTAAAGTTAAATTTATCAGTAGCTGATGATAACGCTGGTGTTTTAGGTGCTTCAGAAGGTTTTTGTGATGGAGATTTTTTACTTTCAGGTTTCTTTGAAACTGATTTCGCTGCGCTCTGAGCAACTTCGTTGCGACTATTTTTATCTTCTTTCTCAGATGATGGTTTTTTCATATGACGAGAACACCATTCACCGTTAAGAGCATCTGATTTACATTCTTTACCTTCTTTGTCAGTATGTTGACACTTTGGTGTTGCTGCTTTTTTCTCATCACTTACAACTTTTTTAAAGTGAGTAGCACAATATACACAGCCATCTGTATGTTGAGTTGGATTTTTTACTGCTTTATCACATCCAGAATAATCACAAGTGACTTTAGGCTTAGACGAAGATGGTTTTTTAGAGGAAGAACGTTTTGCACGTTTTTCTTCCTCTGTTTGTGGTGCGACGGATTTAGCACGAAGATTCCATTCATCACGTTCTGTTTGTTCTAATGCTTTCCACTCTTGAGATAAAGCAGAAGTTACTTGGGTAGGAGACATTCCAGGATTACGTTTAGAACAATCTTCACGGTTCTCTTTAGTAAAGAAGATATAACCGTTGATTGATTTCTTCTTAGGCTGAACATCAAATAATGAAAAAAGCTTTTTAAGAGTTTCTTTCATATCCAATTTATCAGCTTCCTCGTTTCCACCTCTAGTAAAGATCTCTTCGTCATATTCTACTAGTTTATCGATAGCTTCATTGACGTATTCTTCGACTTTATCATCCATTGCTTTAGCAACAGAATTCAATTTTGAAGTATAAGATTTTATGTTTAATAAGAAGGACATATTGTTGTTAATTAATAATAATTAATAAGATGATTTAAGGGTAGAAATA
>JACCDO010886303.1_pt1 | contig 14625 bp, 7 predicted proteins | sample 7446101 | NCBI WGS metagenome assembly JACCDO01 (sample SAMN15323440, study PRJNA562643) | freshwater metagenome | isolation source: river surface water | place: USA:Blue River Watershed | collected 2017-08-16
ATTATTGAACCATAAATAAGTTTCTCTCTTAACCTGTAGTATTCTGACATTTTCAGATGTTTTGGTTTATACGCGTCGTAGTATTTTACATGAAATTCGCTCAATGTTATCGTCGGTTTTTCTAATTTTTGGTTGATTTTATTATGAATGAACCATGTCCATCGAACAAACGACTCGCGGTTGTCCAAGTATGGTGTAACCGGATACTGGTCAATCAATTTACTAAATTCGCTTGACATGGCGTCTATCGGTATAAATAGAGGTAAATTTTGAATAAATTCATAATATTTCTTCTTGGTAACGGCATTCGGATGATGCGGATATGTCATGGAAATTGTATGCAAGAAAAACCAGTAGTGAGGTCCCCACACATTTGGGTCGAGATAAGTCATTTACAAATCCTAATAAAAAAAACAAACGGTTTAAACATAAAATTTGGTTATTACTGAATGAACAAGAATTTGGTTATATGCAACAATTGTGGTAAACAGGGACACCTATTTCATCAGTGTAAACTTCCAATTACCAGTTATGGAATCATACTATTCAATAAGTCCATAAAGTACTTGATGATTCGTAGAAAGGACAGTTTCGGATACATTGATTTCCTGAGAGGAAAGTATTCACCTTACAACATTAACCAGATACAGGGAATGATAAATGAAATGTCGCAAGACGAGAAGATGAAGATAACTACTGAACCATTTGATGTCTTGTGGAAACAAATGTGGGGTGACGCATCTAAATCACAATACAAGAGCGAAGAGTATGCTTCTATGAAGAAATTCGAATTGATACGAAGTGGGGTTATTATAGACGATGAGCAGGTGACATTAAATGATTTGATTAGCCAAAGCAAATGTTCATGGTGTGAAACGGAATGGGAGTTTCCAAAGGGTCGAAGAGACCCCAAGGAAAAGGACCTCGATTGCGCACTTCGAGAATTCGAAGAGGAGACTGGAATTTCACAGACAAAAATAACGGTGATTGAAAATGTGCTTCCATTCGAAGAGATTTTTATTGGGACGAATCACAAGTCTTACAAGCACAAGTACTTTTTGGCATACATGAATGATAATAGTGCAACCTTGAGTAATTATCAGAAGAACGAAGTTAGCAAACTGGATTGGAAGACAATTGATGAGTGTTTAGAATCAATTAGACCATACAATTTAGAAAAGAAGAAATTAATTACAAATGTTAATAAAGTTTTACAAGAATATAGATTATCTTCATAGATAATAGTATGCCTGAAATTAAAACAAGAAAGAAAATTAGTAATCGTTGTCCAAATGGAACCAGACGCAACCCCAAAACACAGTTGTGCGAACCTATTGTTCCAGTTCCTGTTATCGCCGATATATTGGAACACATGGCGGAGAAATTAGAGAGAGAACCAACAGCTGCACATTTGGAGGAGATTATACAAGAGAATCGACCACCGCTTGTTATTGATAAGGTTGCGACTGATAAGGTTACTGAAACAGATGATAAGGATAGAAATGAACAGGTAGAGACTGGCTCTTGTGATTACGACCTTCAAAAGGACTTATATGGATTGGACTGTAATAACGAAAATTATTATTCAAACGAAGACTGTAATAAATTTTTATTGAAAAAGGAAGCCGTAGAACGAAATTGCATCAACGACCAACATGACGCAAATGTTCACTTGTATCCAAACATAAATGATACCAATTTCAATATCAAAATCGCGACAAAGAAAGAGTTCAATGATACCAAATACGACGGCGAAATATTCGAAGATATTGAGCAACATGCAAATGAATTGGCAAATGCGGACTTTGAATTGCAACCTCATCAAGCATTTGTGAAAAACTTTTTGTCATTTCAGACTCCGTACAATAGTTTGTTGCTGTATCATGGTCTTGGAACAGGTAAGACATGCAGCGCAATTGGGGTTTGCGAGGAAATGCGTGATTATTCGAAACAGACTGGATTCACGAAGAAAATAATCATAGTTGCGTCGGAAAATGTCCAGGACAACTTTAAGAGTCAGTTGTTTGACGAACGAAATTTGAAACAGCAAGATGGTATATGGACCGCGGGTGGTTGCGTGGGGAACAAATTGCTGAAAGAAATTAATCCGATGAACATCAGAGGGATTACTCGAGAGAAAATCATAAGCCAAATAAACAATTTGATAAATGCGAATTATGTGTTTCTCGGATATGACCAATTTGCCAATTATATCATGAAAAAGATGAGATATAATGAAGAATTAGAATTGGTACAGAGTAAAAAAGGAAAGGTGACCTTGAATAATCGAATAATCCGGCGGTTGAAAGCCGAGTTTGACGACCGACTAATCGTGATTGATGAAGTTCACAATGTTCGTAAAACAGACGATAAGAGTATGAAGAAAGGGTCAGATTTTTTGGAATTGTTGGTGAAATCCGCAGACAACATGCGATTCTTATTGCTGTCGGCTACGCCAATGTACAACAGCTACAAGGAAATCATTTGGTTGTTGAATTTGATGAACATGAACGACCGTCGCGGGAAAATTAAAGTTGGTGATGTGTTTGATAGCATTGGAAACTTCAAACCGAATGGGGAAGACCTGTTGGTTCGCAAAGCAACAGGGTATATTTCAGTCGTACGAGGAGAAAACCCGTATACATTTCCATATCGAATTTACCCTGATATTTTCGCGGCAGAGAACACATTTCCATTTGTAAAGTATCCGAAATATCAAATGAATTTGAAGAAAATCAAAGAAGAGGAAAGGATTTTGAAACCGTATTTGCTGACAATTGGAAAGTGTGGTGATTGTGGCGATTGTCAGTATTGTGCATACAGATATATCGTTCATAAGATACGAGACAAGATGCCCAGCTTTAGTGACATGGACACATTTGGTTACAAAATTTTGCAAATGCCGATTGAATCGTTAATTATCTCGTATCCTCACAATAAACTAAAAACGGTTATAGAACAAATACCCCAACCGAAATACACAAATGTTCTTGATGAGAATACAATTCTGAGTCCTGCCAATGACGAAGTACAAGCAGATGAAGAGGAAGAAGAAAGCCGCAACTTTGAGAACCAAACCGCAGGAGTACTCTTGATTGGCGGTATAGGAACGGATTTTGAAGAAGACAGCAGTAGTAGTAATGTTGGCACATATGATTTGAATCCCAAGGAATTAACAGGCAAATTGGGAATGGAACGAATGATGAATTTCGTCGATTCGAGAGAAACATTTGTAAAAGGCAATTATGAATACAAAGATACCACACTTGCGGATTACGGACGAATTTTCTCCTCCGATATAATTGGCAAATATAGCTCAAAAATAAAAAACATTATCGAACTGATTAACAAGTCTGAGGGTCTTGTTTTGATATACTCACAGTACATTGATAGCGGACTTATACCAATGGCTCTTGCGCTCGAGGAGATGGGATTCCAAAGATACGGCGATGGCAAACAGTTGTTCAAGGAAAAACCTTCGCCGACTGTAGATGTCAGAACAATGAAACCTCCTGTTGTGTCTGCTCCACTACTACCGGCTTGTTACTCGATGATTACTGGAGACCGCCGCCTGTCTCCAAACAATGAAGTCGAAGTGAAAGCGCTCACAAATGACAATAACAAAGATGGTCACAAAATCAAAGTTATCCTGATATCCAAAGCGGGTTCCGAAGGTATTGATTTGAAGTTCATACGCCAAGTCCACATCTTGGACCCATGGTACAACATGAATCGCCTGGAACAGATTTTTGGGCGCGCTGTAAGAAATAAGAGTCACAAGGCGCTTCCTTTCAACAAACGCAATGTGCAACTGTTCATGCATGGGACTATCTTAGACGATAACACTGAAGAATCCGCGGATATGTACATGTATCGTGTTGCCGAATTCAAAGCCAAACAGATTGGACAGGTCAGCCGTGTTCTGAAGGAATCTGCCGTTGACTGTATCATAAATCACCAGCAGAACAATTTTACCCAAGAAATAATGGATGCGATTGTAAAGAAGCCTGTTCGGCAAGTTCTCTCGAATGGACAGATTGTAAATGATTTTAAAGTGGGTGATGCACCATATTCATCTTCGTGCGATTACATGAAAAATTGTTATTACGATTGCAAACCAACAAAGGACATTGGGGTTAAAGATTTGAATTCAGACACATATGACGAAAGCTATATACGCGTAAATTCTGAAAAAATTATGCAGCGGATTCGCATGTTGTTCAAAGAAGGGTTCTTTTACAAGAAGAAGGTCCTTATTAACTCAATCAAGCTGCCCAAGAATTACCCAGACATTCAAATATTCGCAGCATTGACTCAGTTAATTGATGACCCAAGTGAATTCATTACAGACAAGTATGGGAGAACAGGGCGCCTGGTAAATATTGGTGAATACTACCTGTTTCAACCGATTGAGCTCTTGGAAAAGAATGCGTCTATCTTTGACAGGTCGGTGCCGATAGATTACAAACACGATGTAATTAACATTGAAATTAAAAATAATCCCAAAGCTAAATTAGTAGTAGAAGCAGCAGATATAAAGACAATTGATGATTTCAAAGCCAGCTATGCGATTGTGCAAGCATTCATTGGAAAACAAACCATAAAAGATGGCAGTGCAGATGCAGAAGGCATAGATGACTGGTACAAGCATTGCGGTATTGTTATCACAAAGTTGGAGCAGGAGTATCCGAAAACGGTTCAATACAAAGGGTTTGCATATTATAAGTGGAGTTTGATTGTTGCACACATGATAGAGCTTCTGCTATTTCCTCAAAAACTGGAACTACTGAATTACATTTATTCTCTCGACGCTGTCGAAGAGGATTCATTGGAAAAGATGATTAAAGACTATTTTACGGATGTTACAATTGTGACGAGCGAATACAAAGCAATTCTCTTGTATGAATTGAATATTGAACGAATTATGATATTGACGAATGGAAAATGGATAGACGCTGTTCCATATGATATTGAGCAGATAAAGAAGACACCAAACATGCAAAAAATAGAAAAAAATGAATACAACAAGTTGATTGGGTTTATGGGATATGAGAAAAATCATAAATATTTAGCATTCAAAACAAAGGACATGACATTGCCAAGGCACACAGGAACGCGGTGCGACGAAGCTGGATTTAAGACATCCGAGTATTTGAACGATATGATTGGCAGAAACGAGTATAACAAAGAGTCGAATAAATTGAAAAAGGACAAACAAGGGAACATTGTTCAATACAAACGAACACACGAAGAGCTGTGCGTAACACACGAATTATTGATGCGATATTACCATGCCGACAATGTGAATGGAAAAAAATGGTTTCTAACGCCGGAACAAGCAATTTACTATGAAATGTACAAAGTGTTTGTAAAATCATAATTACAATAAAAATTGAAAGGAATTAAACAATTGTTTTTATAGTTATATTATAACAACAATGGAGCGTTCGAAAAAAAGAAAGGAAAACAAGCTATCGTCCATTTATGCCAAGTGTCTAATAAATCGAACGATTACGCTTCCAATTACAGCAATTGGTAAAAATTTGAAGAGCACAATCGAAACAAATATCGCGACAAACTTTGAAGGTAAGTGCATCGTGGAGGGATTCGTCAAACCGAATTCTTGCAAACTCATAACATACTCGAGTGGACTCATCCAAAAAGGTGACCATATATCATTTGAAATTGTTGTAGAGTGCGATGTGTGTTTTCCTGTGGAGAATATGTTGATTTCGTGCGTCGCCAAGAATATAACAAAGGCAGGTATTCGAGCTGAAAGTTCTACCGAGTCACCTTCGCCGATTGTGGTGTTCATTGCAAAGGACCACAATTACGACAATCCAATGTTTGGCGATATCAATGAAGGTGATGAGTTCACTACTCGAGTCATTGGTCAGCGTTTCGAACTGAATGACAATTACATTTCAATCATTGGCGAGCTTGTGAAGAAGCCCAAAAACAATTAGTTTACCAAAGAAAAAATGGTTTAAAAACAAACCAATAAGTAAAACAAATGGAGGTAACAACAGAAGTAACGGTTTCTACAAACGACATTAACAAATTTTCTGTTAGCGAATTGAACTATATAAGAGATTCTATTGAGAGTATGAACAAGTTTAACCAGGTTGAAGTTCTGAGGATATTAAACAATGACAAGGAGGTTACATTGAATGAGAACAAGTATGGTGTTCATGTAAATCTATCGGAACTAAAAAAGGAAGTAGTCGATGAACTTGTTATGTACATTAAATATGTGACAACGCAAGAAATCAATTTGAACAGAATCGAACAACAGAAGGAGGATTACAAGAATATATATTTTGCAAAAGATAATAAAGACAATAGCAAACATCTTAGTAAGTAAATCCAAATGAATTATAATGATGTATTTTTTCAACTACAAGATTATATTTTAACAGATGAAAGGATGCGCGAGTCGACAAAATTATCTCTCAGCGTAAGGTCAGACAATCGTGCTAATAGAGAATCGCGCCCACAAAAACCTATGCAAAACCATGTTCAAACCAAATCCGACTTGTTTGAACCGCGTGAAAAAGATTCGCTGTTTTGGTGTTTCTATATAATGAAGAATGGACACACCGCATACGAGATGCTGGACCACAGAAATTTCATTGTTGAGAAGAAACTGAAAATAGATTATGTCGAACAAATACGAAGTGAGAAGGAGAAGATTAAGATGTACAAATTTGCAACATTGACTCACTTGGAATCCAACCTGGCAAATGATGACCGGATTGACCTTCCGACCTTTTTGACGATGTGCGTTATTGAGAATTTGAATGTTTCTGTAATAAAGAAACAAACATACTTTGAATTGCTCATGAATGATAGTGTTGACATGCACACAATTCATTGTTTAGACAATTACAAACACGGATATACACAGATTTGTCCGGACAAACAGAATCTGTTGAAACTCGATAACATTACAAAACCGCTGAAATCAATTTCATCGTATAAAGTAGATGATTTAACGAAAATGTGTGAGCAGTTGAAAATTTCTATAACGAATGATAAGACTTGTAAAGCGAAAACCAAGAATGAGTTGTACGAGTCGATTGCGCAGTATTTTTAGATATCAATAGACCAGCCAGTTCTTACGGCTGCGTTGTGTTTCCAATTCCTCCAAAACACATTTGCTGTAGTTTGTGTCGTCAATTCGGTCGTTCATAATGGCACAGATTTTCTGGTTGCGTAGTTTGTAGATTTTGTCTTTTTTGTCAGCAAGTTTGTTATCCAATGGTGTCAGAAGTAGTTGATTCTCTATATCTATCTCTTCATTATACATAACTTTCAGTTCATTACATTGCTGCATCTCATGTATGTGTTTCTTCAATACATCCATGAAAATATTTCGATTACATACTGTTGGATATCGGTCTCTAATTGTTGCTGGAATGATGAACTGATTTTTCTCTTTTATTTCCTTGATTTTCGCCTCTATCGTGCAGATATACTCTTGGAAAAAATGGGGGTCGGTTGGTTTTATGTTGCTTAAGAGTATTTTACCCGAAGTGAATTCACATTCGGATATCAGTTGGTCAAACGAGTATGCTGTCATTTTATGTGCTTCTGATTTTGCATCCAATTTGAAGTAATTGATAAGCGACAAAATGATAGTGTTTAATGCAGTTGCTCCTGATACTATATTTGATGCCAATATATTACCAGTGAAAATGCCGCTAATCACTGTCGTTAGTGTGGAAATGAAAATGGCAGGTATCATCAAACGATAGAGATAGAACTCACAATAGGATTGTGCTTCTAAATATATCATTTTCTGACCTTTCAAATACCATGAAATGACATCTAATGCTGTGGATAGCTTCCCATCTTGGTAACTAAATTTTGTATTCATTGTATTCATAACATCGGTAAAGCTACGATGCTTGCTGGGTTCTCGTTGGATTGGCATTTCTATATCGGACTCTTCATCGGACAAACTTCGGTCTTCTGTCTTGTCGGGTTTATATGTAGAGAACATCTTTATTATATATCGTGACTAATTATTTAGTGCGATGTGCATTTGAATAGCACATTCCGTAAACTACATTGAAAAACTGTCATTGTGATAACTTACCTGTCGATAAATTACGCATTAAGTCCCACTGTATCATCACGATAATACGCACCAAGACAAATATCATTGTTCAACCTAATGCTGACTTCACCACTTGGCACATTGTATATCGACAACACACAACCTTCCAATGTATAATCAGACAATGTATAATACGGTATGCTATCGTCACTCATCGTATTGATTTCTTGAAGTTCTCCTACTCCTGCACCTAAATCAATTCCACCCAAACAAACTTCAAGGGTTTTCAAGGTTCCTTCTAAAATATTAAGTGTAACAACTCGATTGCTCCAAATCATTAACCCTGAAGTTTTTAGTTCTTGTGATTGTAGTTCTAATATTTGCCTTTGATAATCGGTTAGTGGTTCGGTTTCCTGGGTTCCGATATTATGCTGCTTCATTGCGAGGTTCACTACTTTTTGGAAATTTAGTGTGTTGGTGCTACTCATTACGGACGATGACACCTTTTTCCAGTTTGCGGCGGCGGTGTTTGATATAGGTTCAGTTCCATTTAATTCTGGAATATTCCCAATAGGTTTTTCAATATTTTCATATACATACACCATCCCCTTATTCGCATGCGAAAACGGTGCTCCTACTATAATACGATTTCCTTGCTGACTTATGCGCACATCCAGATTAGATGTTATGTCATCCGATGCTATATTGGTTATCGTATATGTCAAATTTGTGCCAATATTATATATGAGAACATCATGTGTAGAAACAGTATATCCATACACAATATGGTCACCCGCACGACTGATAGAAACAGACGCTCCATCCCAATTACCATTCAACCATTTATCATATAGTGTTTCATAATCCTCTGTTCCGTTGATATTCCTATATGCCGTTAATCTATCCCGACTGGTTGCTCCGATGATATACGCATCAGGTATTCCAGTTATACTAACATTTCGTCCGAACTGGTTTTGTCCGCGAATAACTCCGATTTGTGACCATGACTCATTATTATACGCAAATATACGGACAGAACCATAACCTGGTTCTCCACCTATTTCTGAATCAGGGTTGTTGTTAAATGATTGTGGAGAACCTACAGCAGCCAAATTTCCTTCAGAATTCATTGATACTGAAAACCCCGTCTGTCCCCAACGAAACTCATCTATTATTGTATACATCAAAATCCAATATCCTGGTTCTCCACCATACTCATAAATATAAGCACACCCGCTGTCTGTGTCCATCATTTGGTCTTCTGAACCACCACCAACCGTAGGAATCCGCTTTATGCCATTGGGACATCCAACAATAACACGAGTTCCTGATGTATCCATACTGATAGAAGAACCAAACGAATAAGTTTTTTGAATATTATCATCATTATTTGGTAATAAACCATATTGAACCCAAGCATTTTCGTTTATAATATATTCGTAAATTGCAACACTTCCAACTTCACCATTACCAGGAGAACCTATTGCAATTTGTGAACCGTTGCCATTCATTGCGATTGCGAAACCTGAGAAATCACCATATTTATCATTCAGAATATCATCAATGATTGTATTTCCTCGTTGTATCCATCCTTGGTCAGTTTGAATATAGACCCTAACACATCCTTCAGTTGGAGAACCAATTGCAATAATCGTTCCATCGTGGTTAATTGCAACTGTATGTCCATTCATATACCCATCTTGAGTTTCGGCATATACCGGATACCATTTGGGTTTACTCTCTTCGCCTGTTGGATTATTGTAAGCACCAGTAGCACCAGTAGCACCCGTAGTACCTGTTGCACCATTGCCTTCATTTAAATCAGTCCTACCACCACCGTGTGGTTGTTTTAATTGACTGACAATTTCGTCTAATACAGACGGTTTGGAACCACTGATGCGCAAAAATCCACCTTCATACAAACATAAAACACCTTTGATATCAAACCTCTCACAATACTCCCACGAAGGCAAATTCTCAAACTGATAGAAATTTGGTTTTGACATTGTGAATGATGTCCTCATTTGCGGTTTCATAGGATTGAATGTTTCACAATCTATATTTAACGGCACAACTTGTCCCAAAGATTGTACATAATTGTCCTGTATCATGGCTTTTAAAAAAACATTTTTGTTTATATAACTGTTAGCAACATTCGCACGCTCTACAGCAGTCGCGACAAGTAAGGGATTTGTGTAATCATATACAAGGGTTATCATCGGTTGGTCATATTTGATGGTAATTTTATACCACACATCGGGTTCAAAAGGGCAAATATTGGGTATAGTATCAAATTTCAATGCATACACATAATGATTTAGCCCACCATTCAACGATAATAAGGGTACTACATTTTTGAATGTGATTTGACCATAAGTTGTATCTATATTGTCAGATTGTGTATCGGTAGTTAAAAACATTTCTTCTGCTACAGAACCCATCTTGGTAATAGAAACAGTTATATTGCGTGGGGCTCCGACATCACCAAACCCCATTTGTTCGATTTGGTCTTGTGTTAATCCGTTCCCACCAATCCATGAAATCGTTTTCACATCACAAACACCTTGTGTGTTCTTGAAAATAAGTGAGAATTCACTAATTTCTTGAAGTGATGCATAGGACGGATGTTCGTCCCAGTTAGAATCGTAATTGAAATCTGTATCACGGTTTAGCAAATTGTAAATTACGGTTTCTTCTTTGTGTTGAGGTTCAATTCCAAGAGTTATGCGTTCATTAATGACGGATTCTACAAATGTTCCTGGGGCAAAGAGAGAACTATTTGAAGGACCGTCAGGTCCGGGATTTCCCATTGGTCCGGCAGGTCCATCAGGACCCTTATTGCCTTGTTCACCTATAGGACCTTGTAATCCTTTATCACCTATAGGACCTTGTAGTCCTTGAATCCCCTTGTCACCTATAGGACCTTGTAATCCTTTATCACCGATAGGTCCTTGTAACCCTTGTCTTCCAGTAATTCCTGTATCACCCTGTAACCCTTGTGGTCCTTTATCTCCTATAGGTCCTTGTCTGCCGATAAGTCCTACAGAACCAGTGATTCCTTGTGGACCTTGTATTCCTTTATCTCCTATAGGTCCTTGTCTGCCGATAAGTCCTACAGAACCAGTGATTCCTTGTGGACCTTGTGGTCCTTTGTCTCCTATAGGTCCTTGTCTCCCGATAAGTCCTACAGAACCAGTGATTCCTTGTGGACCTTGTGGTCCTTTGTCTCCTATAGGTCCTTGTTTGCCAGTAGGTCCTTGAAAACCAATCACACCTTGTGTACCAGATGTAGACATTATACACATTCAAAAGAATTAAAAATACGCAAAAAAAATACTTGATAGTAATAAAAATTGATTTTATAATATAAAAATATGTTATTCTTATATTACATAAATGACATCATTTCAAGAAAGACAAAAGGCGAAACCTTTATCCAGCATCGAAAGTATTGTAACATCGTATTTCGAGCTTTCGCCTCCACCATTTCGTTCTCAACAATATGAGTTTGAAGTCAAGTTTGGAACAAAGGGTATTCGTCCTTTAACCAAGAATGATTACACAAAGTTAATCAAAAAACTCAAATCACGCGGTTTTGAATGTTCTGACGAAAACGGCGAATACAGTTTGAAAATCCAACATGAGTTCCTCGACAGCAATAGTGGTTCGTTCCGGATGTCGGACATCCGAACAGAAATTTACGGGATTGAACACATTTCCAACTACTGTAAGACCAATGACCTGGAGCCATTGAAAAATTTAGACAGTAGTTTGATACTTCGTCAAAAAAAAAATATATTCAGCAAAGACCGTAGTACCATATACAATTTCTACAACAACGATTTCAACTTCACAATGTCACTCCAAACAGAGCAAAATGTGTCTTCAGGAACAAAGGACGGTATCATTTCCAATTGGAAACAGTCCAAGAAGACATTCCGTTACCTGAATCGCGTAACATTTGTGCACGATGATTACCCTGTCAAAATTGATATCAGTATGGTGAAATCTGGGATAAGAGAAGGTGCATTTGCAAAACCGGTATACAATGTGAGCGAATCCAATGTGTTCAAGAATCCCAGTAACATTGAAGTTGAAATTGAGATTGACAACAACCGTGTTGGTCCTGGAACGCCATTTACCACGCCTGCGCTTTTGCTAGAAGCGATACGAAAAGCGATTAAGCTTGTTCTGAGTGGACTGCAAGAGACAAACTATCCTGTCTCGTATCCGCAGCAGAAGAAGAATCTGGAGGCTTACATGAAGTTGATTTGGGAGGATAAGTTTGACCCAGCAAAGATAATGAATAGTCACTTCATTGGTCCCAGTTCCGTCACATTACAAATGACAAATATTGCGCCTTTGGATGATAACTCCACAATCATCAATATCCGAAAAGATTTTGTTGTTACAGACAAAGCTGATGGTGAGCGTCATCTGCTCTTCATAAATGGAATTGGCGAAATTTACTTGATTAATACCAACATGACTGTCATATTCACTGGTGCCGTTACGAGAGAAAAGGAATATTTCGAGTCTTTACTTGACGGCGAACTCATATTAACAAACAAGATGGGTAAATTCATCAACTTGTATGCGGCGTTTGATGTTTATTATGTGAAGAAAGAAGATGTGCGTGCTCTGCCGTTCTTTCAAAGGAAGAAGGAAACAAAGTCGGATGACAGGTCACGATACAAGTTGCTGCAAAAAATTACAACTGGTCTGAACGCGGATGAAGTCGGTTCAAAAAAAGATGCATTGGTTTTAAAGCTGTCGCCTATCACGATAAAGGCAAAGGAGTTTTATCTCGTGAGCAGCGATGACCGCTTGTTCAGTGGTTGCGATGCAATTTTGGGAAAGGCTGCAGACAACGGATTCGAATATCATACCGACGGATTGATTATTAGTCCTGCATACAATGGTGTTGGTTCTGATAAGCCTGGACATGCGGGTCCCAAGACCAGAATCACTTGGGATTACTCTTTCAAATGGAAACCTCCTGAGCAAAACACAATTGATTTCCTGGTCACTACAATGAAAGACACAAATGGTAATGATATCGTAAAAACAATTTACGAAGACGGACTGAATATGGAGTCTGGAGCACAGCTGACTGAATACAAGACGATTCAACTGCGTTGTGGGTTCGATGAGAATGACGAACGACACGGATTCTTGAACCCGTGCCAAGATATTTTGGACGACAAGTTGCCGCAGTTCAGCGAACAAAAGGTGAAGCGCGGATACAAGCCGATGCAGTTTTACCCGACAGACCCATTTGACCGCGAAGCAGGAATCGCGAACATTGAGCTGAAGAAAGATGCAAGCGGTATGAACCAAATGTTTACATCCGAAGAAGATGCGGATGTATTCGGCGATTTGACAATTGTGGAATTCCGCTACGACCTCGCAGCGAAACCTGGATGGCGCTGGATTCCATTGCATGTTCGATACGACAAGACGACGGAAATGTTGCAAGGGAAGCAAAATTTCGGGAACGCATTCCATGTCGCAAACGACAATTGGAAGTCCATCCACAACCCAATTAGTGAGGAGATGATTCGCACTGGCGCAAATATTCCCAGCATAATGTCAAATGAGGATGTATATTACAACAACTCGACTGGGAAATTCAAGACGGATAACATGAAGAATTTCCACAACTTATTTGTCAAACGAACGCTCATCAAAGGTGTCACGAATCGCGGCGACACTCTGATTGATTATGCTTGCGGTAAAGCTGGGGACTTGCCGAAGTGGATTGATGCACAGCTTTCATTTGTCTTTGGTGTAGATATTCACAAGGACAATTTGGAGAATCGCAGCAATGGCGCCTGTGCTCGTGTCCTGAATATGCGCAAGAAGAACAAATATGTACCGGATGCCTTGTTTGTGAATGGTAACAGTTCTAACAATATTGTAGATGGTTCAGCATTGCTGAATGATAAGGCGAAGCAAATTACCAAGGCTGTTTTTGGAAAGATACCAAAAGACCCCAAGGTATTAGACAAAGCTGTGGTGCGTTTGTATGGCAAGGGTGCCGACGGATTCAATGTGTCGTCATGCCAATTTGCGCTCCACTATTTCTTGGAGTCGCCTGACACGCTGAAAGGGTTCATGAAAAATTTAGCGGAATGCACAAAGCTCGATGGATATTTCATCGGGACGGCGTATGACGGCAAGAAGATTTTCGAGTTGTTGCGTGATAAGGAAAAGGGTGAGAGCATGCAAATCGTGCAAGATGATGTGAAGGTTTGGGAGGTGACAAAGCAATACGCGAATGGAACATTCAACGAGGACAACTCGAGTTCGATTGGATACAGGATTGATGTGTACCAGGACTCGATTAATAAGATATTTTCAGAATACTTGGTAAATTTCGATTACTTGAACAAAGTGATGAGTTTGTACGGTTTTGAGCTTATTGACCGGATGACGGCTATCAAATTCGGACTGCCGAATGCGTCTGGGTTGTTTGATGAGTTGTTCCGGAGCATGCAATCGGAACTGAAAAAGAGCAAAACCCGAGGCAACGAATATGGGACGGCGGCTTCTATGAGCGA
>JACCDO010255752.1_pt1 | contig 14620 bp, 17 predicted proteins | sample 7446101 | NCBI WGS metagenome assembly JACCDO01 (sample SAMN15323440, study PRJNA562643) | freshwater metagenome | isolation source: river surface water | place: USA:Blue River Watershed | collected 2017-08-16
CATCTTTGGAGGAACTCCATTGTTGTAATAATCCATTTATAGATTGTTATGTTAAACGTGAAAATTATATATTTATGGTTGATTATATTGTAGAATTTCGGAAACAAATAAAAATAATAAATCAGTTTAGAGAATTGTTTTATGCTCTGAAATATAAAAAACAATTCAAATATTTGTTATGGGTGCGCATAAGAGAACTTAAAATAAGAAATAAATATCATCCAAGTAATTTAATGGCAATGTTAGAAGAAAAAGAAGATATAACATTAGATGAGTTGGATGAATTACTACAGGCATGGTAATAAATTTATTATTTGTTTTAAATGATGTAAAAAAATAAAATATTATTTATTTACATCATTTTTCGCGTTTTATTTTTCTCTCTAAAGTTACATTCTGAAAATAATCCTGGTATAAATTTACCCATTTTGATAAGAACAATATGATCTGTATGTATCGGTTTTTTATTTGTAAAAGATTTTTTACCTTTATGATATTTAGTAACACTCTTATATCCTTTACCATTTTTAATTGAAACCTTTCGCACTATTTTACTACCACCAGTCATATGTTTAATTTCTGTATTTTTATAATTAAAATTATTAGTGTTCATTTATATTATTAATTAAGATAAAAATATAATGTTAAATTAAATGGAATTAAGTACATATGTTCATTTATTTCATATTTTAATAGTAGGTTCTCTCTTTCTATATGTAGGAATATATAGAACAACAATTGCTACATTAATGTATTCTATTTTGCTAGGTTTAGGATTAATCATTATATTTTATCATAGTTACAAAGTATATAATTATATTAAACTAGGAAAGGGTTATTGGGTAAATCTGATTCATATATTTATAGTTGGTCCATTATTAGTTTATATTGGTTATAATAGAGAGAAAACCGCACGGTTATATTTTGAATTATTATTAATGCTTGGTTTTGCAGCAATTGGTTATCATGGTTATTATTTATTTTAACAATTAACATTCATTTTTAACCCAACTCTTATCTAATACGGATTTAACACTTTCTAAGGCACCTTCAGTCCATCCTTGATCTCTACTGACTACTTCACCAACTACTAACATACCGTTTTCAGGATGTTGTGCTTTATAAACAAACTCGCTTCTAGTTTTAAAAGGTCCTCTTAAAGGTTCATAATAATGTGTTCCAATAGGCCAATAATAATCCTTGATAGCCAGTATTTTTAATTTTCCTTTTGGTATTCCGAGAGAGTCTTCGACCAAATCACAATATAAATTACGATTTTCAATAGTATTTTCTAAATATTTTTTTTGTAATAAAGCATTTGTATTGTCACTATATGCTATCATATAAACACCTTTATTAATATCAATAGGAATAATTTTTTGGAGTGGTCCTGGTACAATTGTATAACTAGTAACATATTTTTTCATAATCTCTGTAGATTCTTTATTGAATTTAGCGTACAATCGTAAAAATGGTTGACCCTTTATTTGTTGATATAAACTATTTTTGCTAGAAGCGCCAGGAACAATTTTTTGTATTCCACTAATCGTAGTGGCGACAATTACTTTATTACAATTATATATAGTTCCCTCTTCAGTTTTAATTTGAAATAAACAAGGTTTTTCTTTAATTTTTTTTATTTCGATAACATTATTTGAAAATCTGAAATGGTTTTTACCAATTATATGATATAATTTCTCCACCATATTTTTCCAAGGAATATGAAGACCAGTCCATCCTTCTTTATTATCATCCATACCATAGTTATATATTGTTTCATATAAGTCAGCATTTTCATAATCGGTATATCCAGATGAAACAATAAATGTTTTGTATAATTTTTCACCCAAAACTCTAATAAAAAAATCCTTAAAAGTTTTATGATGTAGTTCAGGGTGTTTATTATATTCATTTTTTAAAGATCTAATTATTTTAACAATATCAATCGGAGTAAATATTTGAGAATAATTTATAGAACTCTCATATGGTTTGTATTTAACACCAATTTCATCCATAAGTTTAATTAAAAGTTTATCTTTGTCTTTTCTTCCAACGCCAGCTCCAGTAACAACCTCAGCGCCATAAAACATCTCATTACTGGTTCTACCGCCAATCCATTGTTTTTTATATTTTTCAAGTATTAGAAAAGATGTTTGTGGTGATATTTTTTTTATATTATAAGCGCTAAAAAGACCTGCCATACCGCTACCAATAATAATTATATCAGAATAGTTAATATTCATATATTAGTCTAATATTAGATAAATATTAGATTAATAAAATCAAAATTATTTCTTATTTTTTCGTGTTTTCTTTTGGTAAGTTTTTCTAAATGTAACATATTTTTTTCCTTTGCATTTAAATTTGCCTCTAGTAAACCCTTTTGTATTAATAACTGATTTAGTACAAATACCAATTGAGCGCGATTCATTGGTAACATCAACCTTTTTTATACATTTACACAACTTTGTAGCGAGTATTTTTTCGGCTTCTAATTTCAACAATCTTTTAGACCGGGGTATCGGTTTTTCATAGAATTCCAGTATTTTTTTATAATCACTATCAGTTATTTGTGACATACAAATATTTTATATATTATTTACAAATATTATAAAATATTATCTACAAAAATAATTAATAAAAATCTTAAATTAAATTTTATTGTAAATCAAAAACCTCAATATATATATAATAATGAAAATTGTTGTTTTTGATTTAGACGAAACCCTAGGTTATTTTACAGAAATAGGGATATTTTGGGATTGTTTAAAAAAATATTTGGATCGTGAAAATAATACAACAAAGTTGTCTCAAACTGATTTTAACGATATTTTAGACTTATTTCCTGAATTTTTGAGACCAAATATAATAAATATTTTAACCTACTTAAAGAAAAAAAAAGAATCAAATTGTTGTCATAAGATGATGATATATACAAATAACACTGGTCCTCGTGAATGGGCGCATCATATTATATCATATTTTGAAAGCAAAATAAAATATAAATTGGTAGACCAATTAATAGCGGCGTTTAAAATTAACGGAAAACAAGTGGAAATATGTAGAACAACACATAATAAAACCCATAATGATTTAATACGATGTTCAAAAATACCGGCAAACGCTGAAATATGTTTTTTAGATGATACGTTTTATGGTGAAATGGCAAATGACAATATATATTATATAAATATTAAACCATATTATTATGATTTACCGTTTGATACAATGATCAATAGATTTAAAAATAGTGATTGTGGTAAGAAAAATATAAAAGATGACACAAGTTTTGTAACGATAATGAATGATGAATTTAAACGCTATAAATACAGATGTTTAGATAAAAATCTAAAAGAGTATGAATTAGATCATATTTTAGGAAAACAAATTATGTCGCATTTACAAGAGTTTTTCAATAAGTCTTTAAAGAATAGAACACGTAGAAATGTAATAAGAAAAAATAAGACAAGACGAAATCGTTTATTTTAAAAATTATAAAGTTAAAAAAATTGTTTAATTTTAGCGACCGTAGTAGTCTCAAAAAGTTTCAAATATTGGTTAAGTGCTGTAGTTGTTAAAATAAATAAACCGGCGTTAAATGATATTTTAGCGTCTAAACTTGTAAAATGGATTCTCTCTCTTAAAGGATTAAAACGCCATAGCAGGAATAAGCAAATATATATTGGAATATAATAATTTAAATACTCCAAATATTGAGGAGCAGTTTGTGATACACCAAATAAAGTGAGGACTAATAAAATGAACGCAATGTTTATAACTATATTAAAAAACCCTTCATGTAACCTATGTAATTTATATTTTATAATAGCCATTTATACAATATAATAATAAAAATAAAAATATATATATTAAATATATAAAATGAATAATAATTGCAATCAATTAAATGTCTCCAAAATACACGAAGAAACGAATACAAGAATATATGATAGAAATATACCATCTCAAATGTTACAACCTTATTTAGATGTGCGACCTGTTATGACAAAATACTCATATCTTCCCATTGTTGACCCCAGAAAAAAGAATAGTGTGCCTTTAATTGTGCAACCAACTTTTAATCCTCACACAATATTTAATCCTGGCAATACTACATCACCATGGTCCGGTTTTGCCTCAAATGTGAATACTGAGTCGGAATTAAGAAACCAAATTTATGCTTTACAAAAGTGTAGTCAAGCAGTATATGTGCCTTCTAGCAAAAGTGATTTATATAATTATGGTTTCACACCAAAACCCACACCTCAAACACATTCTTTATTATTTCAAAATGAGTCATTTTCGCAATTTAACCCGAATCCAGATTCAAAAACTGTTGGCACAGGAATGTTTTTCAACTCTACAAGGGTTCAAGTGCGTGATATGACAAAGCAAAATTGTTAGATTATTTTCTTGTTTTCCTTGACTTTTTTTTAGTAGATACACGACGTCGTCTATAACTTTTTCTTTTATTACCACCGCTGTTTGTTGGGTCGTAATATAATATGTCATAATCATTATATACTTCTGTATCATTAGCGCTAAATTTATATTCATACTTTCCTCTTACTATTTGAGCGCCAACAAAATGACCTATAGGAACAAACTTATCACCACCACCATATTTTTTTACGTAAATAATTTTTTTAGGATTTTCTTGAAAAAAACTAAACCTTATATCCTCTGGTTTACCATAACTTGGTCTTGGTACTTCAATAAGATGATTACCATCTGAATATTTAATAGTACCTGGAACTTCACTTCTATTAAAACGATTATAACTATTGCTATTCGAATTTGTTGAGTCAAAAATACTACTATATCTATTACTATTTGAATTTATTGGTTCGACAACAGGATAAGCGTCAACAGATTGTAAAGCACTATTAGCACTAACAGCAGTTGCCGTAGCTATAGGTGTAGCAGGTTCCTTTTCATCAGAAATTTTGTAATATGCTTGGTAACCTAAATATCTCAAATTGGGTATAATTTGATACGCCATTATAAAATATAACTCTAAAATAATAAATAATAAATAATAGTTAAAATTAATTATATATTTTTAAAAGTAAAATATATAATATGTCACAAGCATTTGTAGACCAAATAACTTTAGATTGTTTATTAAATAAATCAATGTTTAACACTCATGTTAAAAATAAGAAGGCACAGTCAATTAACAAGGAAGAACGCAAATTTTATAAAAAACGAATCTACAATTTATTTAAGGAAATGTTAATGAACAAATCCGAACCAGATAATTTGTTACCAGATGTGAAATACGCATACAATAATTTTTTAAACGCATCAATCAATTATTTCAAAACAATTGACAGCAATGATTTATTACAAGAAGAATATAAAACTTTAGATGAAGAAGAAAGTATTAATATAAACGCAATTCCTGAATTAGGTGATGATAAATTAATTATTACTGCCGAAGAAGCGGACAAACTTTTGATGCGTTCAATTAAAATTACAACACCCCCTTTAGACAAATTTGTCAAACGGAAAACTACAAAACCGACAGAACAGTTAATACTACCAAAACAAAAAGAGGTTAACTTAATGGACCCAGAATTAAAAGATAAGGGCATTAATAATAGTAATAATAATATTCAAAAAAAAGAAAATATCACTAATAAATATGATGAAATCATTAAGACAAAAAAGGACAAGACAGAAAAATGTGACAAGAAGGAGAAATAAAAGAACAATTAGAAACCAATTTGGTTATTCTAGACAAAAAAATAATGATAAACTTAAAAAGGTGAATTGTAGTCCTAAAGAGAAAAATGAGGTAAATAGTTTTAGTTGTTATACCGACAAGTCATTGTATAAGTTAAGAGATTTATGGAATGCACGACATCCTGATGTCAAAATTAATACAAATGATACAAAAGAAATCCATAGACTATTGACTGGATACTTAAGTGATGTTTGTAATAAGGAGTCATGTTGGTTAAAACAACAAAAAGATTTTGGGAAAATTAGTAGCGAAATGACCGATTCATTTGCTCCCGAGTCGCCTGAAGAATGGAAGAAAAATCCAAATGAATGGTTATCTAGTGTCGATATAATGAAAGTAATGAAGCAATATGAAAAGGCGTATAAATGTTTTGATTTTATAGGTCCAACACCAATTGATTTTGATACAAGAAAATTATATGGTGAATGTGTTTGGGAAGAATTATGTAATTTTAATTTGGCGCAACAAATCAAAAATGGTAAAACCAAAATTGGCATTATATTTAATACAGACACACATGATAAACCGGGTCAACATTGGATTTCAATGTTTATTAATATAAAGAAGAAGCATATATTTTTCTTTGACAGTACTGGTGATGAACCACAACCCGAAATAATGGCGTTGGTTAATAGAATAAAAGAACAGGGGTTGGCGCTTAAAAACAAGATAGTGTTTAAATATGATAGTAATGAAGGCGTTGAACATCAATATGGCAATACTGAATGTGGTATTTATTCGTTATTTTTTATAGTCCATATGCTTGAAGACAAAATGACGGAACACTATTTAAAAACCCATATATTGAAAGATGAGTATATGCAAAAATTCAGGAAGATTTATTTCAATGATTCCTTATAAAAAAAATTGATTAAAAACTTCAGATATAGTATATTTTATAAAAAATGGAACTATTACCCTGGGAATTTGAAGATTACTGTATTGGTCGCATCATTATGGTGCCTTATAAAGATGATATATTATCTGATGATGATATATTATATAGTTTCTATAAGATTGTTAAAATTACAGATAAAATGTTTTATATAAAAAAAATGAAGTCTGAAACCAAATTTATTAAAATGTGTGAAGTTGAGGAAGGTAATACACCGACAAAAATATATGAGGCGGTCATTTCAAAAGATTTCGATGAAGATAGTGATAAAAGTGAGAGAAGAATTAAAAAAGAAAATATAACAAAATATTCAATTTCAATTTGTTCAATTGTTCAATATGAAGTTTAAAAAATAAAATTATATAAATAGATTTTTATATAATTTATAAATAAATGAATACATCTTTTTTTTTAAACAATGAAAATGTTAAGGTTTTATGGGATGTTATAATCGACGAAGATATTATAAAACGTCAATCGAGAGAATTTCATGAAAATATTTTAAATTTATTTAGAAGTAATCTTAAGGGTTTTTATGATGTTGAAAGCACTAAAACCACCAGTTTGGTAGATATGAATAAGAAATATATATTATTGATTTTAAATTACGCTAATAAACAGATAACACAAAATGCAAAACCTGAATATAAGAAAATCAAGATTTTAGATGAAATACCACAAAAAAAGGTCAACGAATTAATAACATATGAAGAAATTCAAAATGACAAACGAAGTCAGTTTGATAAAGATTTAAATAGACGTCAAGAGGAGTTTACAAATGCAATGGCATTACCAGTGCCGCCTGTTCCAAAATTTAATGATAAACTAGAGGATGGACCAATTACCGAAATAGAAAAGGCGATTAAAGAATTGACATCTCAGCGAAATTATGATGTTGAGCAAATTAACCGAAATAATAATAATAATTTGAATTCGAATACAGATAACTGGTTAAAACCTCAAGAGACTTCGGTGAAAAATGATAAGATGAATCCACAACTTTCTAATACACAAAATGGAAATATAAATGGAAATATAAATGGAAATAATAGTAGACTGAAATATATTAGGGTGGATAATGATGCGAATAATGAAAATATAGTTATTAGTTTAGATAAAGAAAAACAATTAAGTCCAAAAAAAAATGTAACATGGGATTTAAAACCTTATAATGATTCAAACGAAGTATTAAATGAGGTTAAACAAAATGAAGAAAATTTAAATGAAGTAAGGTTAACAATGGAAGAAATTGTCGAAGACGACAATAATGATGCTGACGCAAATATTTTTAAATTGTTGAAAAAGGTTCCATCTGCTAATAATGATAAAACAAATGATAAAGATACAAATGATAATAAGATAGCAGTGCTTCAAAACGAAGTTAAATCATTAAATAGCAAATTGGATCTTATTTTGGAGTTGCTTAAAAATAAAAATTAGTTAGGCAATATTTGTTTATTCTCATTTTTGTAGTCAATCATTTTATTTCTAATAATATATACAGATGATATAGATAATAATGTGATTTCAATAGAACTTCGTAAAATCATAGGTAAATCGTTTAACTTAACACTATAATAAACCCACATTCCAGACGAAATAATACTCAAAATACAAAATAGTAAGGATAAACTGTTTGTGCTCTTATTTCTATAAAGTAAAAACATAAAAATAAATCTACCAACAACAGATAATGATGTTGCTGTATATGGTATTATTTTCAAATCTGATTCATTCATATTATATTTATTATTTAATCACGCTTTAAATAATAAATCATTATAATTATTCTAATTACACAACCAATTGTTTGAATACATCTTCACCTGCGTCATTCTTCTCTAATGTTCCGATTTGTAAAGGTATTATTGACGGATCTAATAACGCTGCTTCATAACTTGCTTTATCATAGATATTCAATACTTTCTTACTTATTCTGCGATATACATAGTCTACGCCATTCAAACGAATTGGTTTACCAGTCCATTCTATAAGTTCTTTATTTGATTGTACTGTCGTATCATTTTGTTGCTCTGAATAATCAGGAACATATGAAAATTTGTCTTTTGTCGGATCGCCAAAATTAACGCACTTACCATTTGAATAAATATAGCAATCAAACGCTGATTCTTTAATAGCCTCGGTAAGTTGAGCAGTTAGATTTGCTTTAATTTCAGAAATCTCATATAAATATTGATCACTTGTCATTGGAACATGCGGTTTTGCTTTACTTAAATCCCTTCTTTTTAATTCAATCGCATCATCTGATTTTAGTTGTTCAGGTGTAAAAATCATAAGATAAATAAATACTTCCACAGTTTGTAACGCTTTTGGTAGCGCTTTATGACTACATATACGTCGTGCGCGTCCAATAACTTGTTCAGTACGCACTGGATGCCAATAAGGTTCCATAATATGAACGTAGCGCGTATTACGCAAGTTAATACCTTCTGAACCAGATGACGTAATCATAAAGACCTTAATTATTTCACCCATATTGTTATTTTTGGCAATTTTATTCAATTCAATTGAAATACTTTCAGGGACTTGGTCCCATTCACCATTATAAATATGTCTTAACATTTCTTTTTCTTCGGTTGTTTCAGTTCCAGTATACAAAGCATATGTTGGTTTTCCTCTATGTATCTCATCAATATCGATAGACCAAACACCGGATGAGTTTTTCTTAATTTTAAAACGTGTAAATCCATTTTTATCCAAAACCAAACTAAAAATACCAATACCTTCCATAGTTCTGAACTGACTATAAACAAGATGCAAACCGTGCTTTTCAGGGTCATCAATATTTTCTAACATATGTAAAAATTTGGGACTGTATGTTAGTAATGCTTCAGGTGTTAAATAATCATTAGAATGTTCTTCAATGTATTTAAGTGCTCTATTAAGTCTCTCTTTGTATTCAACACCACCAATCATATCAAGAATTTGGTCGCCTTCTACTTCACCTTCTTGGTCGTCATCCATATCTTGTTGTGCTTCTGCCTTTTTAGCCTCTTTGGCAAATTGTGAAAGTATACTTTTTAGTTCATCTCTAGTGTGTGAAAATAATGCAGAACTAATAACATCATCTATTTCTTCTTTTAAAGTTTTTAATGTTAACATTTCTTTATATTCAGTAATTTCTTCTGTTTGTCCCTTTGATACTTTATTATTTTTACGTATTTCTCTTATTATTTCTTCTAATTTATCAAGGTCCAATTGTGGAGCCAAATATTTGTCCCATTCTTTTTTTTCTTTACGTCTTTTATTTTCAAGATCTAAATTAAATAATAAATTTTTTAATTGACTTTCAAATTTGTTATCCGCTTCTTCTTCTGTTTTTAGTATTTTCTTTCTTGAAGGAATAGGTCTATCAGGCATAACAAAATTACAATATAAACGCGAAAAAATACGATATGTTGATGACGATTCTTCATATAATTCACCAACTGTTTCTTTTGGTCTAATCTTTTCTGATTCTCTCTCTTCATGTCTAGCAGATTCATAAATGCCAAACTGGAAATTACTCATAGGGATTCTAACAATATGATAATCAACACCCAATGTTTTGTTGTATTTAGGTAATAAATTTTCCTGAGCACTTCTAAAATAAGATGACAACCCTAATATACGTCTTTTAAGAGCGTCAATGTTTTTGATTTTTTTTGTTATTGGGTCAATATATTGTCCTTCAAATAAGTCAAATGTATCAGGTAACGCCTTCTTATTTTTAATATCTATACCTTGTGGAACAACACTGATACCATTTCTATCTAAAATGCTGATTATTCTTCTCTCAAAATCATCATCACTTAAATAATCTGTATCAATTATTGTTTCTCCTTTCTCATTTTTCTTAGCATTTGTTACACCTTGATACCCAGACTCAGTTTTAATCTTGTTCGAAAAACCAAAAGGATTTCTAGTAATGGTTAATACATTACTCGATGGAGAATAATCCAAATAATCCATTGACTTGACACCTAATAACATTTCTTGTAGAGCATTTTTATCAATTTTTACATTTTTATTTTTTTGTTTACTTTCTTGTACATTAATAGTTATTTTCCAGGTTTTAATATATCCTCTTAAAATATTAAAAAGTATTCCAAATTCGTTAGGATAATTGATAACAGGGGTTCCTGTTAAAAGGATTACCCTTGCGTTTTTAGCGCTCATTAAAAATTCATATAATTTGGTCGATAAATTAAGTGGCAAGTGTTCTTTCTCTCCTTTCTTATTTTCCTGAATATCTTTTTCCTTTTTAATCTTGTTAACAATACGACTTATTAAGTTATGTGCTTCATCAATAACAATAACGGCATTATCAAATAGATTACGTGTAAAATTTGATGTGAGTTCCTGTAATTTTTTTGCTCTTAAACCATTATAATTAATAAACGTATATTTACTTTTAATCATTTCATTCAATTGTTCTTCTAAGGTTCGTTTATCAATATCACTTAAATCATCATAATTTGATTTTTTTGTAACATTAATAAACCACGCTCCATGATGCTTACGAATAAATTCTAACGGCAAATTTAAGATTGCTGACATAGGTGTAGCTGCTTCAGGATTTGTATCAGTGGATATCCATTCCCAAAACTGATTTCGTTTATATATTAAATCACCGCATTTTTTGAGTTCTTCAATATAATTTGCGCGTAAAGAAGCAGGAGTCATGATTATAACGCGTTTTGCGTCTTTCATACCTTCGGCAATGGCGATCGAGGTACAAGTTTTACCGGAACCTAAACCATGATACAAAAGAAGACCTCTATAAGGTGTATACAAATTCATATAGTCCCTAACAATCTTTTGATGAGTTAATAGAGAGAAATCAGAACTAGTATTTCCAATGTCATCACAAGAAATATTTTCCTTATTACTTTGCAATTCTTGACGATAAGGTTCAAAAAGTGAATTAATAAAATTTACAAATATCTCTCTATTATTCATATAATAACTAGCAACTTTTATAATTACAGGTGGCGCCTTTTTAGGTAATCGTCTTGTAATTTGTTCATCTCCTAAATCTAGTACTGTTTCGGGACCTAAAACAGCAATACCCTTTTCAATAGGTTTTGTCTTTCGCACTCTTTTCTTGGGTTCTTCAACAGGAACAAACTCTTGTTCTTTTTCACCTTCTTCTTCCTCGATAATAAGTTTTTTCTTTTGTGGGATTTCTTTCACCTCCTCACCTTCTTCGCCTTCTTCACCTTCTATTATTAAAGGGAGTTTTACCTTCTTAGCGCGTTTTATTGGCGCTGGTAATATAGGTTCAATAGTTTTACTCTCCTCTATTTGTTCTATTAAAGGTTTAAATGATACCTTTGACATTTTACTCGCCTTTAACTTTTCTAACAAAGATGTTCGATCAAAACCTTTATCTGTTTTATCAACTATAATTGGACCCTTTACAGCAATAACAGGTTCCTTAACCATATCTTTCTCTACTTCCTCTACTTCCGGTACAAACTCTTCCAAGTCTTCTGCTTTTTGCTTTGTTACTTTTGGTCTAGGTGCACCAGGTTTTTGTTTTTCTCCTTTAATAACAACAGCAATTCTTTCTTTTTCTTTGACAACAGGTTTTACTTGTAATTTTTGTTTTAATGCCTCTAAAGGATTCATTACTATATAATTTCAATATATAAATTTTTCAAATTTTATGTATTGAAATAATTATTATATTTTCTCTTCATTAATTATATGAAATCAGATATTATTGTTAGATATAGAGATATAAAATTAGAAGATGGTGTTTTCCTAACTCCATTACAAACAGCAAAACAACCAATTGTAAATTATGATACCACAGATATAAATGATAAATATACACTTATAATGTATGATTCAAAAGCAGTATCTCCTTCTGGAAATCATAATCATTGGTTAGTAATAAATATTCCAAGTAATAGTTTAAAAAGTGGAAATTTAAATGGAAGTACTATATTATTACCATATAAAGGTCCATCACCTCCATCCGGTTCAGGGCAACATATTTATACTTTTGAATTATATAAACAAAAAGATGATCTTGATAAAATATCAATGAATGAAAATGACAGAGTTTTATCTTTTAATTCTATTAAAAATAAAATAGGAATACAAGATTTAAATACACCAATAACCAGCGTATTTTTTTATAGTAAATATATAAATACAGTTGGCGGTAAAAATAGAAAGAGAAACACTATAAAAAAAAATAGAAAATCTAGAAAAACTAAAAAAAATATTATAGTAAAAGATAAATTATTTATTCCTCAACAAGGATATCATCAATCTTTAAAAACTTGAGCGCTTCATTACAAGCAATTTGTTCCGCCTTGCGTTTGATTTTGTGCTGCCCTTCTCCCATAAATATAAATGCTTTACCATTTTCAGCAACACAATCCTGAATCGATTTAAAATTCTTAAAATATGATATATCAACTGCATCCCTATGAGACACTGTATGAATTTGCTGTCCTAAACATAAGTAGACACCCATCTTGTATCCTAATTCTAGATCATGTTCTATTTCTAAATAATGCGGGGTAACCTTGAATTCCTTTTGGATTTTAACCTGTAATATATTTTTATAGTTGTCATCATTTTGAATCAGAGCAATCCAGTCAATATGTTTCTCAAATACATTTTCGATAAATTTTTGCGCCATTTGGAAACCTGGTCCAGTGACAAACATATTTTGAAACCAGTTTTCCTCATCTTTAACCGTCATCTTATTAAAATCTAAAAAGAGTGCGCCAATAAAGGACTCAAACAAGCAACCCAGTTTTTTCAAATTGGTGCGGATTTTTTTCTCCTCAGCGTGTTTAGATAAAATCAACCATTTGTGTAACCCCATTTCAAGTGCGATTTTACCGATCGCTTCATTTTTAACAATAGCAATCTTTTTTTCTGTCATAAATCCCTCATCTGCTTTAGGAAATCTGCGATATAAATAATATTTAGTCACGCATTCCAATACACCATCGCCTAAAAATTCAAGACGCTCATTGGATTTACTACTTAGCGGCATACAATCACTTGGTCTTTCAACAATAGTAATTTTTTGTTGAAGATTTTCAAACGCTGGACGCTTTGTATAAGATCGGTGTACAAAAGCGCGCTCATATAAAGCAATATTATTAACATTAGGAGGAATATTGTATCTAGAAAGAATAGATTGAACTTCATTCAATGTAATCTTAATATTTAATGAATTATAAGGATTAAATATTAAACCTTCGTCGGTTTTAATGACATCATCGTCACGCATAATATCTTTGTTGTCGGTCATCTTATATGATAATATATGTAGATGTTTTTAATACATTTTATAAAATAGATTTAAGGATAACTACATAAATAATATATATTAGAGATGTCCAGAATGAAAAGTTGTTTATATTTGATTGAATACAAAAATGGTGATGACCCTGAAACCATGAATCAAATCATGTTGGAAGCGTGTATCGATAATATTTTTGACACCGTGAGTAAAATTGTTAAGCAATATAGGTTACAAGATAATCCAAAAAAGAAATATTGTATGACGCTATTTACAGATGGTCACGATTTTACTGCGGAAGAATATATAGAGCATTATCGTAGCATGCCCAAGGAAATATGGGGATCTGATTTCTTAGACGATTTTGATATTGAAATTATTACAATGTTTAATTGAAATTTTTAGAATTATATTTTCTAGTTTTTCTTTTGTTTCTTTTGTTTCTTTTAGATTTTCTTCTTTTTCCGCCTCTATCTGAGCGTCTTGTCTGTTGAATTGTTGGCGCTGTTATTACTTGTGACCCAAATACTGAAGGCATATGTTCTAGTCTTCTGTCACTCCATTTTAAATGCCCTAGTTTTTGATTTCTTTCATATTGTAAATCTTGAATACTTCTATTCATAATATTTGGCGGAAAATGTGTTTCGAGAAGTGAAATTACATCTTTATATTTGTTTATTTTATCAATGTCTGTGAAATC
>JACCDO012328537.1_pt1 | contig 14619 bp, 10 predicted proteins | sample 7446101 | NCBI WGS metagenome assembly JACCDO01 (sample SAMN15323440, study PRJNA562643) | freshwater metagenome | isolation source: river surface water | place: USA:Blue River Watershed | collected 2017-08-16
CGAGAGAGAACACAAGCTCTCTCAATGAGTCTCTTGGCAGACTTAGCCCTGGGTCCTCGTCGCGCACGACGGGAACAGCGTCTCCGCGTGGTTCTGACATGACAGATGTCGACCGCTGGGCACGCCTCGCAGGAATCAACAAGTAACACTCTGTATCTCAATTAGGAGAAAAAATGTCTAAGGTTTTTACACTTAATCAGCTCGTGGAAGGCATCCGCGACCGCAACAACAGCGACGAGGGTCGTCGCCTCGTTGAGAAGTGGTCTCGCACCGGTCTTCTTCGCGGCCTCGACGGCGTCAAGCGCGACAACATGGCCCGTATGCTCGAGAACCAGGCTGCTCAGGTTCTTCGCGAGTCTAACTCTCTCTCGAACGGCGGTGGCAGCCTGGCAGGCTCCGGTGACATCCGCGGCTTCACCTCGATCGCCTTCCCCATTGTCCGCCGCGTCTTCGGTGGTCTCGTGGCAAACGAGCTAGTCTCCATCCAGCCCATGAGCCTCCCCTCCGGTCTCCTGTTCTACTTGGACTACACCTACGGCACCAACGTCGGTGGCGACACCACGTCGACTGGCGCGGCAGGCACTATAGGCTCTCAGACCTACGCCGCTGGAAAGTCTATCTACAACAACCCCACCGGCAAGGGCATCCGCTCCGGATCTCTCGCCGCAGGCGGTCAGTACGACCTCGTCGGCACCTCGTTCACCAAGGTTCACAAGTCGACCGCATGGGCAGATAGCGCTCTCTTTGCTTCTGGTGCATTCCACACAGCAGGTGGCGTTGATTCTGCAGCGATCGTTAGCGGTCTTGCTGCTTTCGCAACAGGCACTGACGGCAAGTTCCTCCAGTTTGACCCTCAGATCACTAACCTGATCGAGACAAACAATACGCTTCCTGGTGGCGTAAACGGATCGAACGTCTTCTCGTTCCTCGTTGCTAAGTACAATAGCACCTACTTCCCCAACATCGACCCCACAAACGTGAAGTCGATTGCCCTGTACGGCGCCGCTGGTTCATCTACTGTTGTTACATCAGGCAAGCTCAGCTATGTCGGAGAGACGATCCAGGGTGGACAGAACATTGTTAACGTCCGCCGCCTCACTCAGGTTGGAACGTGGAACGGTAGCACATTCACGCCCTCTCCTCTCGTCCAGCCCGGTGATGCAAACGCTGCAGTTCTCCTCGTCGTTTCAGGCGTTCACGTTCCTCTCAACGGATTGCCCGCTCAGACAGGTCTCTCTGCTTCTTATGCAATCGCAGCAGCACTCAACGTGGACAGCTCTGACGGTTCAACTCTTACGATCCCCTCGTTCGAGTCCGACTTCACCACCTCAGCTCCCACGCCCCTCATCCCTGAGATCGACATCAAGATCGAGTCCATTGCGGTCACCGCAACGACTCGTAAGCTGCGCGCTCGCTGGTCGCCGGAACTCGCTCAGGACCTCAATGCATACCACTCGATGGATGCTGAGGTTGAGCTCACTCAGATCCTCTCCGAGCAGATCGCTCTCGAGATCGACCGTGAGATCCTGAACGACCTCCTCACCGAGGCTAACGGCGCCAACTACTACTGGTCGCGCGCTCCGGGCAAGTTCGTCAACAAGACCACCGGCGCCGGTGTTACGCTGGCTGGTGCTCTCGCCATCGGACCTACCTTCACCGGTAACGTTCGTGAGTGGTACGAGACCCTCATCGAGACCGTGATCGACGTCGCCAACGAGATCCACCGCAAGACCCTCCGCGGCTCGGCCAACTTCATCGTGGTTTCACCCGATGTCGCTACGATCCTCGAGGCTTCGGTTCTCTACAAGCCAAGCTACAGCCTCGACGGTCAGGGCCAGGTTGGTTCGGCATTCCAGATCGGTGCAACACCCATCGGCACGCTCTCGAACCGCTTCACGGTCTACAAGGACCCGTACTTCCCACGTAACAAGATCCTCGTCGGTTACAAGGGTGGAAGCTACCTGGAGACTGGATACGTCTACGCTCCGTACGTCCCGCTCATCGTCACCCCGACGATCTTCGCTCCTGAGGACTTCACCCCCAGGAAGGGCGTGATGACACGTTACGGCAAGAAGATGGTTCGCTCCGACTTCTACGGCACGGTCACCTGCCTCGACATGAACATCATCTGATGTTCTAGCCGCTAAGGCAAACAGGCGGCCACCCTTCGGGGTGGCCGTTTTGTTATTCTGTAGGGTTGTAATCTTTCTTCTTTTTGTCGAATATTTATCTCAAGGAGATTACAATGCGTACACAGCAAAGGATAGAGCAATCCAAGAAAGAAGCAACAATCAAGAGAGCAAAGGCTCTCAGGCTAGCAAGTGAGAAATCTCAAAAATCAAATCCAGTACCTGATGCTCCTGTTGCTGATTCCAAAGAAGTACAAGACACTCCAGCAGTCGCAGCAGAAGCAGCTCCTGTCTTAACAGAAGAAGAGGTCCTTGATTCTACACCTGCACCAGCTGAAGACGCTACTGTCGAGGCCGCGCCTAGCTCTGTGAATACTTCAACGCGTAAGCGCAAGTAATGGAAGACCTGCTCAGAGAGACCATAAGGGAGACGATTAGACAGATCGATCCTGGAGTCTGGGCAGTCTATCCAAAGAAGGGAGGCAGGCGCTTGGGAACGCACAGGTCTAAAGCATCTGCCGAGAGACAGCTTGCAGCTATCGAAATATCCAAGTCTAAGAGAAGAGGGAAGAAATCCTAGATTGATGCCTACTTAATGAGTAGCCATGTCTAGCTTTTCTTTAACGTCTAACCCAACTCCGTTCGGCATCTTTGATTCCGATTCTGACTTTTCTAGTGACGCTGACAAGGTTGTAACATTCGTCAAGCGTAAGCTTGGTGATGACATTCTTAGCGTTGAACTTACCAAGAAGCAGATCTGGGCAAACCTAGAAGAGTCTACTCTTGAGTATGGCTACATACTCAATCAATACCAGGCAAAGTCTCAAATGTTGACGTATCTCGGATACGTTACAGGATCGGGATCAGGTGCTGAGAACAAGCTTCCGAGAGAAAGTCTTGAATTTTTAACGAGGTTTGCAGAACCTTATGCGTCCGAGGCCGGAGTGGGAGGTTCCTACAACATGATGTCGGGATCAATCGATCTCGAGCCCGGTCGACAAGATTACGACATTTACAAAGAACTCAAAGACGCATCAGGCGAACTCATAGTAAGTTCATCTTTTAATAGAAACCCGATGACAAAGCTCAGGATTAGCGAAGTTTTTCACTTTTCACCGCAGGCTGCATACAGGTTCTTCGATACAACTTCAGCTGTTAACTACCTCAACAATGAGTTCTCGTTTGAGTCGTTTACTCCAGAGACAGTATTCTACGTTCTTCCCGTCTATGAAGACGTTCTCAGGGCGGGAATGCTTGACATGTCCAACAGAGTAAGAAGATCCAACTACAGCTACAAAGTAATCGGTACGCAGATACGGATATTCCCAACTCCAACTGATCCACAAATACCCAAGAAGCTCTTCTTCAGAGTCAAGGCTTTTACAGACCCGCTTAATCCAAGCTTCACTGACGAGACAATAAACGGAGTCTCCAATATTGGCAATATCCCGTTCGGAAATGTCAATTACACTAGAGTCAATAGCATTGGTCGTCACTGGATTAGACAGTATGCACTTGCACTTTCCATGGAGCAGCTTGGAATGATTAGATCTAAGTTTGGAACCATACCAGTTCCGGGTGCAAATGTCACACTTAACGGATCTGACCTTTCTTCGAAGGGGAGAGAAGACAAGAAAGAGCTCATAACTAAGCTTCGAGAGATGCTTGAGACGCTTACTTACGACAAGCTAATAGAAACCAGCGCGACAAGATCAGAGAACATAATGAAGCAACTTCAGAAAGTTCCAATACCTAACGGCCGCGCGATCTTCATGGGGTAACAGATGTCCAGACTTTTCCTCTCAGAGAGAGAAATAAACTTTATCAACGACATAGCAAAAGAAGTCGTCAAGGACGTCGTCGGCCAGAAGATCTACTTCTTCCCGATATCTGAAATCAAATCAAGAGTTCATGACGTCTATGAAGAATCACCCGATAAGATTTTTGAGAACCCAATTGAGATAGACGCACTTGTTAAGTACATGCCTCAGGAAGTAAAAACAAACAGATACGGATCTGAGGAATACTACAACATTGAAGTCTACATTCAGATTAGAGATCTGATTGACAAGGATATTGACGTTAGAGAGGGAGACTTCTTTAGCTACGGTGAGACGTTTTTCGAAGTGATCAAGTCTCCTGTGTCTGACACAATCTACGGACAGATAGAGCACAAGAGTTTCATAACAATCACAGGCAAGCAGTCTCGCAAGGGCCAGTTCATTTCGAAGATCTTTGGTCCCACTTCAGAAGAGTATTCAGATCCAGACGCAGTCCAGACAACGTTCGTACAGCAGAGAGGATTCTCAGAGAATCGACTTGGCCCTACGGGAGATGTAAGAGATCTGCAACGACGTGGAGTACTGGATGCTCCCATCTCTCAGCCAAGAGAAGTCTCACCCTCGGGAGATTCTACGGGTGCAGGATCTTCCTTCTATGATGAGGGATAAGACATGGCAGAAAGAAGACTCAAGACAGGATATGAAGGAACCAATGTTCCTACTGATTTTACGTTCCCATCAGTAGGAATTGAAGATGTCGATCGAGCAGTGTTCAACTTGTTTAACACAGACATAAATTTTGAAGTCAAGGTCAACGAACAGACGCAGAGAGTTCCCGTTGTGTTTGCAACAGGTGAAAGGTTTGCACTAACTCGCCGCGACAAGCCCATTAGAGACAAAAACAACACGCTTATTCTTCCAATAATCTCTGTTAAGCGCGGATCAATTGGTCATAAAACAGAGTCTGATGTATTTGGATCAGCAATCTCTATTAGACCAAATAGTGATTACGTCATCAGAAAGAGACTTGATACCGAGGATAGAAACTATCAAAAGCTGGTCAATAAGCTGGGAATTAAAAACTCAGATTCTATTGCAACGCCTGGACACTTTTCTGAAAAGTCCACGTACCCTGGAAAATTTTCAAATCCGGGTCAAGTCGCTTCTAGGCGCCAGGGCGGCGCTCTTGCTTTGGGTCCTGGATACACTAGATTTCCACTCCAGAACTTTAAGGAAGACCACATCTACGAGTACATCACCATTCCATACCCACGATTGCTGGGAATTAGCTATAATGTGACTTTTTGGGTTCAGTACATGTCTCAGATGAACAAGCTTATAGAGATTTTGTTAATGAGCTTTAAAGGACCCGGAAGAGAGTTCCTGATGAAGACTCCTACGGGATTTAATTTCGTTGCTTTTATACAGAGTCCAATAAGTTCAAATGACAACTTCGAAGAGTTCACCAGCGAAGAGAGGCTCATTAGATACAGCTTTGATGTTCGCGTACCAGCATACATTTTGGCTCCCAGACATTCAAGTTTGCCAGAACCTACAAGAAAGTTCGTGTCAGCTACTGGAATTGATTTTGACCTCAGCGAGACAGGAAATATTGCAACTCAAAAGATTCCTGTCGGGGCAAAGGACAGAGTTGACTCCTTCGTTCTTACTGACGTTGAAAATATAGAATTTGACGGAACTGTAGAAGTCTCTAGGTCGGAGTCAGAGTACCAGTACATCGAAGACATCTCTGATCCATTTTCTCCGAGCGGATCTAAGCAGCTTGTTAGGCTGATAAGCAGAAATCCGCGCAGTGGCGAGGCTGTCTCAGTCGGTAGGATAGTTAAGAAGATTGGAAAGCTGTGATTTAGCATTTCCAGACCTATTTAGCCTTAGCATATAGGCGGGAGAATGCATGGCCGAAATTACGTTTAAATTTCCCGGGTTTTTCGATCGAGAGATTGACCAGTCCGCTGTTACTGAGACAATATCTGGGACCCCAGCAGGTCTAATCGGTACTTCACACAAAGGGCAAGCCTTTGTTCCGACACTAGTGGGAACTATTTCCTCTTTTAATGATAAATTTGGAACGACAAGTGGTGACAAGACGGCATCTGAGCTTGCTGCGCAGCAGTTCTTCCAGAATGGGACGGCGCTAAGGTTCACTAGAGTGCTCGGCGCCGGTGGCAACACAACCTCGACGGACATTGCTACAACAAATCAGAAAGGAACTGTCAAGGGAGCCGGCTTCGTCATAACGAGCGGAGAACCATCAGTTTCAGCACTTCGAGACGGCAGGCACATCGGTGCAGTTCAGTTTCTTGTTGCCAATCACAGCGTCGCTGCGTCCTCAGATGCTGCAACTCCTTACTTCACTGACAACGACAGCTTTGGGCTCTCAGCAGGCTCTGGAACAGCAAATATAGTCAGAGGCGTGCTAATGCTCGCTTCTGGAACATGTGCCAGGGTCATGAATTACGCTCAGACGTTCTCTCAGGCAAATATTTCTGATGACTTTGCTACGCCGAGTTCTGATAAGCTGTTTAAGATAGTCCTGTCGAGTTCTTCTCCTGGTTTTTACACTTCAGAAGGATTTACTGGTGTAAAGATTTTCACAGCATCTTTTGATCCTGACAGCGACAACTACATTGGTAAGACTCTTAATACGAATCCCGATAGATTCCAGGAGGAAGAGCACCTCCTTTACCTTCACTTTCCAATCGAAGACACGATTGCAACGATCTCTACATCTGCAGATAGCGTTGCCATCCTATCAGGAACTGCAAACACTTCTCAAACATCGGGAGATCAGTCTCTTTCATTTAGAGATGCTTTCGGTCGATACGATACTAGATTCTCAAATTCTCGTACCCCTGTATTCATCTCTCAGCCGTTTGGTGCAACAGAGTACGATCTATTTCATTTTGAGACCATTGACGACGGTGCCTATAGCGCAAATCTTTACAAAGTTTCTATCACAAATGTCAAGAAGTCAACAGACCCTTCAACCTCTTATGGAACTTTCTCAGTTCAGGTAAGAGATTTTTATGATAGCGATTTGGCACCTATAGTCCTTGAACAATTTAATAATTGCAACCTAAATCCCGAGTCTCCCAATTACGTTGCTGCTCTAGTCGGCGACTTCAGGCGTTCATTTAATTTTGACGCTGTCTCTACCAAGGAACGCAGGATAAACAACACGGGTCGCTATCCTAACAGATCTTCTAAAGTTAGAGTTGTTATGAACGACGCTGTCGAGCGCAGGATAGTTCCTGCGACTTCTTTGCCGTTCGGATTTAGAGGCGTACCGGCTATTAAGACTACTGACTCATTGTCGGACAATGTAACAAGGCCCATAAGCGGCGGCGCGACGTCTTCACGTAGAATGACCGGTGTAGGGTCGGTTTCTGATCTGACAAGCTCAATAACGCCGCCAATCCCCTTCAGATTCAAATCGACGAGAAATGCAATAAATGCCTCACAGGGATTTATTGGAGATCCATCTAGCACAGAAGTTGCTGATTCGCGGCTTTACTGGGGAGTCAAGTTTGAAAGGTCGCCTGCGCTTAGTCTTTTTGGAAGCGCTTATTTCCCCAATGCAATCACAACTCCGAACCCGCTGATTGAGAACTATGCAAGGTTTATGGGAATTACAAAGCTCGACGTTCTTGTCACGGGATCGCAAGCAGACTTGTTTAACAACAATAAGTTTACCTTGGCTCGAGTTGCACTTCCTAATGCACTTGATGGTCGCACACCGGACGTAGCCGTTGTGGATATTACTGGAAGCGCTGACGATCACATGCTTGGAGCTGCTTACATTAGAAATGGTAGGCCGGCTTACGGAACTTTGACCATAACAGATCCTTTGAATTCGAAGGTAAGAATGACTCTCGGTACGCTTGTCAATCTTACATCTTCTGATTACTTCAATAGATTCTCTCAGTACAACAAGTTCAATGCAATGTTCTACGGCGGCTTTGATGGAACAAACATTCTTGACAGGGACATGAAGCTAATGAACGACAGGGCTTGTTCCAGCGAGGACACTGGAAAGGCCAAGGCTACTCTTGACATCGGACTCAGAAGCTTTACACCCGGTACAAGTACTTCAAACGCTTATGTAGCAGCTTACAACGTTGCATCAGAGCTAATGACTGATAAAACTGACTCAGACGTCAACATCGTCTGTGTGCCGGGTATCAAAGATCCTGCGGTGACAGACTTCGTCTCACAGAAAGTTTCTGATTTCCAGCTTGCCATGTACGTCATGGATATTCCTTCATACGACGATCAAGGAAAGCGGATTTACGACACTTCTTCTCCTAATGTCCAGAATACAATAAGCAGATTTTCAGGAAGATCTATCAATAATAGCTACGTAGCTGTTTACTACCCAGACGTCTCAATAGTAGATGCAGACACTGGATCTCGTGTTAGATCTCCTGCAAGCACTGTTGCTCTAGGAGCACTGGCTCAAAATGATACGATATCAAACCCGTGGTTCGCTCCTGCTGGGTTTAATAGGACAGCTCTCGGGAACGTCGCAGCTACCTCCTGCAGACTGAACAGCACAGACAGAGATGATCTCTATGATGCAAGAATTAATCCGATTGTTAGGTTTCCTGGAACGGGATTCGTTATATTCGGTCAAAAGACGCTACAGGCAACAAAGAGCTCACTCGATCGAGTCAATGTCCGCCGTCTTCTAATTTCTTTGAAGAGAGATCTGGGTGCAGTTGCTTCGCGGTTCCTCTTTGAGCAGAACGATGCACAAACACGTGCAAACTTTGTCGCTGCTGCGACACCTGTCCTTCTTAACGTGCAGACACAACAAGGCGTCTCGCAGTTTAGAGTTATTTGCGACGAAACAAATAACACGCAGTCTGACATCGTCAACAATACAATGAACGTTAGAATAATCATCGTTCCTACTCGTGCTGTGGAGTACATCTCCATCGACTTCATCATCAACAACACGGGTGTCCAGTTCGTATGATATTTAGAATCGGAGCTTTAAATGGCCACAACTAGAACCAGCCCGGGAATCTCATATTCAGAGATCGATAACACCGCTCCGGTTGCATCTTCACCTGCAGGAATTCCTGCAGGTATAATAGGCGCCGCCAACAAGGGCCCTGCATTCGTTCCTGTCACTGTTGGAAGTTATAGAGACTTTAACTCTATATTTGGAGATTCTACTAACGGAGCAGACGCTTCTCTTGCAGCTCGCGAGTACATGTCTGTTCCAGGTACTTCTGTGACTTTCGTCAGAGTCCTCGGGGCAGGAGACGGAAAGGCTCGCAGTACTTCAAACGGTCAAGTTACAAATGCGGGATTCATCGTAGGTAATCAGACTGTAGGTGACAACGGATATATTTCACAAAATTCATATGCCACATCCGGCGGACCTCTCGGCCGCACATATTTCCTCGGATGTTTCATGTCAGAATCTGCAGGTTCGACAATCTTCAGCAGCGCTGGAATTCAAACCAACTCAGACGCTGTTCCAATCATCCGTGGCATTCTTATGGCAGCCTCGGGCGTTGTGATGACTGTCAGTGCAAGCTTCGCTGGAGTTACAAATGCAGCTGGCACTACTACGTCACCGGGAGGAAAGCCTGTTGGATCTATTAATGTTGCAGCAAACACTTTTACGGTCTTTCTGAACGGCCTTAAAAGCTCTGACTCTAACATTATCACAGCTTCTTTTGGTACTTCCGAGGGGTTCGTAGGCGCTTTTAACACAAATCCCCTTCTTCTAAACGAAAAGGGACACTATCTCTACTCGTACTACGACATCCCCAGCTCTCTTGCAGTCGTTACTGCTTCTGGAATAACTAACAGCACGTTTGGCACTCAAGGTTCAGCACTAGAGCATGCTGTGTTTATCGCAACGGGCAGCCAGTCTAGAAATTCAAGTGCAACAAATGCTCCTAATTATGAGAATTTCCAGGAAAGATTTGAGAATGCTAGAACTCCCTGGATTACTTCACAAGACTTTGGCGGATCACGTTACAACCTGTTTAAGATACACGCGCTTGATGACGGAGATCAATCTTACAACAAGCTAAAGTTTCAGATCTACAATATCACACCTAGCCAGGATACTAACAACCAGTACGGTAGATTCTCACTAGCTGTTAGGAACTTCTATGACGCTGATGACGCAAGACCTCTTGAGGCCTACGATGGACTATCACTCGATCAGACCTCCGAGAGATACATTGCAAGAGTAGTTGGAGATCTTCATACGTTCTTTGACTTTGATAGATCTTCGACAGCTCAGAAGATTAATAGCACGGGTGACTACGAGATTAGATCACCTAGAATTAGAGTTGAAATGTCAACGGAGCTGCTAGACGGAGCTGTTCCCGATGACGCTCTCCCGTTCGGATTTAGAGGTCTCGGTCACATTATTACGTCTGGATCGAATCCTCTAGCTGCAACTCCCAACGAAGTCTCAGGATTGTTCACAACTCCAGGAGGCTCGGTATTTAACAAGACAGTCCAGCCGCCCTTCATCTTCAGGCCGTCTCTTGTTGTTGGCTCAATTGCATCTACGCGACTTTCCTGGGGTCTTATGACTGACTACTACGGAACGCTTGCTGATCCAAATAGTAGAGCAGTTCACAATCCGTACACTGCAGACTTCTTAAAGTTCTTCCCAGGCATGCACCCTTCGAACGCAAACTTCTTTGTGCGAGACAACGCAGGAGCAGCCACAGCAGCAGGAACAGTCTACGATACTGATGCTTTCAACAACAATCTGTTTGTTTGTGAAAGAATCAAGGTTGCTACTGGTTCTTCGACGTACGCTGACCCACTTCAGTGGATCTCTGCTTCCTACGTTAGGAATGGAGGAATTCCAGCTGACGACGCTGCAAAGACCCGAGCTCTGTCGATCTCAGACCTCAAGAACGATACTGACAATATTAAGTTCGTCAGGTTTAGCGTTCCGCTTGTTGGCGGATTTAACGGAACAGACATCTTCAACATTGAGAAGTACAGGCTTACCAACGTAGCCGCTATTAGAGAAATCAACGACACCGCGCAGGGTGGCACCTCTGGACCTACAGTTGGATCATATAAGAAGGCGATTGACATCATCGGGAACAAGACTGAGTCTGACATTCAGATTCTTGCAGTTCCAGGAATTAGAGCTCCAACCATTACGAACTATGCGATCTCTGCTGTTGAGAACAGGTTTGATGCGATGTACATTATGGACATCGAGCAGAAGGACGAGAACAACGCAGAAATTACTGGATCCAGTGGAATCGCAAATCTAACGAACACAGTTTCAGCATTTAGATCTCGAGGACTCGATAGCTCTTTCGCAGCCGCGTACTTCCCAGACGTCAATATTTTTGATGGAACCACTACAACTCGCAGAGTTGCACCTTCAGTTGCAGTTCTCGGAGCTTTCGCAATGAACGACAGCGTGGGTTATCCCTGGTTTGCTCCGGCAGGATTTGTGAGAGGATCAATGACTTCTGTTAGTTCGGTGTCTTCAGAGCTTACAGACGCTGACGCAGATACACTCTACGCCTCAAGCATCAACCCAATTCTTGCTCGTCGCGGCTCTATAGTGGTCTTTGGTCAAAAGACGCTTCAGAGAGCAGCTACTGCACTTGACAGAGTTAACGTTAGAAGACTTCTAATCTCAATGAGACGAACAGTGAGACAGATCTCTAATGGATTCCTCTTTGAGCCCAACAATCCGGATACTCTTGATAAGTTCAGAGCAAGAGTTACATCAGCGCTTAATAGCATTCAGCAGCAGCGCGGCGTCGAGAGGTTCACGGTGGTCATAGATACTACTACAACCACTCAGGCAGATATCGAGAACAACACTATCAGAGGCCAGATCTACCTCAAGCCCACAAGGTCGACAGAGTTCATCAGCCTCTCATTCGAACTCAACAATGTCATCACAGCTTGAACTAGGAGAAAATTAAAATGGCCGAGACACTCAGCGTTACAGATATGCTTCCAAATAAGTTCGAACCGAAGCGCAAGCATCGGTGGATCTTCGCCCTGGAAGGTATTGACTCGTTCATTGTCAAGAGTACCGCGCGACCGAGCTTCACAATTGATGCCAAGGAAATTCCCTGGATCAACACGCAGCGCTACATTGCCGGTGGAAAGATTAAGTTTGCTGATATCAAGCTTGACCTTCACGACCCGATTGCTCCTTCGGGTGCCCAGCAGGTCATGGAGTGGATCCGCACTCATCACGAGAGCATCAGCGGACGTGCAGGGTACGCTGACTTCTACAAGAGAGATTGCCAGCTTAAGATGCTTGATCCCATTGGAACCGTTGTTGAGCTGTGGGACATGAAAGGTGCGTTCATCAAGTCTGCAGATTTCGGCGCCCTCGACTACAGCGGCGATGAACCCATGGGAATCTCTCTGACGCTTCGTATGGATTCTTGCGTTCTGCAATTCTGATCTATTTTCTCCTTTACAAATTACCTGATTCTTTCTAGATTGCCCGTATGGCAGCCAGAAAGAATCAGGTTTTTTCAGGAGCTGGTGCTGAAGTAGCCGGACACACGCAAAATCAGGCTTTCTCAGCTATGCCAGTAAATAACATTCTTCGAGACGACTTTAGCTACGAGGTCGCAGTTGAGAGAATTCCGCTACCGTCAGGTGGCCTGGTCTATCCAAAGAACCATCCGCTTCACAACGTTGAAGCTCTCGACATCAAGGCAATGACTGCTCGAGAGGAAGATATTTTGCTTTCTCGCGCGCTTTCTAAGCAAGGCACGACAATGTCAGCTCTCATCTCTGCTTGCCTGGTTGACAAGAGAGTCGACCCAAAGACTCTTATTTCTGGTGACCGCCTAGCGATTATCCTTGGAATCAGAATTACAGGATACGGATCTCTCTATAAGTCAGATGTTTCCTGTCAGTCTTGCCAGATTTCTACTCGGAACGACTTTGATATTGGTCAACTCGATGTGAAGCCTCTAGAGATTGCGCCAGCGGGTGATGAGAATCTTTTTGAATTCGTTTTGCCAATGACAAATAAGCGAGTTCTCTTTAAGTTTCTAACCGGGCAAGACGAGGAAGACAATACTGCTCTCATTGAGAGAAAGCAGAAGCTCTTTCCAAACGCACCAGAAGGCGTCGTAACGACACGACTTGAGTCACACATTGTGTCGATTGACGGAATCAGCGATAAGTCCAAGATCTCCAAGTTCGTCTCAGCAATGCCTGCAGGAGATTCCAGAGCCCTGAGGACTTACATCGAGAAGCACGAGCCTGGTGTCAATCTTGAGGTCTCCTGGCAGTGTCCTCACTGTAGTTTTGACAACAAGAACGCACTCCCGATGGGTTCGTTGTTTTTTTGGGCTGACTGATACCAGCAGAGTGTATCTTCTCCAAGAGTTGAGGGCAATGATCCGCTACTACGGCCTCGGGTACGAGGAGGTCAGAAGAATGCCTGTCTACGTTCGCAGGTGGTTCTTGGATGAAATGCAGAGCGATGCAAAAGCCAGAGACAAGTCGGCTGATGCTTCTGAGTCTCAGTGGGGAGTAGACATGGATACACCCATCAGCAAGATCATGCAAAGAAATAGTTAGATGAGATGAATCCATTTCAAACTCTGCAGCAGCTTGCACAAACGGCAGCGCAAGCTGCGACGCAAGCATTTAGTAAAATACCCCAGGCAATAGGCACTTATTCAAAGTCTGGCGCGATGAAGGCAGATCTTGAACAGTTCGGCTACGAGACTGGCGAGAGAATCTACAACGGTCTTAATACTTTCTTCTCGCAAAATACTTCTGCGCTTGGGAGAGACATCATTGTCTCGAATCTAAACGTCGCTGCCACTGTCGGTGCGATGGAGTATGCTACAGAGGGAATCGCTAGAGGGTTCGAGCTGGCAACGGGCGCGCAGAGAGATTTTGCTGACAATTCTCGAGCCATCTTTTCTACGGTGACAGCCACGCTTGGCGCCGAAATGGGGAAGATAGCGACGGGCAGCACCCAGCAGGTGAACGAGACGGTCAATCTTACTCTAAATAGAGTCGAGGAAGCAAACAAGCGAGCTGCTTCACGGACAGTTGACACTCTGGGCGGTGTGAGTCGCACATTCTTTCAGATTATTCCAAATTTTGCAGCAGCGCTAGAGCAAGGAAATGCTGCAGTTCTTCTAAATAGCCAGACCTATTACAGAGCTGCCAGGGACATGACTGGAGACGCTCTTGCTAACAATGCAGCAATTCAGAAGGGCTTCGCTATCACAGCCGCAGAGACTACTGCATTTACCTTGCGCGACATTGAGAGAACCGGCAAAGCGTCGGGTGAGACGCTCCAGCAGGTCGTAGCGGCTTCACTCGCTTCGTCTGATGCTCTCGGTGTATCGTCGCGTGTAACACGTGACCAGGTAACTGCCATGATGAACAATGTCGAGAAGTACGGGTCCTCAGCTGAGGCTCAGCTCGCTGCTGTTAGCACACAGATGCAGCAGCTCAGCCTCGATGTTGGAACACTTGACAAGCTCGTCGGCTCGTTCTCAAATCTCGACACAGCAATTTCCAAGTCAAATGACCTCGCGGCGCTGTTTGGCGTCCAGCTCGATGCAGTTCAGTCAATGTACCTTGCTGCTGAAGATCCTACAAAGCTGTTCGAGGAGATCCGAAACCAACTCCTCGAGCAGGGCGTTGACGTAGAGAATATGAGCCAGTCTCAGCTTCGA
>JACCDO010097237.1_pt1 | contig 14616 bp, 13 predicted proteins | sample 7446101 | NCBI WGS metagenome assembly JACCDO01 (sample SAMN15323440, study PRJNA562643) | freshwater metagenome | isolation source: river surface water | place: USA:Blue River Watershed | collected 2017-08-16
ATGATATCATGCTTCCCGGCGGCTATTTGAAAGTAACTTTTGCCCCAATTGCAGTAATACCAACAACATGACCGACTGTTGTATGAATATTGAAAAAATTATAACATAAGGTTCCGTTAGCTGCTACGGTTAGAAACATTTTGCTTGCCCGACGCTGAAAAAAAGAACTTCTTCTCGAAGACCAGGAATAAGCAGAGTTAAATGCCATGAGCTCAGCTCATCGATTCCCGCCTATGGGATGAACACCCTTGAATTCTCTTGAGGTGCAACTTAATGTTGTAAGTATTCATTAAACTGGGTCACAATTCAAACAATTTTAACACTAATCATAACATGAATAAAATCTAAAAATAATCGGCTACGGGGAAGTAGTAAAGCACACATTCGCTAGCATCCCACGGCGATAATTTGTTCTGAATTCTTATCTGGCGTAAGTACATATGGCTTGGCCCAACTGTAATGGATGATCACTGGTTTCGTGCCTGCATTGGTCACTTTGTGTACCCCATTGCGGTCTTTTAAATGGGCGGCTACAGCGTTGTACTTGACAGGTAGTGTCCATCGGTCAAAGCGGAAATACCAATCAAAAAAGCTCTGTTCAGCATGACCATGCGAGAATTGCAGTGTTTCATTGCTGCTCACCAAGTGCATCATATGCTGCGCAACTGCTTTACAAGGCCTTAAAAAGACTACACCTCCTTGCATTCTTCCGAGAGCGTTGTATGTACTCACCGATTTGTCTTGATCCAACACGGTCGCAAAGTGAGCTGGGAGCTTCCACAATGAGTCTACGGAGTCGTTTACTAGCGTGTCGCCATCAATCATCAGGATGGCATCAAATTCCTCCATTTCCCATGCGCGAATTTTTACCCAATTAAGAGCAAAGCGCGATCGCAATGCATTTTCTACCCGAAATTCTTCCCAATAATGTATTTTTACATTAGAAATGAGCTTAAGTTGCTCCTCTACCGCAGGACTTAAATCGCCCTTTACTGTGGCCACAATCAACGTTTTCCCGGGGTTCGTATGTTGCATGGAGCATGCTAAATGTTGCAAGAGAGGAAAGTAATTATCACTGCGTAGAGTAGTAAGCACAGCATAGCGGCCTCGATCATTGACGAGACATCCGTCATCTACACAGCAACGAGGAGAAGGGAATTCGAGGTCTATCCGACCACGTTGTATTGCAGCACTGGCCGGGGTTACGGGAGTTGCACACACTGCTTCGCCAAAAGCAATATAGTATTCTCGGAAAAAAGTAAAAGTTATCACGAATAGCAAAAGCACACTAATAGCAAATATATATAGCCGTCTTGAATGCCATCCAGCTCCATTCCTCTTGTCTTGAACTTGCATGTTTAATTAAAGATCAAAAAATTGAAAATCAAAAATTGTAAGATAATAGTAATATTATTAAAATTTAATATTGGATTGATACTTCTTGCAAACTGAGGCTCTCAATCTTCTAAGCATTGGGTCCCATGTGGGATTTTTGGGAGCATTCGATTGATCGATGGATCGCTTCCGAATCCTGGTTCGTGTATCAGAATCAAGCGATTAAGCCAGGCCATACCCAACTGGCAACGAAGAGTAAATATGTCTGCAATTCGTAGGGCCCAGGATGTAGTTCCAGGTGCTTATGAGGATAATGCTTCTGATGAATCCTCAGAAGGATCGGATGCGGGACTCGCGGAAGATATTGTCGATGATTTGACTTATGATGTTCGCAACTTAATTGCAGCAAATTATAGCGGTCTTCTCATCCCTTCGAACGACCGGGAGCGAGAAGAGTTTTTAAAGCATCAAGCACAACGTGCTGCACAGCTAATGATTAATCGAGTCTTTTCATTACCTATAGAAAATACACAGACTGACATATTGGCTATTTTACCAGCGAACGAGGAATTCTCTATTCCTCGCGCACAGCGCTTACCAGAAGCTAAAATCGAAACTAAATGGGAGAAGTTCGCTCGTGAGAAAGGCATTAAGAAGAAGAAGAAAGACAAGATGGTTTTCGATGAACATGATGAAACCTATAAACCACGATTTGGATATAAACGCACTAATAATGGTATACTCGATGTACCTGTTTTGGAGGTGAAAAAGGGTGCAGATCCCTATGCCGATCCTTGGGAAGAGGCATTGCAGGAGAAGAAATTACGAGTTGCAAAGAATACAAAACAACAATTGAAAAATGCTGAACGGGCTGCGATCATTAAAGGCAAGAAAACAAAGCAGTCAGAGCGTCCTTCTTCTATGGGAGAAGGTGGTGCGGCTCCGGGTATTCCTATCCTTGGAGGTGCGAATCGTAAACGTGGGCGTGATGGTGTGATGCAAGCTCTTCAGCTTGCTCAGCACAGCACAGCATCAATGGGCCGATATGACGAGACTCTCAAAGGGGAGCCGGCTTTAAAGCTTAAGGGTCGTAAGCGAGCATTTGCGGATAATTTGGGGGATGCTGCAGATGATCATCATAGAATGAAGCAGAACATCAGAATCGTGGAGGACAAGGTAGACAAGAAAGCTCGTGGTGTAACCAATAGCTTGAAAGCATACGAAGGTATTATTCCTGATGCACCCTCAGATACTTTTAAGCAGAAGAAAGGAAAAGGAAAAAATTTAAACAAAGCGAAGAAGAGTAAATAAGTTGTTACTTTGGTGATATGGAGCTCTTATTTTCAGCTTTAGCAGAACATCATAAATTGTTTGTGTTGTCAATAAATAAAACGATTTCCATCGCATAGCACAGATGTGAGTAGGATACACAAGAGCTTTCGTTTTTAATTTAAAGGGTGGGTTCATCAACAGTTTTCACAATATAGTGAAGTGAAGTGAGAGAAAGAATTCTATCTGACGCATTTTAATACATTTAAAGACAACAAATATAAGCTAATCTAGCACGCGTTGCAAAAGTTCTGTATTGAATGGAGTATTTCCTTGAACTGTTCCTTTTGGAGCGTGAGCACCTGGCGTGAATAGGATTAAAAGATACACTTGCTTATTTGATCTTGCTCTCATTAAAAACAACATGCTGTCTTACTATAGGATCATATTTCTTCAAAGCGAGCTTGTGTGTAACATTTTTCGGGTTCTTAGTGGAGACGTAGAAGAAACCAGTGCCAGCTGTGCTTACCAGTTTGATGGCAAGAGTCTTAACTTTTCCTTTCGCCATTCTGCCAAGAATATACCTTCGTTTATGACGTAAGTTCAAAGGAGACAGACTATGCTGCAAGAATTTACCCTCTTTGATCATCGCCTCGTTGCTCCCACTCCCGCCAGCCCACCTCTTGAGGACCAAGTCTGTGTGACAAATCAGTATTTATTGAACATAAAACTCTCAATTAATTGCTGCTTAACTCATTAAAATATCTAATCATGTCATCTTTTACTAACGATGATGTTAACAGTGCCTCAACTGGATTTGATGGCGAGGCAGTCCCAAATCAATCTAATACTGGTGATGCTTCTAAAGAGAATCTATACCCAGAGTTTCCAGCATATAGCCGTATTTCTCCTGTTGTTGTATTGGTTGTTGGAATGGCGGGATCAGGAAAAACTACACTCATGCATCGAATTAACCTCACGATGAATGAGAAGGCTAAGAGAGCTTACTATATAAATCTGGATCCGGCCGTGAAGACCGTACCATATGCAGCCAATATTGATATAAGAGACACAGTTAATTACAAAGAAGTAATGACTCAATATGGTCTTGGTCCAAATGGAGCAATTCTGACATCCCTCAATTTGTTTGCCACACGTTTTGATCAGGTTATCGGTCTTCTGGAGCATCGTGCAGACAAGCTAGACTACATTTTTGTTGATACTCCGGGTCAGATTGAGGCGTTTACTTGGTCAGCCGGCGGTCAAATCATTGCTGAATTGCTAGGATCCAGTTTTCCCACCACTGTTCTGTACATCACGGATACTCCCCGTTGTACAAGTCCGACCACTTTCATGAGTAATATGCTTTACGCCTGCTCTATTCTTTTCAAAACACATCTACCTGTAGTATGCGCGTTTAATAAGACGGATGTGGCACCCAGCGATTTCGCTTTGGAATGGATGCGCGACTTTGAGAGCTATCAGGAGGCCTTGGACACCGACCGCTCGGAGGACTATATGGGACCTCTTAACAGATCACTATCTCTAGGTATGGATGAATTTTATCGTACTTTGAAAACATGTAGCGTGAGTGCTGTAGTGGGTACTGGGATGACCGAAATGTTGCATGAGATCGACCGCGCGGGGGAGGATTTTAAGGAAACGTTCTTGCCGGAAATTATACGTCGGATTCAAGATAGAAGAGAACAGGAGGCAAAAAAGAGTGAGGAAAGCATGGGGCGTCTAAAGAAAGATCTAGCAGATGCGCGGATTTAATTGGATGATGTGTTTTGAATCAGGTAAAAACCACTACAACCAATGATATTTGTAATTTTGTTGATATTAACACAATAGAATAGTTAATCATTAATGTGCAGTTCTGTAATAATTAAACACACACATATATATATACTCCTCACATTGTTTAAAGAGCCAAAGAGGGGCATTAAGTATAAGTCAAAAATATAGTCCAATAATAATATATATACGTAGTAATTAATACTTTACATACCAGAACTTGAGAAGAGTGAAAACACGCTATTACAAGATCTATTACTCTAATCCTAATCTAGTCCAATAATAAAGGGGGGCTCTTCTCGGTCGGCCACAAATTGCGGCGTTCCAAGGGAAAGCAAAAAGGCTTTTCCTTCTTTGCCAAAAAGCTTTTGCACGTGTTATATAATTTTCCGAGGGAAACATCTTTAATTTTTAGTTTCTTTGTATTAAAAAGTAGATAAGTAGTTGTAAAATGTCAAGTGAGGTAGAGGAGACATTGAAACGAGTTCAGTCCCACAAGGGCGTAAAGGGGGTGCTTATCATGACTGCTGATGGTATTAGCATTCGCTCCACAATGTCAGCAGAGGAAACAGAATCGTATGCTGCATTAGTTTCTCAGTTGGCGATGAAAGCAGCTGGAGTAGTACGTGTTATTGATGAGAGTGACGAGTTGGCTTTCCTTCGAGTGCGGTCTAAGAAACAGGAAATAATGATTGCGCCGGATAAAGATTACGTGCTTGTTGTTATACAAAATCCCCATGAGTAAAAGTAAAAGTAAAAGTTAGCTGGTTTGTTTGCTGATTGTGGAACAGCGATGTAAGCTTGAATATAGCAAATGATTTTACGATTATTATTTTTTTTTGCGAATTTTACCCTTCAGTTTTAATCATCGGTTTGATTTAGGAAGAGTTTGTGTATATAATAGATTTATTAGTCACAGAGCTACCAAACTCTATTGATAATTGCATTCAATTTCTTCATATAATGTTCCACCAAACTCAATTTACTACAGAATGCAAGTCTAAAACCAAGATCTGAACTATCTTATATCCGTACATATAATCTGTACATTTATATTCTGGAGTTATATAATATCCAGTGAACCAATACATGTACGATTTTACCGTCGGATACGCAAGTCTACCAAACAGTTTACTTCGTAATTAATTTTGGCTACGACACTTCGGTGGAGAAATGAATTCTGCGACAAAGATATATTCTTGACAGTTTTTTAAAACTGTATACATACACAATTCAATATACTTTATAACTTCTGAAAAATCTTGGCATGACAAGAGTGGTCAGACGACTGACTATAGTTAGATCTCGCGGTAATGACCTCGCATCCAATCACATTTTGATCACTTTGATTCGCTATAGAATGCTAATCATTAAACAAACACATATAGCGCTTGTTTTAGTTATTTGTATTTTGAGGGCGCGCAGGACGCACATTGAACTCAACATTACAAACCGCTGCTACTAAAGCATCTTCCACAGCCCCTCTCTTGACCGCAAAGTCAGCCTGCATGGCAGCGATTTCTTTGTCGGTTTTGGCATTTATCTCAAGGCCTTGTTGTCCGGCATTACCTTGTACCTCAGTATGAGCCGTGATGTGCTTGGCTTCTAAGTCCGCTCGATAAGCGGAGATAATTTTATCAGCTTCCACTTTAGCCTCGCTCAAACGTAAGGATTGTTCTGTAATAAAAAAAAGAAAAGATTAGTAAAAAGAAAACGACTGAGATTTAATATTGATATGAATATACTATTTTATGATTTTGACGGGTAACATACACAAGTGTCACAAATACATACCTTTCCTCGCATTAGCTACCATCTGAGAAGCTGTTTTCTCAGCTTCTTTTAACTGATTCATTACCTTACAACGTTATGCGACGAATTTACGTAAAGCTCAAAAAGCCTGTTTGATAATTAACCGTGAGGTCAAGATTTCTTAAGATGAATGGGGGCGGGCCATCAAAAAGACGAAGGATATTTTTTTTCCAAGGCAGATATATTACAATTATCCTCTCTATTGTCTATTCATCCGACAGGAAGTGCCGAGCCGTCAAGTAAACAAATAAGCCATCCATAAATATCCATTGATTTGTCATTTCTTGTCATGGCTGCTACTCCGAAAAAGCGTATTGGTATGTTCATTACAGATTTATCCAGTGCCGCTTTAAAGCTCGTTGGTCCGAATGGTAGTGTCCAAAATACTGAGGCAATGACTGCTAGTCACTTATGGACTGGAAAGAATGTGTCTTCACCTCTGATTTGTTTTGTTATTCGTAGACCTGGCTGATGGTTATGCCGTGAGAAAGCTAGAGAGCTTTCGAAACATCATATGGACAAGTTTTTTGGAGAGAACACGCGTTTGATAGGAATTGTAAGAGAAACAGCACCCACAGCAAAAAATGCTCAAACAGACGAGGATTTTGGTCTAGGCGCATTTCAAAGTGAGTACTTCAACAGCAATCCAATTTTCAAAGACGAAGAAATGGTTTTTTTCAATGCGCTTGGCCGCAAGCCGATCAACATATCATTTAACCCATTTTCACTGATTGGTCAAATTTGGTCGATGTGGCACAGAGTAAAAAGTAAAGGCATTAGTGGTAATTTAAGTGCCGGAGACGGGACAATTTTAGGAGGTGTTATCGTAATCAAAGAAGGCAATATCGTGTACTTTTCTTCCGAGCATCTAGACGATTCTTTTAACGCCGACGAAATTGCAGCAGCAGCGAAGGGAGAACCAGCACCAGTTGGAAATCTTTCAGGTACATTTTTACGTCCCGAACAAATCACAAAGTCATCGTCTTAGTATTGTAGCCTGCTGAGGACAGACAATTTCCGATGAACGTTAAACTTGTGATTGTGGTGCGTTATGATGCACATGTACACTTTAGACTTGCTTTGGTTCCAGGTATACCCCTTTCATGGTCTTTCGAGTGACGCGTGTGCTGCAAACCCATGAATGCTTGTGTTTGCTATTGCGCTGAAAGTACAGACCGAGAGGTGCATCGTATGTCCGGACTGGCATTAATTTGTACTCATATGGCTAAACAAAGATACCTTACTTTGATATAAAAACTTAAATCATACATGTAAGCACAGAACAATACAGAATAGAATGTGTTCCTTTCGCAAAGATGGAGAAACACCAGAAATATGACTTTCTGTTATAAATACATTAAGAATAAAGAGGAATGACACTCCGAGTTATGCGCATGGGTGGGTGCGCAAACTATCTACGCACCCTCGACAGTACCACCAGTGCGCCAATTCGGGTTAGTTCCAGGTTCTTGCGGGACACCGAATTGCACCGTGGCTTTTTTAAAGTTACGGCGCTTGAAAGCCATTACTTGTCGTTTACCATACAGCCTTTTCCATTTGCCTAACACGTTAGTAGTAGTTACTCCTAACACAGGGATGTCATATATTTTCGTAAGATATTCTTTCACCTCTGTCTTCGTCATTGCATTTGGTACATGGAGCAAAGCCTCCGCAGGTTTTCTCGTACGATTTATATTTATCAACTTCATAAAGAAGGCAGGAAACCATACTTTAACCATATTACAAGTGTCTTAGATATACTCTGTTTATGAATCAGCTAGATCAATTGTGGAGCGCTCGCTGCACAAGAATTTTCTCGATAAAAAGCTTTTATTAAGTCAACTGATTGCGAGTCAAAAAAACGTCTTTGTGCTAGAATTTAGATTATTTCTATAATCCCTTTACTATGCTCAGCGAAATGGAATTAGAGAGAGATATCCTTTTCCTTTTCCTTTTTCGGGATATTTGCGCGTTTCCCCGGTCAACAAAAAACTGGGGCCTTTCCCTTTAAGCCCCGTTTGTGAAAGCGCTGCTTTTTCTGTCTTAATTAAGACTTCAGACCGAAGTATATAATAGTAATATATCGGTATATTAATATCGTGACTTTTAAAATATTAAAATGGCTGCAAGTGATGCGAGTTTTGAGCGCTTGGAACCGGTCTTGTGTGAGCTCGTAGTTGAGTCTTTTCAAGGCGAAACAGACGTCGCGGATAATTATAATGGTAAAGGCCAGGTTAATATGCGGAATGGATGTACATATAACGGACAGTTCAGAGGTGGACTCTTTCATGGACTAGGCAGGCTCACCTGGGCAAACGGCGTTATTTACGAAGGCTCTTTCCAACTTGGGACTATAGAAGGCCAGGGTTGCTTCAAATGGCCAGATGGAAGCAGTTATAAAGGTGGTTTGGTTGCGGGTAAGCGTTGTGGCTTTGGCTTGTTCATGTGTAGTGCTGGACAAATCTACGAGGGCAACTGGTTAGATGGACTCAGGCATGGCAAGGGTAGCATTTCTTACAGAGAGCAAAAAAGTACAACTGTATACACCGGTGACTGGGTACGTGGTTTGCGTGAGGGATATGGATTAATGAAGTATGCGAGCGGGAACACATACGAAGGGTTCTGGAAAGCTGACAAGAAGCATGGCATGGGGCTCATGCTATGGCTTGACAAAGACAACGTATATGCCGGAGAATGGAAGGATGACTTACCACACGGACAAGGAGAAAATCTATGGGCAAATGTATCACTGAATAAGCTGGTTACAAAGCAACTGAGCAGTATTTACCGTGGTGAATGGCAAGGTGGCGTCCGCCATGGGGACGGTTCTTTTTTCTATAGCGATGGATCCCAGTACGCAGGCCAGTGGTCTCATGGCGAAAAGAATGGCAATGGTGTCATCTTGTATGGAGATGGGCGCATCAATCCTGCACGATTTGAGAAGGGACAAAATGTGTTGCAACTGAACTCAGTTGCCCCGCCGCTGCCACCGCCTGTGAAGAGCGCCAGTCGGGGTGGAACACACGGTGAACGTGGCTCAGCAACAGCAGTCTCTGCTTCGCCTTCGTCTCGCGCCGATGAGCTCGTATCAGACGACGTCCATCTACATGTGCGAGATCTTTTACAAGCACTGCCCAAAGCGGACCACCGGAGGGACCCGACCCTGGAATTTGTAAGTGCGTCACGTGTGTATGTCGACAATAACGGTACAGGAAACCCCAAAACAGACTCCAGAGAACTAGAGCGCTTATTGCTACGTTTTAATTCAACACTCAAACAAATATATGCCCGACTTGTAGAGTCCGTGCATCGTGATGCTCGCCGTTTTCATCTGCAGGATACTCTCGAGAAAACCAATTTCAGTGATATCGATAAAGCAATATCCACTGCTTTAGTGCATCACCAGAAGTTCTTTTGTATGTCTTTGCAGGAAATGAAAGCGTATTGTCGAGAGATAGGCTTACTCGGACCGCATTTCACTTCGCATCAGGTCAGCACCGCATTTCATCGATGCATAGAAGAGCATAAGCTGCAAGCGGACTACGCATATATTCAGCAGCAGCTGTTAGATCGCACCAAAGTTAATAATAATAACTCAGTAGCTGTAGGCTCTGAAGCTCCTCCCTCAATTTCTGCTCACAGTAGCGCTGCATTGCTTGCTGAAGTGGAGGTTCCCTTGCCAAAGGTGTGCGACTTGTATCCCTCGAGCGTTGGGCCTACTGCCGTGTCTCGCGATGCACTGGATCCAGACCAGCCCATTTGTGAGCAGGTGTTCTATAATGTGCTGGTGCGTTGTTTGACGGTGTCGGACATGTATGTCAGTGCGTTGAGTCCGGCGTACGATGCCAGAGGTGTCGGCAGCAACGACGGGTCACCTCGAATGCCTCTTATGCTCCCGCATGCGCTACTATTAGCAATGAAGCAGATGCATACACAACATGAGCAAAAAGTCATTCTTCCACCACTTCTTGCTGCACTAGGATCAGAGAAAATACAAGAAGTATTACGCAATTCGCGAAAATTATTGCAAGTCTGGTGGGAGCAATGCACACAACTCGCTGCAGCAGATGGTGTGTCTGATGCTAAGCAAGGTGCAGCACAACTTCGACATGTTGTGAAGGTTTTCATGAAGCTGCGCGGAAGGGTAATTCGAGAGCGGGTGACAGTAACCGACCTGCTTCGCGTCCTACAAGCACCATGGGTGAGCGTCGAAACACGGGCAAGTGCGCCCAGACCGCAGACCGCGGCTGCTGCTCCCCAAGAAACAACAGCAAATCCGGACGCAGAGCCTTCTGCAGCAACCTCAGAACCTATACCTGTGCATGTGGAAGGAGTGAGTGCAGTCTCGCGCCCTGCCACCGCTCTTGCTGCTGTTCCGAGATCGTTCGACATCAGCACTCTTCTTGTTCTGATGGACATTGATGATTTCACAGAGAAGATTTGCAGGCTCGTGATGTCTGATGCATGGTGTTTTGTAGATCCAATGGAGGCAGCCGCTGCAGAGGTGGGGTCCGCAGAACTGGCAGTGGAGCAGGCGCTTCTGCAGCGATTGCAGGCGTTATTTGCAAACTTCAACGCCATTGTGCTCGATAAAACTGCTTGATCAAATAAGCAAACCAAAGGTAGTGTATAAAGCTTGTTATCTTTATGTTATTAAACGTAATTCTTATACCTGATATGTATTCGCCCTAGTGCACTTTATTTCACCGAGTTGGATCGGTCCGCTGCCTTCCACCAGCTCCCTATCGTTGAGATCAGTTCCGAACGATTCGCGATGACTGCACCTTGGGGGGATTATCCAGACCGAAATTCGTACCCAAAGGAAAACAACTCAAACACAGTGAAGTGCAAGGCAAGGATGCCGCCGCCGACGAGGGGCACTCTCCGAAATCCTGTGGAAAGACTAACCTAACCGAAAGGGATTATAATTCGTTAACGAAGCTACAGCTATACTAGCAGTAACTCTGAATATCATGTTTCTGTTTACAGACTACTACCAAAGTGTCTTTTGCAAGTGTGGCGTTCGTGTGCGCATTGTGTCCGTCCGGTCACCCCTAGTGCCGCGGAAAGATTCGTTTTCATTGCCATACGCAACCATTGCGCAAATGCTTGCACGCCCAGGCCTGGTAATGAAACCCTGTCATGACAAATGACTAAATAGAATGCTTCTTTCCATTCAATACTCATTATATATAACAAAGGAAAACTCAGTCGCTTGGCACATTTCTCCGTACGCTTTATTCCATTTACAACTATTGTTAGTATAAAGCTAATCAAGCAGAGAACGCTCGGCTGCTAAAGCTGCAGCAGCCAATTTTTGTGCTTGCTTTCGCAGCATCTCATCTTGGGCCACAGGATGCACATCTGTGGCTGCCGGATCGATTCTGGACAAATTGGGAGGCAAAGAGCTCTTCGACATGCGCGCCTGGTTGGCTGCAACCGCTGCCATATTTTGAGTTTGTTCGTGCAACAGCTTTTCTCGGACAGCACAGCGTGCTTCTGCTGCTTGCATCTCGGCACGATCTTCGTTTACAGCCCAGTTAGCAGCCCTCTCTGCTTCGGTATGTATCATGTTCGCATCAAGTGATTTGACATTTCCAAAATCATTAGCAGCCATGCGCTCGGCTTGTAAGGCAGCATTAGCAAAAATTTCAGCCTGCTTTTGTAATATGACTTCGTGTTCAGATTTAACGGCGCGCATAATCGGATCCTTAGAAAACATTGCTGAATTCAATACCTTTGCTTGATCTACTTCTAGCACCGGAGGGATTATTTCTACAAAAGAATTATTGCATTGTATATTGTTAACAGAAGTTGCAGTCGCCCGACATTCCTCTTCAAAAGCAGCGTTGGCGAATTTCATCGCCTGTGTTTTTAATTGCAAGATATCTTCTTCTTTCGGGACAGATCGATCCATTGAAATTGAAGTGTGTGCTAGCGTTTCCATAGCTTTCATTGCTACAGCTTCAGCAGCAGTTTGATTTCTGGCACGTAAAATTTTATAGCGTTCCATATCCATGTCTGAATAGTCTTTTCTCTCTGACAAACACTGATGTTGCATTTGCTCGCCTCAGGTTGGATAGAATCGCTCAGATGATTGCATTATAAAAATCTGTATATAAAATACTCAGCAATAAAGTTTAAACAATGATATCTAGTTCTAATCTCAATCAACTGTCTTGAAAATCTTCTTAGGAAAAATCTAAACATTTTGGCATCTCGAAATATTACAAAATATTTTGGAAGAGTTTTGTAGGATTTTGAGGGACGGGGTTGCTTTTTTATTTCATAAACCTTTCTTACTTGAGGGCTGTATCTAAGGATGTCAACGTCTTTGCAAACTATTTCTAAAAAATTAGAAGAAATGCTGGATCGCTTTTGCGATCCAGAGGTAAATGAAGAAGAACACGAAGCTGCCCTCCATGGTATATTATCCCGGATAGCGGATGCAGATTACGAAAGAAGTTCTATAGAAGTAGGTGTAATGACAATGTCATCCCTTGACAACGGTGCTGAAAATGCCAGCAAGATTGACGCTCTCATCACGGTGCCTGAGCTAATCGGACATCTGCAAAAGCCTTTGTCGTCTGATGACGACAAGTTAAGGAAGCGGGCGATATTATTGCTTGCTCAAATATTTGAGAGACGCCCAAATGTATCATTAAAGCCTGCTGCAGTTCATCTCCTAGTCGTGTTCTTGTGCAATCGCTTGAAAGACATGCCCAGTCTGGAGCCGACTTTGCAAACATTGCAAGGTTTGCTGACTCACCATGGAGACAAAATGGTATCAAAGTATAATGATCGTATAGATATATTACATGCTCTTGTAACAGATATTTCAGTCCCAACATGCGCGCAAAATATCCGCTCCAGGACTTTCAAATTGTTGCTGCAGGTACTGGAGACTCTGGACAAGGATACTGCCACAGGATTGCCCAACGCTGATGCATGGCTGGAAGAGGTGATTGCAGCTGGAGAAGGGGAGAAAGATCCGCGCTGTCTTTTGCTGTTTTTGCAAATTTTAAAGCGCTGTCAAGTGGTATTTGCAGTCACCATGCATCAATTAACGGACTTACAACAAACGCTTTTTGACGCCGTGTCTTGTTATTTCCCTATCACATTCACGCCTCCTCCCGACGACGTATTTGGCGTGACCTCTAGCATGCTTGTTGAAGCTCTGCATGAAGTGTTGTGCGATACGTCGTGCGCACGACTGTCCATCCCGTTCTTGGTAGACCAACTTGAAATCGCTGACTTAAACATTGGGAAAAGACACGCATTGCAAGCTTTGGTATACCAAACACGGACAATTGGTCTGCGCTCATCAGTTCGCGCTGGTCAGAAAAGCCAGAGTCAAGCTCAGTCACAACTTTCAAGATTAACAACATTGCTCTACGATTTGTGCCTGGAAACGGGAAAGGATTTAGCAGATGTCGTTGATACAGCGCTGTGGGCCGCTAAGGAGCTTTCTGCAATTGCCGAGCTAGAACTGCATGCAGAGTTGGCTCGCGAAAAGAAAAGCGACAAATCTACTGAGTCCGTGCCAGTGACGGTGGAATCCGAAGCGCTGCTGCTGTGGAGAGCTTTACCAGAAGACTTGGTAGTACGCGCGCTCAAAGAGCTACAGCGATCCGGCTTGGCTGGGCTGAAAAGCAGACATGCTTCACGCCTGATATTTTGCGTGGCCAAAGCAGGCTATACCTGCTGTGCGGCTGTCCGGACCCGAATCTTGCCGTTGCTGCTGAGTCCCCTCATGGCCGCTTGCGAACGGTTAGGGACAACCGTGCGTGCAGCGGCTCAAGCACGAGCTCTAAACACAGCGCCTGACACAGTGTCAACTGCTGTGCAACAGGAGAGAAACGCAGCAGCTGCTGCAATCGGTCTGACGACACAGCTCTTACAGTGCCTTCCGGCTTATCGGGAGACAAGCAGCGCAAGCGACGCAGCGGCGGAAGCGTGTTTCTTAGACGAATCTACAATTACCACGGTGGCACATGCGTTGCTAGCCGCAATTCCAGAACCACCATCATCTTCTGCTTCTATTGTTTCATCTGAGTTGCCTCCACTCCTCACGCACGATGACCGCCTGCAGTTGGCTGCAGTGCTTGGATGCCTCCGAGAGCTGCTACAGCGAGCCCCGAGTGCTACGGCACATCGACTTGACTTCTGTCTAATATTGGTTCGTCTTTGTGTATATTCTGACAACGCACTAGGGCCTGTTTGTATCCCTGACACTCAAAGTGAGGCAACGCCGGGGGGTATAGGCGAGTCTGATGCGGTGTGCCGCGCGGCAGCGGGGGCCTTACAGTGTCTCGCTGCTGGTGGACAGCATGCCTCCTGTCTGCAGCATCTCATCGCAGTGGCAGAAGTTGATCCAAAGCGCTCCACCAGCGCATTCACCGC
>JACCDO011785081.1_pt1 | contig 14614 bp, 7 predicted proteins | sample 7446101 | NCBI WGS metagenome assembly JACCDO01 (sample SAMN15323440, study PRJNA562643) | freshwater metagenome | isolation source: river surface water | place: USA:Blue River Watershed | collected 2017-08-16
GATCACTAACACTGTAAATTTTACAGGTAGTCTTCCTTACACTGTAAACTATTTAGTGAATATGGGACGCGGAGACTACAATGGCGGATGGACTGCTATTTCTTTTGCAAACACTGGTGTACCTCGTCAATGTGTTTCACCTCTGGATAACTCTGGCGCAGATACTGATGGTGATGCAATCGCTCAAGAACAAATGGCAGTTGTTGATAATATGGGTGATGTTACAGGAAAAATTGTACTTATTCAACGTGGTGTTAACCAATTCTGGCAGAAGGTTGCCAGAGCCATCAAATTTGGTGCTGCAGGTGTAGTTATTTACAATAGCAATGCAAATGGTGACGCAACATTCAATGTGGCAGGCGCTAATCCTGGATCAACCTTTACTGTAGCCGGTACCGTATTAACATTCCCTCAAGATTTCACTATACCTGTTGTTGTAGTTGGAAACACACTGGGCCAGTATCTGGTAACTAAAATCAGGTCTTCTGACGCTGACACTGTATTTGCAACAATTACAGGTACGAATGGATATGCCACTAGTGCAGATTTTACTCTGGCTGCTCGCCCTTAAATTAAGGCATTATAACACGTAATGTAAAATAACCAGTTGATGTCTGAAATACAGGCATTGATGCTGTAGGAGAAATGGTAATTTTATTACCGATTGTTCTAGTTGTACCAGTACTGTATAGGTTAAATATTGGCTCAAATTTCATAGGAATGAATACTTCGTCCTGAGATACAAAGGTTAGACTTGAGCGATATCCAAATATAGTGGATTGAAATACAGATTCATAAACTCCTAAACTAGGAATTACCACATTTGTAGATACTGAATTTATATAGAACCGATTGTGCTGTATAGAACCGTTAATACTGCTCTGAATTGATTGTGTTATTTCTGATGTAAAGAGAGATTGTAGACTAGATAATGAATTGGATGTATATATCGTAAAAATAGTAGACATTCTAAAATTACGATATATTATATTTGTTTGTTTTTAAAATTTATAATATTGGAATTAAGAAAACAAATGCACTGCCCTTTTTTCTCAGAGAACCCGGAGAGAAATTGTACTTTGGAAATTGTTCTATGTGTTTGGCTTCTTTTTACATTCGGTTCCTCTATGAGAATTCTTGATTGGATGATATTCATACAAATTGCAACTCTTGCCATTGTCGTGTATATTCTATATTATATTATTCATAAAGACACGGATACGGATAATGAAAGTATAGCCGAAAGTCTGGAAGAAGTCAAAGAAATGGTTGAATCCCCTGAACCTTCCCCAAAAGAAGAAACAACCACTGAATTTTCCGACATCCTTAATAGAAACAATGCAACATGACCTGCGTTTTACCTTTTCAGCGTAACTCTTGGATGGAAGACGAAATTCGGCGTATAGGATATGCACGATTTTCAGAAGAATATTGGCCTGCACTTGATAAAGCGATTTCCATTTGTATGGAATCGCAAAGCTTTGTAATTGCTAAATCGAGAAACCACTCTGCAATTTGCCAATGGCAATTTGCTGAACCTGGTTCTACACCTGTTCTCGCAGGATTTATTTTGGTCTGTCCTCCTTTTTCAGAGGATGTGTGGGCATACGGTCTTCAGACAACTCCTCTCGCTGCTATGGCGGAAATTGCATTTTTGGCAATTGATGTAGGAGAAGAAGGAAAAGGCTATGCAAAAACAATTATGCGTCATGTTTTACAAATAAGTAGGTTGCCGCTATGGCTTCATGTAGATACTGTAAATGGAAAAGCCAAAAAGCTCTATGAGTCGCTTGGCTTTTGTGAATTTTCTGAATTTCCGGATCCATATGGGTCTCCAGGGTATCTTATGGTATATTTACAGAGTGGGTGGAATTCCTACGTTGAAAAAAGGACGACATTGTTCAATACGACTAGCTGTCAGACGGAACAGGCCTTCCATGGATGCATTCTCGCACCACCATTGACGACAGGCGGTTGACATGGCCTCCCATTTTTCCTGAGTTGTTGTCTGAACAATTTTTTCAACGTCACTCGGCGTTTCTGCTTTAAAATAATGAACACCTTCTTTCGGTGGTCGTAAATAATACTTCATATCTACACCGTCTGTGATAATAGGCACCGTACCTAAAGCCATATATTCAATTTCTCGATTGCATTTATTTCCGTATCCAGGCAAGCACAGTCCGTAGCGTGTCTCCATAACGAGATCAAGATATTCTGACTGAGTGTAGGGATATTTTGCCGATGAATCAATCGGCATAGAAAATAACTCAACGCATTTGGACCAGTCGGTTCCACACCGACGCATTTTTTGTACGCCGTTTTCCACTTTTCCAAGAAATAGAGATTTACGGGTTCGTTCTGCCCATCCCAAAACTCCTTTCTCCACTTTTTCTTCTAGCATTCGTGGAGAACGTGCCCAAAATGACCAAACGGATTGACGCATAAGATGTCCCGTAGGACCTGGAGGAGGACAATTACCAAACAAAGCCATTTGATAGTGGTCCACTTGAAACCACCGAGCTGTATCTCTATCAAATAGAAGAATTTCACCTATACCACCCCACCAACAATGCGGTGAATCTTCCGTTGTTTGAATTTGACACAGTCCTTTTTCGGCCCACAATGACACCATCTCTCGGAATGTGTCGCCGGAATGAGACCAAACTCCTTCTAGTGCTTTTCCTTTTGGCAAAACTATCACAGGTAAATCGTCTTTATCAGGTAAAGAAGTGGAGAACACATGTTTGAATCCATATTTTTGTAATGCTGTTCCAAAATCGAGCATTGCATGTTGCCTCTGATATTCAATTGCGTCTTTATGAATTACGCCCGCAACATACGATAGTGAACTTGCACCGGCCAAATGAATCCGTTTACTTGAAAATTCAGTATCATGTTGGAATTCCAGAATATGAGTTCCAGGCGTAGCCATCCACATCCAGTTCAGAAGAGTGTTTCGACTTTCTCCCACAATCCAATCCGCATCCTGCATGGCTTGCCGTAAAACGGAAAATTCCGTATTCTGATTTAGAATTCGGAAATCCCACTTTTCGCGTTGACCCTCTCGAAAAATATTCAGAAGAGTTTCTTCTACCCACCCTTTTGTTATAACAGAGGAGTCATCGCCAATGCAAAAAACACAAACAGGTTTTCTCTTTCTGCGAAGAATTGATGGAGCCAGGATTTTTCGCAAACAAGTAATTTCTTCTTTGGACAGTTTTGCGTTTGAGGGCGCCAAGGTCCATACTTCATTACAGTAATATTGTGTATTTTCTAGCCAAGGTGCAGTGGATATTTTAGATTCATTCCAAACACAATCGTGCAGGAAATCAGAAACTTGCGGAAGCGATGGAACGATGAAATCTGGTAGAATCTGACGACCAGAATTCTTAATTGCGGTTCGAATTCTGAAGACCTTTGCAAAATACTGAAGTATCCATTCTGACATATCTGTCCAACAGGTTGGATTGGGTGTAGGAACTGTAATCAAAAGGGGGACATGAATGGCCGGTGTTAGTGAACTAACTTCAGCGGTTTCCCAGGCAGAAGCCCACTCTTTATGGTTTCCTATATAAATTGATTGCATATCAGAAAGGAGACCCGTGTTTGAAACCAGCATGGATTGAAAAAATCTGTACAATTGAGTGGATTCAGGTGGCGGAGTATACATATTCTTCCCATAAGGGTCGTATGATTCATGCTCATTGCGATTTATCATAGTGCAAATAGTTTTTACCTGTCCCTCTTTAATTTCCTTAATCATACACGGAAATGACTCCTTTACTAGGGTCTCTGCTTTCCAGGTAGTTTCAATAAAATCAGGAATTGACTCCTTGTGTTTTTTTAAATCTTTCTGAATGGACGCAATTTGAATGGCACTCGGTTCAATATAGAGAAACATGGGTTTGTATAACACATCGCGTGGGTCATAATTGCGTACTTGGGATGCATGAACATGGTGCGTTTTAATAGAATAGGCGGGATTAACCACCGCAAATTTTTTACGCAACATCGCTAAACCGATTGCATTATCGCATCCTGGTTTGCCAAATGGAAACCCAAATTCATCATCCGTAACATCAAACGTAATACAGTTTTTGGCAACTATCCAGGTATCTTGCGAATCCGCACGAGGGCCAAAAATCGCACCATTTTCTTCCCACCGCAGAAGAGCTAGAAAAAGATTTCGCTCTTCAAGAGATATTGACCAGAGAAGGCGAAGTGTATCGTCGAAATAAATATCCGAATTACTGAAGATAGCAAATGCATTTTCTGAAACATCCGTCTGAATTGCCCGCAGAACATCGGCATACGTCATTCGCGTCCCCAAACAGCGAACAATCAGTTTTTCTGATGTGGGAAGTTCGAGACCTTCGTTCTCATTCAAAAGAAGTATCTTATCAATGTATTTACAGGCTATATTCTTTTCCAGACAAGACCATATTTCACGAGCGCGACGAGGAAGAGGATGTTTGAAATATTGCTGAATGAGCCATGTTTGAGGAATTACATCATCGGCAGATGCGTTTTCTGATAAATCAATAAGAGTTCCATTAAATTGTGATTTCCAGGAGCGCAATTGATATTTAATAGGAAGAGAATCCAGCGTTGTTGGATTTATATTCCAAGCAATTTGATTGAAACGAAGAATATGCGCCATACTAATAATTACTTTTTCCAGACAATCATCGTCATTGATTTTTGTACATATATACGGATACATATCATATAGGTCATTGAATTGTAGATGTTGAGGCCAAGTAATTCCTTTTGACTCAAGTTGCTTTGCGGCAAATTCACTTGTGATTAATAAAACTTCTGCGTTTTTTTCATTCAGAATTTTTAGAACTTTCATCCATTCAGAAGTACAATCTGAAATTACTACAGCAATAGGAATTTCTCCATCCAAACATTCAAACGCGCCAGGTTCAGAAAGAATTGCCGACCATCTAGACCCCCATTTATGACTTTTCTGAAATGTGGATTTCACCCAAACAAGTGTTCGTTTTTCGCGTGAAATCTGAGCGTCGGTTCGTAAAATACGAATTGGCTGCCCCGTAATTGGATGATGTGCTAACATTTGATTATACACCAACTTCTTCCTCTTAGACCAACAATCTAAAAGCGGAAAGTTTGTACAGAGGAATTGGTCAACTGAATTGTACTAATGTAATTGGAAGACCCAGCCCACGTATTTACTTGCAACGATGCATTTAGTAATTGGTCTGCATCTGAACTACTACCAAATGTTATATATTGTGTGGGATCTATATTAATAATGCGAATTGTACTTATCGATGTGAGAGATGTTTGAAGTTGTGTATTTGCAAGAAATTGTGTAGCGGATGCAGAAACACCTAGCGTGGATGGACCAATTGTATAGGTGGACGGATTACCATCCACTGCATTGCTTTTTGGAAATGTTGGATAGGTTACATTCGTGTTTGTCACTATTTTTCCAGTACCACTTGTATCAGCGGTTACAGTTGCAGCAGAAGAGGCTTGCAGGAGTAATTTTGTATTTGTAATGGGTTGTAGGATATTTGTTGGTGGATAAAAATCATTTGTGTAAAGAGCCGTACCGGTTATCCATCGAAAACTTGTAATATATCCATTCAAAAAATATCCGCTCGTTAAGATGGGGTCTGTACCTATAGTTAATGAATTTACTGAATCTACAAAATTATAAGATGTTACAACCGTTATTCTGGCGATACCGTCTAAGAATACACGTAATGTACCGCTTCCACGACAAACTGCAATATGATGCCACGAATTATCTAAATACGAATAATCATTTATAAAAGAATCAATATACGTTGTTCCGCCTAAATTTAGTGCAGGTCGATTTATATAGGATGTACCGGATGTATCGAATCGTAGAGAAAATGTTGCCGATGCCTGTGAACCAAATGTAAATATATAGGGGGATGCATTTCCTTTGGGTCGAATATATAAGAAACATTCAATTGTAAAATCACCTGTACCGAATCGAAAATCCACTGAATTTGGTATCGTTAAATAGGAATTACTTCCAGAAAAATTCATAGCCTGAATCTGAAACTGAGCGTTCGTAGTCCCTGTACCATCTAACAATGTAGTATTTGTCGACGTTATTGCATTTGTGCCTGAATCGGTAAAGGCTGAGAGTTCAGCGATTGCTAGAAAATTCCCTGCTTGAGGTGTTATGGATACATTTGAAAACTGCGGAAGAATTGTAAAAAGGGATAATTCTTGTGGTGCATCAGTTGCTCCAACAATATAACTTCTTATTTTTGTGGGTACAGGATTAACATAGGAACCTGTTAGATAGGGTAAATTTAATGTCGTGGTATTTATTCCAAACGCAAATGGTCCTGCATTACTTATAACCGTATTATTTACTAAAACATCAATACCGATTTCAACATTATACGCGGGTAATCCAATTGCGTTTATGGGAAGATAAGAATAGTTACTCCAAGACAAAGTTATTTGACTTCCTCGCCAGTAGGAATTAACAACACCTGTGTTTGTGGATGTTTGAATCGCTAACGCCGAATGTGTGAGTTTTGGATAAATGTTCATTAAATTTGTGTAGACTATACTGTTTTGAATGGTGTATTCGTACATTGCAATATAGTTTGCTGAACTTATACTTGGAAGAATTTCGGTCCAAATCGTTGTAGGCAATCCTGACTTATAAGTAGGAATAAGTAATTTGCTACCATTGTTTGTATATACAGATGTCGGCGTACTAACATCAATCGTTATTATTCCTGTTTTATTAGATAGTGAACTCACACTGGTATAATCATAGGTGAGCGCATAACTCGACGTTGTTCCAGAAAGAAGAGGATCACGAACGCGAATATAAAAGTTCGTAAAATTTCGGAAGTCGAGTGCTCCAGAAAATGCTGTATTTCCGAGAGTAATATTTTGTTCTGTATATAAGGTTGAAAATGCCGCGGTAGATAATGTTGCTGTTAGAGAAGATACTAAATTTGTGTAAGTAGTCACAGTAGATGTTTGTAGCGTTGTAAGTTGTGAATTTGCAACAAAGGTCTGATTTGCATAATTATTTACGGTAGTAGAGGGCAGAAGTGTGCCAAAAATAGAACCATAACTCAGCAGAGAAGATAAGAATTGTGTTTGTATTAGGGAATTCTGTAGGATAGACGATGTACGTACAGTAGAAAAAAGGCCTGTGTATAGCGTTGAATAGAGTAAAAAGGTAGACTGAAATGATGAATTTGTCGAAATCTGATTACCCAACAAAGTACTAGGAAGTTGCTGAAATAATTCAGATTGTGTAGAATAGAGGGCATTCTGTCCATTAATACTTGAAATTCCGAGACCAGAAAATGTACTTAGCGTAATTAAAATCAAAGAAGACACGGTTGAAAGCAATTGATTTGTTGGCGTCGATAATGAATTTAGTATAGAAGATTGATTTACAGATGCAGCAGTAGATAGTTGAGAAGTATAAATACCAAGCGATGTAGAATTATATTCTCGTGTTTTTCCATTTATTGTGGATTGAATGGACGATTGAATAAAAGGATTACTAAAATACAAGGATGAAATATACGAAGAAATGGACTGATTAACGAGTGTACTTGTTGCGTCGATTGTGGACTGTACAAACGGTGCTTGAAATAGGGATGAAAAGTAATTATTTGTTGTTGAATTATTTTCTAAAATGGTTGAATAATAAACAGTACTTTGTATATAATTTACACTTGTAATTGTGCTAATTACCAAATCATTGCAAAATATTTCAAATAGTGAAAAAATATCATATACCGAACCTAATATTGTACTTACATTAATTGTAGAGTAGGTTGAGGCTAAACCAAGTATCTGTGTATAAAATGTTGAATTTATACTGCTAATGGAACTTATTGATGTAGCAACATAGGAGGAGAGAGACGAAACAATGTTTGAATTATCTGCTGCTATAGAAGAAATGGTACTTATTTCATTTGTGATTGTACTAAAATACGCTGACAGTTTAGCATCCTCTGCAGCAAAAACACCTGTGGTTAATGAACTGGTTTGTTCATAAATACTTGACTGTATAGATGTACTAAAATTGTATAGAGTTATAACTGCAGAATTTAGTCCTCTTACCGAAGATACTTCATTTGTTAGTGTTGATTGATAGGAGGTTGAAATAGTAGAATATTCATTACTCTGATTTGCAATAGACGTTGAATAAAATATATTTAGCGATGAGAATAATGAATTCTGATATTGTGAATATTGTGTACTGTATTGAGCATATTTGGATGTTGTAATTAATATGGATGAATACGTTGAATAGTATCGGTCAGTATAAAGATACGATGAATATAAAGTCGAATTGAATGCATTTGTAACGAGGGAAGATAACGTTAAATATAAATTCTGATTTGATACAGTTATTGCAGTACTAATCGAAGACATTGCTTCGGAACCAACACCGCCTACAGTTGAAATTGCATTTGTATAGGTATTTAGATCTCGTAAAGAATCATACGTGCTTTGTGCAATTTGAAGCGACGATATATATACTTGATTCGTCTGAATCGCCAGAGCACTTGTAAGAGCATTGGATTGTTGAATTTGTTGATTGCTAAATCCAATAAACGAAAGTGCAATAGATGAGTTAAGTGCATAACAATAGTCAAATGTGGATAAATAATTCCCTTGTACGGTTGAAATACCAAGAGGAAATGTTTGTGTTGAAAATAAAGTGAATGACGATTGCAATGCAGATTTGTCATTTAATACAACTGCAATTGTACTTTGAAATGAAGAATAAAACGAAGAAATATCTGTAGGTGTTACAGTAGGTGTCCAAAAGGTTCCTCCTCGCCCATTTGTTTTTAAAATATACAATGACGAAATGGGGGAATTGTCATTATTTCGAAAAAAAAGATTCCGAAATAATGCTGAATTTGTTGTTTGGGTTGTAGCAAACGCCATTCTACTTTTATAACATATAGAAAATATGGATGTAAATAACACAATATTCTAACCCATACGTTTGGAGAAGTTTAGTGAGTAGGTATTTTGAATTTACTATTTTAGTCAAATGACGACGTATACAATGTTCGGGTTAGATTGAAAATATTTGTGTTATACTTGAGCGTAATGTAATTGTGCTTTGGTAGAATGTGGGACCTATTAATGTTTTTAATGTCATGGTTGCTCCTTCCAATTCTTGAGAATCATTTATGGCTGGATTATATGTTCGTAGGAAACTACTTACAGAGTTAATATTTTGAACTACAATAGAGCTTATACTTATATTAGAGGAACCAAGCAGAGGTTGAAATACAAGTTGATTAAAGGTACCTGGTAAATCTTGCCGAGTTGCACTCGCAAAGAATGTACTTGGATTTCCATCGATAAGACTGCTTTTAGAATATCCTGTGAATAGATTACTTGTTAGAACCGCAGTTGTTCCATAATTTGTTACAATTTGTCCTCTACCACTTACATCGTTTAGTGTGGAACCTACGGGGTCGAGCAATAACACAGTATTTGGTACTACAGATAGATGCGTATTAGGGACAGTGAAATTTGAACTATATAGGGCTGAACCTGTTATCCATCGGAAATTTGTAAGTCGTCCTATATAACTAGGACTAGAACCTGCAATATTAAGTGTATTCGCTGTAATTGAGGAACTGTCTGTAAATGTTGAATCCAGAATACCATCAATAAATAAACGAATTGAAGACCCTTGTCTAGAGATTGCAACATGTGTCCATTTATTCATAATTGATGAATATTTAGGATTACCATAATAATATGTCGATCCAACACGTAAGGTTGGTGTATTTACATCTATACTATCTGTCCAAGAAAAACTTAATGCATATATTGAAAGCATCTCAAAAATATAAATAAATGGTATAGCATCTGTATCCACCGTCATATATTGAAACCATTCAATTGTAAAGTTACCAGGTAAGTTGAAGTCTGAATTGTTATTTACGGTTATATATGAACCGGCATTAAAATTTCTGTAGTAAGTTCCAAAATATGCATTTGATGATCCCGTGCCATCATACGAAAATAATTGTGATAAACCGGAAAATGTATTTGAACCTGCATCAGAGAATGCAGACACTTCATTCAACGCCAAAAATTTACCGGATGGTGCCGTAATTTCCACAGAATAGAGTTGAGGAAGAATTACATTGAGAGAGACTTCCTGTGCTTCTAATGGTTTTCCCACAATATATGAACGAATCATTGAGGATTGTATATTTGATGTAATTCCAGTAACATACGGTAACGCAATTGTTGCAGTACTTACATTCAGTGAATAAGGTCCATATCTTCCAACAACCGAATTGCTAAGTAAAACATCCACCAATACCTCACCGGAAAATGCGGGAGCACCTATTGCATTGATAGGAAAAAAACTGTAATTGCTCCATGAAACCGCCAATTGTGTTCCTCGCCAATATGAATTACTAACACCAGTATTTGTGGGTGTTGCGATTGTTAGAGCATTGACACGCAAACGAGGAAATACATTCAGCAAGTTGGTATAGACAATATTATTTAAAATTGTATATGAATATACTGTCGTATAGTCCGAGCTACTTATGAGAGGATAAAATTCGTTATATACAGTTGTTGGAAGACCCCAGCGATACGTATCCAAACATAGGCGTCCATTGTTATTCGAATATCCAGTCGTCACCGTACTTACATCTACAGTTATAAATCCACGACGATAATTTAAATTGCCAATTTGATTCGAGTTGTAGGTAATTCGGTAATTCGAAGAGCCGCTTATCAATGGTGCTTGAACATTTACTGTAAAGTTGGTAAATCCTGCAAAATCCAAAGTCCCCTGAAAGTTTGTACCAGATAAGGTAATTGTTTGATTTGTAAAAAGTGTCGATAATCCAACTGATGAAACTGAATTTAATGATGTAATAAATGAATTATATGCAGTATTTGTCGACGCCGTTATATTGTTGAGTACCCTTGTTGCAGTTGACGTTGTTTGAACCAGCAATGCGGTATTGGTAGAGGTTAGCGCATTTGTGAACTGAGACTGGTAAGAATTCATGGAGGAAATAAATTGTGTATTTTGTGTCGTAAGTTGTGAGATGGAGGATTGTTGTATGGATTGAAATAAACCAGTAAATGTGGAAGAATATTGTATAAATGATGTTGACATTGTGCTAACTATCCTATTTCCAATTGAATTCTGTGTACTAAATGCAGCCTGATTTAATACGAATGTTTGACCGAACAAAGTACTTTGGGCTCGTAGGGTAGATAATCCCTGACCCTGGTATGTACTTATAGCAACAGAACCCGCTGTGGAAAAAGCACTGAGTTGATTACCTGCCGGCGTTGACAAATATCCAAGTATGCTGGAATTAAATTGGCTAACGGATGAAACAACTAGAGCATTTGTAAGAGAACTGTTTGTTGATTGAAATTCAGCAGACTTACCAACAATTGTTGAGTCAATGGAAGAAAGTAATGCAACTGAACCAGTACTATACAGATTGGTTATTAATGAGGATACAAACGTTGATGCTGTAGGGACTGTTGTACTCAGTGTCGACAAATAGACAGAACTTAAAAAGGCGTTATAATACCCTACTCCTGAAGACATATTTTGTACGCTTGTTGAATAAAATATGGAGCTTTTGAATGGAATTATCGTATTTGCAGTACTTTGTATGAGCAAAGATGTATATGTGGATAGTTCATAAAAGGAATCATAGATATCTACGAGAATTGAGCTGGTTGTAATAATAGAAAATTCACGATCGAGTGTACTTATTAATCCAAAAATAACATCATTTGTTGCCTCAATTGAACTAATTGATTGATATGTATAGGATGAAATATACAGAATTTCGGCGCGATTTTGAGATGTCAAGGTTGATATAGAGGAAAATTGGTTAAGCAATGTACTTGTATAGTGGGAAAATTTAATATCCTGTTGTTGAAATAGGGGAGCCGTGTAAGAAACAATTTGATTATAAATAATCGAGGAAATCTGACTACTTAGTGTAAACAGTGGTCCTAAACTTCCATTAATTCCTGTCAATGTACTAACTATCCATGTTTGTGTTGATATAGTGGAACGTTCAAGTGAATAAATTTGGGAGGACAATGACCCAGTTCCAGTACTTATTGTCGAAAGAATGGTTGACGTGTACCCTAAAAGAGCTAGATTTTGTTGGGTGCTTAATGTATTAATCATAGTACTTGTTACCAAAGAAGAGGATAGTATGGAGAAACTAACATCAGTATATGCATATGATGAACTTAATGTCTGTGCTGCCTTCGTATTTACAATACTCGATATGGTACTTGTAGTATTCACGCCTTGTACGTAAATTGCGGTACTTAAGGTGGATGCGGCGGATGCAATTAGTTCCTGTGTCGATCGTAACCCTTCTATAAAAGTAGGTATACTGGGAATTCCACCGACGGTACTTGTAACAACACCAATCGTTGTGGAAGTCGTTAAATTTACGTTATTTGTTAAAGTATTACTTAAATTTATGTAATTAATATTTGCATTGTTAGATAAAGTATTAAACTGAATAGATAATACATCATAATTTGAATTAAGTTTATTGAATGACGATAGTAACTGTCCGTTAAGTGACGATATTGACGATGTATACGTATTCGTGGAAAATAATGTAAATGATGATTGAAGTCCATACAGTTCGTTTGTCAAAGTTGAATAAGGAGGGGCTATCGAAGAACTTAGACTTGAAATATCTGCAGGTTGAACCGCGGACGCCCAAAAAGTTTGACCTTTACCATTAGCATACAAAGTATAGTATGATGATATAGGAGTATTTACGGTATTTCTGAACAGAAGATTGTTCAGAAGTACCGCATCAATTGATTGTGTTGTTGGAAAAGCCATTTCTACCGTTAGACAAGGCAAAATAGTCTATGCGTTACCTCATTTGAATTATAAAATCCAAGAGTAAATAAGGAATGTCACGATCAGGAGGATTGTTACAATTAGTCAGTACTGGAAGACAGGATATTTACCTGTCTGGGAATCCACAAACTACTTTTTTTAAACAGGTGTATCGGCGATATACAAATTTCAGTATAGAAACACAACGTATTCCATTTGATACTGCTGTGGATTTTAGTAAACTTATAACAACCACAATACCGAGAAGTGGTGATTTGTTAAGTCAAATGGTTTTGGAAATTCGCCTCCCGAAACTAACACCACAAGGTCCTGTAACTTCTACTGGATGTTCGGGGGTTCAAACAGTTACTCCATTTGATTATACTGATACAACGCCACAATATTCTTGGGTAAATGGAATCGGTCATGCAATGATTGACTATATCAGTATTCAAATTGGTCAACAGGAAATTGATAGACAATATGGTGAATTCTTGCATATTTGGACTCAACTATCAACACCGGGGTCTAAACGTGCAGGTGTAAATAATATGATTGGTCAATTGGATACATACAATGATGCATCGCAAATGGGACCATTAAAACTCTTTGTACCGTTACGATTTTGGTTTTGCAATAATGTTGGTATGGCATTGCCCCTAATTGCATTACAAAGTACACCCATACGTGTATATATAAAACTACGAAACGGCAATGATATGGTATTTACATCCACTTTGATGGATGACCCGTGTGGGGAATTACCTACACCACCAACTATTAAGGATATGACACTATGGGGTGATTTCATTTATCTCGATAATGAAGAACGACGCCGATTTACCAGTAGTCGTCATGAATATTTAATTGAGCAGGTTCAGGTTCAAAAACGATATCCGATTCCACAGAATGCCACAAATATTAGCGTACCTTTGAATTTTAATCACCCAATGAAAGAAATTATTTGGGTTGTCCAACAAGACCGTATGCTAACGGGTCATGAATGGTTTAACTATGGAAGTCGTATGTTAAATGAATTTGGTATCCCTAATTTGGATTTAATTTCATCGGCGGTTTTGCAATTTGATGGTTATGACAGGTTTGAACGTCAAAGTGCTGAATACTTTCGTCTCGTTCAACCTTGGCAGAGACATACTGCAATACCGAATGATTTTATTTATGTATATTCATTCAGTTTAGCCCCGGAGGCATCGCAACCACAGGGTAGTTGTAATGCAAGTCGTCTTGACTCAATCGTTCTTGCAATCGAAATGAATTCAAGTGTAAATAGTGTACCGTCTGGTGTAACAGTGTATGCAACAAACTACAATGTTCTACGAATTGTATCCGGTTTGGGTGGACTATTATTTACAGTTTAGGTGTAAGCGTTTAATGATATTCTAAACATATTCTATTTATAATAGAAGATGTCTCAGGACATAAAAACAATATCAACAGAACATGCGACAAATTACTCAGGTAATGCTCATCAGCCGCAACCACAACCACAGTCACAACCAGAGCCACAGTTAGCGAATAATACAAATACACATAATAATAATAATCAACAACAACCACAATCTTCAAATGCAAACAATCAACAACCACAACAACCACATTCTTCAAACGCAAACAATCACAATCAACAACCACATTCTTCAAATGTAAACAATCACAATCAACAACCACATTCTTCAAATGTAAACAATCACAATC
>JACCDO012068504.1_pt1 | contig 14610 bp, 14 predicted proteins | sample 7446101 | NCBI WGS metagenome assembly JACCDO01 (sample SAMN15323440, study PRJNA562643) | freshwater metagenome | isolation source: river surface water | place: USA:Blue River Watershed | collected 2017-08-16
CATGGTCTACATCACATACAGCGGCTGGCACCCCAGATACAGCATCATCTGTTACAGTATCTGTAACTTCAAGCGGATATGCTGGAATAATTGAAGTTTCACCTAGATATGTATTAGATATAAGCGACAGAATAATATCAGTCTCACTAGATAAGGACGACTCTACAAAAGAAAGTATTCTGCCAGTTGGAATGCTTACTGCTAATTCAGCAAGCATTGAGCTATCCTCAATACAGAAAAATGATATGGTCAAGTTTATTAAGGGTGATGCGATAGTCTCAGACAAGGTTATGCTTGGCAAAGACGTAAAGTGCACAGTCTCATTTTTGATCAATGATAATTCTAGCTACTTAATACAGCAGGGCGTATATTACATAACAACAGTAAAAGAAAATAACTATGACAACTTCTCATTAACATGCCTTGATGGTGCTAAGTTCCTACAAGAAGTTAACTGTCCAGAGATTATTATCAAGGATGCACCATTTCAAAGCATTGTTTGGAGAATGTTAGATGCTGCTGGTTTTAACAACTATGATTTTTCAAGTTGCCAATCTGACATATTTACTTCTCTATATTGGTGGGGAGATAAAACAAGAACAGTCTGGCAAACACTGCAAGATCTTTGTCGTGAGGCTCAAGTAGTAGCATACTTTGATGCATCTGGAGTATTAAAGTTTTTTGACAGAACATATTTTCAAAATCAAACATCAGCAGCGTGGACATTCAACTATGACCAAGATGGCACAAAGCAACCAGATATTATTGAGTTAGAGTCTGAAATAAATCCTGGACTAAGTGACGTAAAGCTTACCTACAATATTCCTCTAAGAAGTTCTCAGATGGCAGACTCACAACCACTTTGGACTGAACCAGCCCCTTCAACACTATTTGCTGGACCATACATGGGAATAGAGACTTCTGGATCAAATCAGTATATTAAGTATGCAAACACTGGAGTATTTTCAATGACAACTCCAACTAGACACAACTCATATGTTTTGTTGGGCGGAGAAATAATTGAGTATGATGCAATTCAGTATAGCACACCAGCTGGAGTAGTTGATGTTACATCTTATGGAGACTACTTAGATATATATGCAAGGTATTCTTATAATGTTAAGCAAACTGGAAAGCTAAGAATTAAAAAGAATTCCGACGGAACCTTCCAGAGACAGCTATTTGGAACATCTGCAACGAATGCTACACCAAACAATAACATAGCTTCAGAGATGAGCTCTTGGAGCGCAAATAAAATATCTTTAAATAAGGCTGGAACAACAGCATCAACAATAGGCTACTTAGTAGGATCAGCTTCTTCAAGCTCAAATATATCAGCACTCAAGCTGTCCGCATCAACATCTAAAGATGATTTGTACGTGGTATCAAAGCAGCTATCTCATGCAAATTCTTCTATAGCTCAAATAGGAACAGCCATAGCTTTTGACCTAAGCAATACAACATCTACTGGGGTTCAGCAGGCTGGAGGAATGGTAGTTTCCTGGAACCCTTCAACACAAACAGGATATTTAATACACGTATCTTCAACAAAATCTGTTCAAAACTCTAATGACAAAACTGAAGTAGCTCTTCATAAAGTAGTAAATGGTTTAGTGGTCAAAACACAATCTTTAGAGTCTAACATATTTGAGTCTGGATTTTATGGAATAGATGTTCTTATAAAAAGAGAGACTGGCAAGAACACAGTATTGTTATTTATAAATGGTGCTACGATACAGCTAGATGACATAACAGATCCAATACCTAATACATCAGAAGTTGGATTAATTGTTGGCGGTCAATCAACAGCATACTATGACTATTTTTATTCTGGAACAAGGCCAGAGTTTAAGCCAGACTTTATATCATCTAGATCAAGAGGCCAGCTAATAGCAAAAGCTTTTTTTGAAAAGTTTAACTATTCAGATACTATATCTAGCCAATTTTACTACACAGAATTTGGCGATGTAATTCGTGAGCTTTATCGTGGACAAACAGACTATAAGCAAGCGTACCCTGTTTTAATTGAGCCAACAAATAGATTAGCAAAGGTGGTTGCAAGCAGACTCTCAGCATTTAGAGGTGAGTTCTTTGTGCTAAACACCTCTTCATCAACCATACCACTATCAACATCTTCTGGAGATACTCTGGCAATATATGGAGTATCTATAGCAAACGCTGGACAAAATTTTGTAGAAATAAGAGATTCAAATAATGAATCTAATCAGATAATTAATATAGAAACCCAATGGCTTCAGACAAGAGAGTCTGTACAAAAGTTGGCTGATTTTCTATCCAAGTTCTGGTCAAAAAATAATATCGAGGTAAATCTTAAAGTTTTTGGTAATCCTATTATTGATGTTGGAGACGTTGTGGCTGTAAAGCATCCAGATCTGGGATATACTGGAACAGAAAGATATCTGGTTAGAGCAGTGAAGCATGAGTTTGAGGGCGGACTTTCAACCTCAGTTTCACTACGTTCGATTTATTTGGCTTAAATTGGTATAATGGAGAAGCTATGATATCAGACAACAAACAAATAACAATTCATGAAGTTCAGGATAAGTCAAAGATTCCTGTAGACCAGGACAGCCTTGCAGCAGCACTGGTTAGCTCTAAGTTTATTGATGTCATGCCTAGTACATTTTCAAGAGGTTTTACTCAAGGCGACGGGGAAGACCCTGGAGAACCAGATCCAGGAGACGAACAAAATGATTTTCCAGCTCCAGAGTTTTCAGATATTTTAATTAAGTATCAGAATTCTTATGAGTCACCTAACCCAGATGCTGGTGCTAGAAAATATGGAACATTATATACTTCTGGTGGATATACTGATTCTGTAGAGTTAGAGTTTAAGGTAATGATACCAGTAGAACTTTCAAGTCAGGTTATTGGAGTTCAGGTTCTTAGTGGAAATGAGGTGATTGCTGAGTCATGATTAGTGGATACTACGTAATTAAGGACGGCGATAAAGAAATTGCCAGAACTCAGAACCTTGTTACCAATATAGGTAAAAGACATATACTTAACTATCTAGCAGATAAAATTGCAGATAGAAGCAGGTTTATATCCATAGGTATTGGATCTACTGCTGCTAATGTTGCAGATACTAAGTTAGAATTTGAAATAAATAAATATAAGGTTTTTAGCAACTCAATAGATTTTACTAATAATACTATTATTATGAAAGCAGAGCTCCCACTTCAATTGGCTGCAACAATTTCAGAAGTGGGATTGTTTCCTGGCTCTACTGCACAAACACAGTATGATAGCAAGGCAATAACATACTTTAACAATGATGTTGTATGGACTGCTGGATCATATGTTGAATCTTCTGTTAATTCTAAAATTAACAATACTTCATTTCAAATTGTATCAGAAAATGGTGCTGAGGTAATAGCAAAGTCAACAAACTTGACATTTGACTTTAGCGGATATTCAGTTGCAGACTCTTTTTCATTAGCATTTTATCAAAACAATACAAATCTTCAATATATAGATTTATACATGTATAAGACAGACACAGATTATTATAAGTACAGAATATCTGGAGGTTCAGCAGGACATAGAATAGTAAATATACCAATGTCTGACATAATTGCTGGATCTGTAGGAACACCAAACGAGTACATAACCAAGGTAGGTTTGGCAGTAAAGGCAAATACTGGAACAAGTACCACAGTAGATTTTGACGGCCTTAGAGTAAATGATAATGATACAAATGTTGCGGATCATGGAATTATTAGTCGTGCTGTTCTTGGTACTCCTATTGTAAAAGAATTTGGGAGAATACTAGATATAGAGTATAGATTGGTGGTCTCATAATGGCAGGCCCAGATTTTGTACTAGATTCTAATGTTGCTAGTACTACAGAGCAACAGTCATTCAAAACAATCAAAGTTAAAAACAGAGCAGCTGGCGCTAAAGAGCAGCTAACCTTTAGGTATATAGTTAAAGGTGAAGCGGATGCAATAAAGTATGGACTTCGATCAGCATTTGTTGAATTTAATAACGTATTAGATACAACTGCTCCAAATCCAATTACTGGGCTTTCTGCAAAACCAAGCCTAGGAAGCTTTGTATTTTCTTGGACAAAATCAACATCAAAAGATGCAAAGACTCATGAAATTACAATATCTGACTCTACGGGAACAAAAACTCAAACAAAAGTTTTTACTTCAGAGGCAACAAGCTATACCTTAACTAACGCAGAAGTATTAGGAATATTTGCAAATTCTTTTGTTTCAACAATTAGATTTTCAGTTAAAGTAATTGATAACAGTGGAAATAAATCCACTGCAGTATCTATAGACGTTGTTTTGTCAGATGATAGTGATATCAATGGCCTTTTAATTCCTCCATCTACACCAGTTTTAACTGCTGGAGTAGAGTCTGTAGAAATTTCTTGGGATGGCAAGAACTCTGCTACACCATCAACATATTATTCACCAAACATTGAAGCGGTAGATATCTATATTAACTCTGTTAAGGTTGGTACATTTACTCCAGTTTATACTGGAGCAGTTCCTTCTGGATTTTCAGGTCACAAGATGTCTGTTAGGTATGACGGTGGAACAATAGTCCAAGCATATTTAGTGGCAAGAGATAAATTTTCTAGATCAAGATCTTCTTCTGCATCTAATCAAGTAACAATCTTACAGCAACCAGCAGCACAAATAGAGGCACCAACTCTTCCAACAGGATTGTCTGTAGCAGCAGCTCCGTTCGGAGTAACTGTTTCTTGGAATGGAAGCTACAGTGGAGGAACTGATTTTGACGGGTTTGCGGGAATAAATATTTATGCATCATCATCAGATTTGGGTGCGTCAACAACAACAGACATATCATCTAAGCTAGTTGGAAATATGGCTGTTAATAAAACATCAAATAAGATAACTGTTGGAGTAGATGCTTTAAGACAAGCTACTGGTTTGGGTGCAGATTCTGTTTATACCTCACCAATATACTTTTACTATGTTGCTCTCAATCTAAATAATGAATTCTACAAGGTAGGAAACTTAGTAACCTATACAAGGCTAGGGTCTGGAAATCCATCTAAAGCAAACTACATTGATCTAGCATCTGGAGTAATATCTATTGAAAACTTAGTTGCTGGTAATGGTAAGTTTACTTCATGGTTAAGAGCTGGAACAGATGGCGCAGCAAGAATTGAAATAAATAGCGGTTCAGCTTTTACTAATGGTGGAACGGTAGTGCAACCAGGACTAGCAATATATCCATCTAGCGGAACATCTCCAGTATTTTCTGCAGATCTTAACGGTAATGTAACGATAGATTTGGGTTCAACTGCTACAACAAATGTATTTAAAGTTGGCTCTGGAACAAATGCAATGTATATTCAGCCAGCTCATTCTGCTGGAACAAATGATACTAGAGGTATGTGGATAGGCGGAACAACATTAGCTACTGCACCATTTAGTGTTAACTTTAGTGGGCAGATGAAAGCAACTCAAGCTGTAATTAGTGGAACTGTTAACGCTGGAGTAGGAGGCTTTGGAACTCTAAACCCAACAACAGGGCTACTTCAGAGCGGGTGGAGCATTAATGGAGCTAGAATAGAATCTTTTTCTAATGGATCTGCCAACGGTTCTATTTATTTAGACGGATCTACTGGAGTAATACGTGGTGCAATTATAGAGCAGGTTTCTGGCTCAACATCTATAACAATAAATAGCAGCGGAATCACAGCACTTGGAGCTCCAGATGCAATTACTCCTTCCGTAAGATTAACTACAAAAATTGGTATTGATGGAAGAATAAGCTCTTACGAAAATACATCTAGTTATTATGACTGGACAGTTGGTACTCCAGAAATATCAGCAGAAAATGATTTGATGGGAACATATATAAGACCAGGATCAATTGGTATAGCAACAAAAGCTAGCGGTATATATGGCACAAAGGCAAGTTACTTTGGTATTGGAAATACTCTTACAACTGCTTACTTTAAAGCATCTGGGTTCAGCTACATTTCTTGGGTAGATGATACCAATAGTGGATACTATACTGTATATAATGCTACTGGAACTCCAGCATATTCTTTTAGAAACGCAAAGTTAGCAGCATACACAGGAACCTTTGACAAGGGACCGCTAGGAGATTTTAGATCTTTAGGTGTAGACATATACGGAAGTCAGGTTTTAGGTCCTAGAATGTTTTCTGGATCTGCCACAACTTCTGCTGCAATAAATACACAGATTGGCGGAAGCGGAAGTGCCTATTCTTATGATGGTGATCTCTACTTCAGTACAGCGTGATATAGATGCCTAAACTATTTCAAAAAGGTATTGTTACTTCTGGAACTTGGACTGAAGTTAAATCTGTATTTCAAAGAATTGGTGGAACTTGGACAGAGATCCTTACTATTTTCCAAAGAATCGGCGGGACTTGGACAAAGGTATATAGTGGACTAAAAATTCCTGGATTGATAACAGCTCCAACTATAACTGGAGATGGATATGTTGGCTCTACCTTTACCTCAACAACAGGAACATGGTCTAATTCACCAACTTCATATACAAGGTTGTGGCTTACCTCTTCCACACTAGATGGCTCAGTATCGTCAATATCTGGAGCAACAGCATCTTCTTTTACTACAACATCAGCTCAAGATAACAGATATTTGCTTATTAGAGTTACTGCTACAAATGCTTCTGGTTCAAACCAAGCAGAGTCTGATAGAACATTTATAACAAAATATCGTGCACCAACCAGAACAGCAACAGCATTTCTTTTGACTGGAACTGCTTCGACTACTGGGTCTATAACTGTTACCGCAGAGGGATCAACATACTGGAATAATACAACAACAGTAAGTGGTGTTACATACGATATTTCTCCAGGATTTCCGAATAACCCAACTTTAGATTCTGGAAAATATGTATATTCTTGGGAATATGCAGATGGTACAGCTGCAGCAAATAGTACTAATTCAAGCACATACACATTTAGTTCTTCAGATTCTGGAAAGCAAGTACGTGCAAAGGTTATAGCAAAAAACTCTGCTGGCGACAGCAATCCAGCATACTCAGCATATTCTGGTACTGTTTCCGCACAGCCAGGAGCATTTAGTATAACATCAGCAACTTTAGGTTACCCAGGAGTTTCAACAAGAGATATAACTGTTTCGTGGACAGCATCTACAGATGCTGGAAGCTATGAGTTTATATTTGAGGGAAGCCAAGACGGATTTATAACTGCAGGAACTATTCTTGGATCAGCATGGACTGGTTTTACAGCAACTAATACTCAAACAAGTAAATCGTTTTCTGTAAGCAATCAATACAATGACTATCGTGTTTCAGCTCGTGCTAAGGCTGGAACTCTTTATACTTATGCAGGAGGAGGATCCCCCTCAGCTTTAGTATATACAGATGCAACTGGATCGGCACCAGATACTCCAGTAATATCTTCTATAGTTTCTAAATCAAATTTAGCTGACGGTCTTTATTTAGAAGTCACATATACCTTGGCCAGCAAGGGAAGTAATGACATCATATCTTTTGACTATTCTTTAAATAACGGAAGTTCTTATACAAATACAACAAGTTTTACATCTACCACAATAAAAATTACTGGAGTAGCTCAAAATACTACATACAATGTAAAAATAAGAGCTAACAATAATGATGGATATCAAAGTAATCCCAGCGCTACAGTACAGCATACCTCTGCAAAAGTTCCTGGAACACCAACAAGCAGAGTAATGAAATCATTTGTATCTGGAGAGGGTACTTTGTTTTTTACTACTTCTACAGATACTGCTTCTGTTTATGGAGAGTATGACTTGGATGCTTTTCAGGGCGGAGTTCCAGTTGTTGATAATATATCAAGCTATATAAATACAAACTCTTCGACTGCATATCAAATAAATTTAACTGGGGCAGACTATACAAATATTGCTTATAATGCATTACTTATTCCATACAGCGGTGCCGACAAAACAGGAATAACTCCGACTTCCCTGCCATTTGGATCAAAAACTTTAAATGGCGGAGATGCGATGTCTCTAACAAATTTAGCTTTTAGCTCAAGAACTACAACATCTATAAATGTAACAACTACGCCATCTGGATCATCTATGACACATATCGTGCTTAATGCTTTAAAAGATGGAACAACTCAAGTTGCAGGATATCCAAAAACGGTAACCCCAACACTCAATTCTTCAAATACGTTGTCATACACTGGGCTGCAGGCTGGAAGTTCATATACTCTTTATGCAACTCCAAGATATCAATATGCTTCTGGGGTTGTTTATGACATGGGTCAAAAAACTATTACTACTGTCACAAATTCTAATGCCTACACATTTGCATTTGGTAATAGCCTACATATTTCAACAAACGGATATATAAACCTAGATAATGGCCCATCGGCATCTTTTGACTCTGTAACAAATACTTCTGGAAGATCTATATCGATCTTTAATGCTGATCACATGCAAGGAACAGATCCTACTAACTATACTTCTGGATTTACAAAGTATTGGTCAAACGCTGATACTTATGTTGTTCAGTGGACTGGTTTTTCTTATGGTGCAACATCAATTGCTAATACCCAGGTAAGGTTTCAAGTAAGATTTTATACTAATCAGTCATATGTAGATGCAAAAATAATGATTAATACTTCTGCGAGGTCTGCATCTAATGCTTCTGGAATGTATAATAATGGAGTACTAATAAATCAAAGCCTTGCTGGATCAAGCCTTTCCGCTGGAAAAACTTTTAGAATCCCATTTGATGGAAGCGCTATTACTCAGGATATTGCTTTTACAGAAATTGCTCAGGCATCGTTACTTGATGTTGCTTCTTTAACTTCTGGAAGTTCTGATCAAGGGTATGCTACCAGGGTTACAGCTGCAAATCAGCAAAACACAGTTACACCAACTGTTACACCAACAGCTCCTACTGTCACACCAACAGCTCCTACTGTCACACCAACAGCTCCTACAGCACCAACAGTTACGCCTACAGCTCCAACAGCGCCTACTGTTACACCAACAGCCCCTACAGCACCAACAGTTACGCCTACAGCTCCAACAGCGCCTACTGTTACACCAACAGCGCCAGTATCGTGCGTACCAAATTCAGTATGTGATGAGGTGCCAGAAGGGGACTGCTTTAGACTATACAGATACAGCAGTAGCTGTCAGTGTGTTAGAGCCCAGCTCATTTGTTAAAGTAGACAGATATGCTTTAATTTGATATAATAATAAAAACGGAGGAAAAATGCTAACAAAACAAGATAAGATTGATATAATCGAGTCTCATAAGAAAAATCTGGAGTACACCAGATATAATCTTGAGGTAAGCCTATTGCAAGAAAATGCTAGGGTAAAAATTAATCAGGTTGCAATTGACTCATTGCAGCAACAGATAGAAGAAATTGATGCTCAAAAATTGGTATTAGATGCCGAAATAGTATCAATTAATGCTGCTACAGAATAGGATAAATAATGCAAGATAAAGCGGAACTAATGATAACCGCTCTACAACAGCGCATTGGAGAATTAGCCTCAGATTACGAGACTAAAATAGCCATGCTTAGAGCAGAAATAACCATATTGGTAAATGAAAAAGAGCAGAGAGAAAAAGAATTAAATGAGTATTCTAAGGAAATCGAAGAAAAGATCTCTTCAGCAGCCCAGTAGGGTGCTTGAAGGTAAAGCTTATCCTATTTCTGGTGTATTTTATATTACAGAAAAGGGGACGTTTTACATAAAGTCTTCTAAGAGGTATAAGGTCTTTTCGGATAGATGCTTTGACTCATGGCACGTTAAAGCCGTAGAAGCTACATTTGCACAGGTTTCACACATACCATATGCAGGAATACTAGGTTTTAGGGACGGAACAATAATCCATAACCTTGGGGATGGTAAAATATATGTAGTGTCTGATAATAAAAGGCTCCACATAAAGGATCCAGATGCCTTTCCTAAAGGCTGGATCGAGGAGAATAAGATTACAGTCAATGAGCAGGAAGCTAACTTACATAAGGATGGTCAGGAAATAAATGGGAATTGAAGTAAATCTAAAGAAATTTAGCAACAGTGATCCATTAGATTTCCAGCAGCTAAATGATATTATTGATGCTGTCATTCTTATTGGCACAAAAATGCCTACTATTGAAACTCCTCAAGCTCCTGGCAGTAATAGCGGTGGGGCAGTACAAACCTCAATTACTGTAGCTAATTCTGATAAAATTACCTCTGCAGTTCCAATTACTTCAAAGTCAGATGGTGGAACTCCAAAGGTTATAACATATAAAGATGCTTCTGGAAATCAGATTGTTTTTTCAGCACCTCCAAAAATTGTGGTTTCAGCAAGACAAGGAAGCACAGGAAAAGGACTTGCGGTGGTTAATGTAAAAGAAGTTGGATCTGCAACATTTACAGTACAAGCAGGCTGGACAGCTCCAAGAACAACTAATGGTGATATAACAATTGATTATATAGCAATTGGAATAGTCAATAAATCTTCTGCGCCAGCTTCTTCTGCTGCTTCTGGAACAACCAGTGCAACTCAAACATACGTGCCTCCTAGAGGCGCCTTGCTACCAGAATAAAAATTTAGTATAATGTATTTATATGAAGTGGTATCAGCCTATTCAAAGCTGGCACCAAAGAAAAACTAGTATAAGTGAAAATGGCTATATATTAGTTTGGGTGCCAGAACATCCTAAAGCCTTCTCTGGAGGCTGGTATTACGAACACGTTTTGGTAGTAGAAAAGAACTACAATAGAATATTGAGTAAAGGCGAAACAATTCATCATATAGATGAAAATAAAACAAATAATAACTATTATAATTTATTTGTTTGTTACAGGAAACAGCACGACAAAGCCCATCGCCAGGCTGCTTGACAGAAATAGAGTAATAACTTATTATATATATTAGACGACGAATGGTCGTCTATTCGTCGTAGTTAGGAACACAATGACAGAAGCAAAATCAGACCTTAAGTGGATGATGGTTAGTGACGTTCACTTTCCAAGACATGATCCACGAAAGGTCGAACTATTCCTTAAGGTGATGAAGTGGTTTAAACCACATGCAGTAGACCTACTAGGAGATATTGACGATGCAGACTCTACCAGTAGATGGGCATCTGAGTATCCAACAGAATTTTCAATTCCAGTTGGAGATGGTGGCGTTAATGAAACAAAGCAATTTATGAATGATATTCGTAAGATTGTTCCAAATGCTGACTGTCATTTTCATGACGGTAATCATGGATGGACAAGACACGGAGATTATCTTTCTAAGAAGGCTCCAGCTTTCCTTGACGTGATTACACCTAAAACACTATATGAATATGACAAGTACGGATTTAATTGGCACAACTATAATGAACCACCAGTCCAGCGTTTTGGAGATATGTGGGGGCATCATGGTGAAGCAATCTCTCAGAACTCTGCAGAGTCCGTAAAGAAAGACGTATTAAACTGGGGAGTCTCTTTAGTTAGAGGTCACTCTCACAGAATGGGTGCTTTCTATCATACATATAATCTATCTGGCCAAGAACTTCGTGGCTATGAGATTGGGCATCTATGCGATGAAAGCAAGATGGATTACTCAATTCAAAAGAATTGGCAAGCAGGTTTTGCCATTGCACATGTTGTTAATGATTATCCACATATGCAATTAATTCAAATAACAAAAGACTATACCTGTGTCGTTGACGGCAAGGTATTTAGCGCATAAGGAGAAACAAAATGGAAGGTATTCTTGTATTAGTTGCTGCTCTAGTAGTTAACGTAGCAACGTCATTAATCAAGAATGTTAGAATGACTTCAAAGCAAAAGGGTAGCGTTGCACTAGCAACCTCAGCAGTAGCTGGATTCCTAGCAGCTTTGATTCAGGGAGATTTAAACACAGGAGACTTTGCACAGACAGCTGTGCTAGTATTCGGTGCATCTCAAGCAATTTATAGCTTTATTCTAAAGGGCACACCAGCAGATAAGATCATGCTAGCAGCATTTGGCGGAACCAATCAGTCCGTAAAGGTTGCAAACGATGTATTTGCAGAGGTAGCAAAGGCTGTTGAAGAAACCAGAAAGGCAGTCAAGAAGGCTCCTGCTAAGAAAGCAAAGCCAAAGGCATAGGCTAAATATAAATGAGATGCGAAAGATGTTCTGGAACTGTCTTTGTTGACAGAGTATTTTCTCAGAAAATGCATGTGGAACTCTTTTGCATTCGATGTGGAAAAAGATGGATGATTGATAAAGAAAAGAGCGCATTCGGTAGATGGGTAAGCAAAAGGGAAAGATTGCATCAAAACGCATTCGGTATTTCTTCCTAAATGGTGACCTTCACAAGACTATTCATATAAATAGATCTAGTGATATCGTTGTGGCTTGGAATTATCCAAATAAAAAGAGAACTTCATATTCTTGGAGCGATGCACAAAAGAATATGGAAAAGGCATACACTATAACAGATGTTGCTAAAATTCTTGATCGCCACAGAATGACAATAGACAAGTATATTCGTCAGGGACTAATTAGAACTCCTCAGAGAATATATAAAATTGACGGCAAGTTTGACTCAGCTGGCAAGTATATGTTTTCAGAAAAAGATGTTCTAGACCTTCATGAGTATTGTTCTACGATCAGCAAGGGTAGGCCACGTAAAGATGGACTCATCAATACCTCTGGCCTACCTAGCAGGTCTGAAGTTAGGTCTATGCTTAAACAGTCGTCAGTATTATACGTAAAAGATGAAGATGGTAATTTTATTCCAGTATGGAAGGAAAACAATTGGTGAGAAGAAGATCTAAGCAGCAGCCACAGATAGAGCACGTAGAATTTGCGGTGCATAAGAATAATACTATTTATCTTAAGAATGCTTCATATATGTTGGGTAGAGCTGCAGCACTAGCAGAGGCAAGCGGTGACGTAGACACGCTGCTTCAGATAGCAGGTGCTTGGTTAGAGATTGATAGAGATTTGAGTAAGCGTAAGCCGAAGTCTGGTAAGAAAAAGCTTCCTATGGGCTTTACAGCCATAGAAGATAATGATACAATTTCTGATGAGGAGGATGCGGATGAGTGAAACAGTAGTTAAGGTGGACCTTCAGTACACACGTAATCTTGGAAATTATGAAAGCATCAAGGTAAATATTGGTGTTGAAGATATAGTTAGATCTGGTGAAAATGTAGATACTGCTACTGAGCGTGTCTATAAATTTGTAGAAGATAAGCTTATTGAAAAAATGCAGGAGATTGAAAAGGAACTAAAGGCTTAATGGCTAAAGAGGCTGCTAATAAACAACCATACATTTTGATATCTATGTACGAGTCATTGTATAAGGAAAGATACAATAGGGCTCCTAATATAAATAGATACCGTGAAAAGTGGGCTATGCAGGATGTTATAGACAGTATAGGTTTTGATAGAGCAAAAGCAGTCTTAGAATATTATTTTAAAACAAGTAAGAGCGGTCACCCAATACAGCACTTCTTATTTAACTTTGACAAACTCAATGAAGTTATGGTAGAGTTAGACAAAGATAAGAGTGCTAGAGATAAATTATTAGCGGAAACAAAGCAGATGGTGGAGGAATATGAACACAGAAGCAGCGGTAATTAGTGCGGTCTGTAAGAATAAAGACATTAGTTCATTAATGTCTGAAAATGTAGACGACCTATTTGTTGCCTACAAAGATGTATGGGATGGCTTAAAGTCATACTACATGAAGTTTAGATCTGTGCCTGAAGTAGAAGTCCTTCAAGATAGATTTAGAGACTTTGATCCAATAGCTACAACAGCAGAGACTGGATACTACCTAGATCAATTGAAAAACGAGTATTTGTCAGGTCGTGTCAGAAACGTTTTGCTAAAGGCTGGAACGTCCCTAAAAGAAAACGCTGCTGCAAGAGTTATTTCTGAGCTTCAGAAAGAAATCGCCTCTCTTGGAAGATATACAAATAACGTCCGTGACCTAGACCTAACCGACTTTGAAGATGCAGAAAGACATATTTTAGCCCTTCGTGAGAGAAGTGCGGCTATGGGTGGAAGCCCAGGAATTGCTAGTGGGTTTAAGGCTATGGACATAGCTTACCCTACTGGAATGGCCCCAGGACACCTTATTGTGGCTATTGGATGGCCAGGTAGGGGTAAGACGTGGTTCACGTCTTATTTGGCCTGTAGAGCCTGGGAACAAGGCTTTAAGCCAATGATTGTATCCCTTGAAATGTCTCCAGAAAATATGCGTGACCGTATCTATACCATGCTTGGCTCAGGATTATTTAGAGCATCAGATTTTTCTCGTGGTGATATTAACCTAGATGATTTCGGCAATTGGGGAAAGAAAAAGTTTGAAGATAAGCGTGGGTTTATCTTAGTATCAAACGAGGGTATGGCTGATGTTACGCCTGCAACAGTTCAGGCTAAGATCGACCAACATAAACCAGACCTAGTTATTTGCGATTACCACCAGCTATTTACAGATACAAAGCGTTCTAACTCTGAAGTAGAGCGTAACCGTAATATCTCTCGTGAGTTTAAGATGCTTGCATTGTCAAATAATATTCCTATTATTGATATTACAGCCGCAACCATGGATGATATTTCAGATCAAGATGCAC
>JACCDO010010355.1_pt1 | contig 14608 bp, 10 predicted proteins | sample 7446101 | NCBI WGS metagenome assembly JACCDO01 (sample SAMN15323440, study PRJNA562643) | freshwater metagenome | isolation source: river surface water | place: USA:Blue River Watershed | collected 2017-08-16
GACATTTTTGAAAGATTATGTGCAAATGATAAGACAGAAGTCCCGCGCGGTCTCTGGATCGGGTTTGATGACAACGAAGACAGTAGTAATCTATGCATTATTTCTATTTATGATATGTTTTGGTGCGTATTCATTAGCTCAAAGTAAGAAGAATGAGAAACCCAGTACTGTACTTGCATCATCATTGCGTACTGATAATTCTATCACTATGTTAACTCATAGTAATGATGATAATGTGTACAATGTTAGAATGTTGGTCGGTGATAAGCAAGAGGAGGTAATCATAGAAGTTCATAGAGATTGGGCACCATTAGGTGCTGATAGATTTCGTGAATTAGTTGATAACAAATTCTATGATAAATGCAAATTTTTTAGGGTAATCAAAAACTTTATGGCACAATTTGGAATTGCTGCTGATCCCGTGACGAATGCAAAGTATCATGATAATAGTATCATGGATGATCCAGTAACACAATCTAATAGTCGCGGCTTTATCTCATTTGCTACATCCGGTCCAAATACTCGAACTACTCAATTGTTTATCAATTATGGCAATAATAAATTTCTAGATTCTCAAGGATTTGCTCCATTTGGCAAGGTAATCTCTGGTATGAACTACTTGGATGGATTGTACTCTAAATATGGTGAGAGTCCCAATCAGGGAAGTATAAATCGCGAAGGGAACACTTATTTAGAGAAAAACTTTCCAGAACTAAGTTATATATATTCTTTGAATGTAATGTAAATGTATGCAGTATTTAAAACACAATTCTTGAAATTTTTGGGGTGAATTAGTATGCCGAATTAAATTGATGTTTCAACTGACGAAGTAGCTACATATTTAAATCAGTGGCTATACAAGGATATGTTGTAAACGTATTTATGCGCGAGAAAAGCGGTGAATATATAAGGCAATGCTGGGTACCTACTGACTCATAGTACCGGCGCCGACGGTTCACGAGGGAGTTGCACCGTTTGCGATGCAGTGACAAAATAGTAAAATAATCGCAGATTGTGCGTGAATGAGTGCGTGATTCGCGCGTATGTGGCTGACACGGAAGCGTGCAACCAGAAAATTCTTGTTCACACAGATCGCAGCATTGTGGTAGTTAAAATGGCAGCAGCAAATTTTGATTTTGACTTTCTTGATGGATTGCTGGATGCATCTCCACCTATAAAGGTCCCCATTGAGATAACAGCCAAGCCTCCAATGAATTCAAATAATTCTGCAATTGAAAAATCGACAAGGAATCATCCTATAAAAGTCGTAAATAAACCAAGTAAACCAATGAAAATTGTAAATAATCAGCCATCAGTTGATCGCCAAGAAAACCAAGAAAGTGTTACTAGCCGCGTTAGTCCGAGGTCTAACAATAATCATTTAAGCCCGAGAGGTAAGCGTCATCTGGTCAATCCGTCATCAAAAGTAAATAGTATTACAGTAAAAACTAAAGTTCCGATTGCTGTAAAAGATGAAAATCGAACGAAATTCAATAAAATGTCAGTTCAACAACGAGAGGCATATGTTGCATTACAAAAATATAAATGCATTCCTGGTGTTATCACTGATCCATCGCAATTAAAGTTGGATGATTCTAAACAATATGATGCTAGTTCTGGTTACTTTACTACATATGAAACGTCAGCTATACGTGAAAGTAGAAGAGAAAATTATATCATTAATGAGTTAAAAAAGAAATTACATTGGATGTCGGAGGTTGATTATGCTCGTCAGTCAATTGAAAATAATCGAAAATATCAACTAAAAATGGCAAAATTAAAAGAAATACAAGGTAAGTATTACACGTGCATCATCCGAGTATAAACTCATCACTATTATCTCATAGAAAAAGAAAAGGAGAAGCAAATAATGATTGAGAAAGCATTATTGACAGCCAAGTACAAAGTATTAGATGCATCCTTGGATAATAGTCCAATCAAGGCTATTGAGAATGAGGTAATCACTACGTTAGAGAAAGGTCTAAGTCGTCAACATCTCCATAGCAACGCCATTCAGATAGCATATAATCCAAATGTAAGTGAATCATCACCACAGGTCGATGAAGGGTCGTATCAAAGCAATAATAGTGTTACTAATGCTTATCAGGTTGGATCTAGCTATATCGAGAGACAGCAGAGGGCAAAGACCTATGGTAGAGTACAAGCTGGGAATGAAAGCAATAAGAACATCAAGAAGAATCCGGTGATACCTGCCAAGTATCAGCATTTATTCAAAAACAATATGCCTGGTAGCGATAAGTATCATGCGAATATAAAGAAGCCAGATGGCAAGTATCCTAACTACTTACCCCACCATGGAAATATCAAACATGAGAGTAGATCCAGCACTGACGAGGGTTACTCGTATGCTTATAAGAACATAAACAACTTGGAACAAATAAGCAATCGTTACAAAGCTGTTGCTCCTAATCACAAGCAAAATGCTAATCCCCAGTATGATTCCAATAATGATGGTGATGCGTACTTCCTTGACGATGGAATGGAAGGGATGGATATTGATGGTGAGAGTACTGTCTCACAAATTGTGTTCACTGAATGGGGGGAAGATCCTGTCTACGACAACGTTCCTGATGACGATGGAGTTGATAATTCCAATGTAGCAAACAGTACGTATCCTGCACATGATGACGATGATAATAATCCTGATGAGTCGCATGGTAACGAGAACGTTTGGAAGGATTATTACTATGAGGATCATGAAGGCAATATTGTATTAGACTTAAGTAATCGCTTTGATGCTGTTGAGATGCCACAATATATGGCTGATGAGAGCTCGAGAAATCACGTTGACATTCATAATAATCATGGATTCTACAATGATTTAGACAAGTACAACGCTGACTCGCCTCTGTCGCCATATCAAGATTTCCCTGATGATGACCATATGTATGATGAAGATTATGAATATAGTAATGAGTATGAAGAGACGAGGCAATACGATGATGATTTATTGACTAGTACCGAGGAGAATGAAGTCACGTTTTATAATAATGGAAGAACATTGGATAAGTATGATTATGCGTTAGACATCAGCGGGAGTAATGATCACGTTAATCTTGCGCTGCCACTGAATAATAATATTGATGAAGATGAGCTTGTAGTGCGCAATGATGCAGTCGATGATGAGAATCTCATAGTTGCTGAGCATGCTGATGAAACCTTGGGTAGAAAAGTCATTGATTCCAGTATTGGGGTCATTAGTAGTCCTGGAACTGACATTGCTGTGGTTACTGATGACGATGGAAGGGAATACACAGATGACTTTGAGGAGATTGGAAATGGCTCGTCAAATGTGGTGTCTCCTGTCTCGTATCATGTAGCAGCTGGCGCTGATGATGCTGATGATAGCGATGCTCTAATTCGTAACGAAATGCAATCTACAAATTATAGTAATGTTGAAGTTGCATATAATAGTGATGATGGACACAAGGAAACTTCATATAATGCAATATCTTCTTCGCTTGAAGATGAGGTGCGCTCTAATGTAGATACCACTATAGTGATAGCCAACTCTCCTCCTCCTAGACAAGCAGGTATCAATAGCGAAGAAGCGAATTCGGCAGCTACGAAACTACAAAGCCAAGTAAGAATGAAGCAATCGAAGAAACGGGTTGAGGAGATGAAGAAGAGCAAAGCTGTTACTAGTGCTACGCATGTCGTGAAGGCCCCTCCTTGTGAACAAGCAGGTATCGCTATTGACGAAGCGAATTCGGCAGCTACGAAACTACAAAGCCAAGTAAGAATGAAGCAATCGAAGAAACGGGCTGAGGAGATGAAGAAGAACAAAGCTGCCTCTAGTGCGCATGTAGAGGATACTCCTCCTCCTAGGCAAGCAGGTATCAATAGCGAAGAAGCGAATTCGGCAGCTACGAAACTACAAAGCCAAGTAAGAATGAAGCAATCGAAGAAACGGGTTGAGGAGATGAAGAAGAAAAATGTTGTTGCCGAGTCTGCTGTATCATCTGAAGAGGCAAAATCGCTTCCTGTAAGCAATTTCTCTACTAGCGGCGATAGAAATGCTGGTATGGAATTAATAAAGGCCGCAAGGATGAAGCAACAAAATTTGTCATCATCGAAGCCTGTTAAAGATATACCAAAGCGAGCCGGTGTCACTGCCACGTCGGTTCCGAAGCCTGTTGACTCAAGCAGTATTCCACAAAAAGCAACGGGTATCCCACAGCGAAAAACTAAATCTGTGAAAACCGTAAAAACGAATAATTCTAACCCGATTACTACTGAAAGTAGCACCGCCAAAGTAACAAGCAATGAGAGCAGTAACGACGCTGCGATTCCCAGTATTGCCGATGATGAAGATCAAAAACGAATCATGAAGGAAAAGAGGAGCCAGGCTTTAGCCTTGTTAAAAAAGAAAAAGTTGCCTAATAATGTTGAAATTGTCCCTGAAAATGTCCCTGCAGAACCTATAGAGGCATGAATATGTATATAATTCGCCTATATTTCTATTTCCTATTCACTATCTTGCTAGAATATTGTTCAGTTTGGATATATTCCGTCCAAGAAAGTCCTAACAAACCGTTTTCTGTTTCTATTTCTACGTCAATTCCAGCTCAGTCCAGTCCGTCCGACCAATCGCTAAACGTGCCAAGGCCCGAGTAACCAGAGAAATTAACAGGGAGTCGACATCGGCGGCTGATGCCAGATTTGAAAATAATCTACTCCAAATGAAACAGATACAATAAATGTAACAACAGGAAGTACTAGGTAGATTTCCTTTAGAGAAGGACCGGTTTTTTGGTTTGACAACCAAAGGAAGGTGTTTGTAAAATAAATGCCAGCAGCTTTAAGCTGGGTAGTGCAGAAGGATTGATTGAAGCGCTTAGTTTGCAGCAGCCAGTAAAGCGCCTGGTGGGACTTCTTGTAGTAGGAGAGAACATAGTGGTGAAGTGAGGCAGCAAGCATGAGTAAAGTCGCAGCTAATGAAGACCCGCCAACCCATGCATTGCGGTGGAAGAATTATGGTAGTAACAAGAATATAAGTGGATTTACCACCGATAACGAGCTATTCGGCATCCTGGGTATGGGTAATACCAAGTCGATATTGCTTCGATCCCTGTGTGGTCAGCGCTGTACTTTTGCTACCGCCGATGACGACGAGACGTCGACACATTCCATCAACGCTGCTTCAAGTATAGTCAGTCAAACATATTATAATGAAAGAGAAATAGGAATGGGAAATATCCCTGAAAACTTTGTATTTATTGAAAATTCTGATGTTAGAAATTTGTATGAAAATCTAACAGTATTAGAAGTCCTAATATTTTCTGCTGAATTACGCATAGCAAACCCATCTCATCCTTCTGATTTAGCTGCATTAAGACTGCTGAATGAAATCGGTCTTGAGGATATTTCATACAAAACTATTAATGAATTAAGTGTGTGGGAGAAAAGGGCTATGATATTCGCGACAGAAGTCATTACTAATAAAACCGTAGTATTTTTTGATCAACCGACACAAGATTTAGATGGTCATAGTGCACTGTCATTGATAACAGTATTGCAACGTTGTGCCAGAAGTAATCGATTAATTATGATAACCTCGTCATCTCTAACATTCAGAGAGTATGCAATACTTGATAGAATACAATTGTTGTCTGATCGGGGCTATATTTATATCGGACCAGGTTCGAATGCTGTAAATTATTTCTCTAAATTAGGTAGAACGCCATCACCTGGTGCTTCAATTTCTGACTTTTTGTTTGATTTAGTTGATGAATCGCCTGGTTTTGTTGACTTATCAATATTAGAATCGGCAGTTAGTAAGTTATGTTATACCGAGTATAACTCGCCATACTCCGCTGCAGATTTTATTACGAATAGTAAAAGCAATGAAGTACGTTATCATCCTCCAGTTAGTAATAGGAATAATAGTAATCATTACGACCATACTTCTTGGGCCGAAGCTGTCGTTGATAGATGCTTTGAAGAGGAAAGAGATTGTATGAATATGCCAATTTATTTGAAATGTTTTTTTTGGTGTTTATGGCGATCATTCACTGTTAGATGGCGCAATATTGACGAAACGTTTGGCGTATGGGGACTTGCGGGAGTCTTTGTGCTGTTAGGGTTACTACTAGTATTCTCGTCATTTCGTCATAATAGTAATTTATTAGTGGCTGATTTTGAAAATACCGCATCATTACTAACTATTTTACCATTTTCAATTGCTATGTTATCGTTACAATGGAACAAGGATGAGGTTATTGATCGCTACATATACAGTTATGAACGTGACAAGGGTTACTATTGTCACTCATCCATCTTTCCTATTGCTTCTATCATTGCGGATTTATTTATTTATCGTTTATTTCCTCCAATATTTGTAGTTGCATTATTATATCCATTCTTAGGGCTGCAATCCGGACTCCCGCGTGTTTTCATATGCATTGCTGCCGTGACTATGATATGTATGAATTTGGCGTGTATGAATAGGTTAGTGTTCAATGTTATGGCGGTTAAAAAGGACTTTTTACCTGTGAAATGTTCAATGGTTTCCGCATTTTTAACTACTTTACAGATATTATACACCGGCCTATTGTTAAATCTTAAAAATTACAGTAGCCCAAATGCATTTATGAAATCCTGGTCTTCGTTCTATTGGGGTTGCAACATACTATATTGGAATGAATTAGCAAATAGAAAGTTTTATGACAGTGATAACGATGGAATATTGATTGGAGCCGATATTCTTAATGATGATGGGGCGAATTACGTCAATCAACGGACTGCTTTTGAGGTTTTGGGAGTCCAAATGATAATATACATCGTATTATCGGTGTTAGCGTCTATATTGCTACATAGAGAGTGGAACTATGCCGTTAAATACTACTATTCCACGTTACCCGTCTATGTCTTTGGTGAATATACAGGGAAAATAATTGATAGAATTTGGCAATACTTCAATGCACAACGCTAGTCGATTCATATTAATATACAGATCATAAAATATATATATTTGTTAGGTCAATTGTAATATCCGCGCAAGTTTTACTTTTCTTTTACATTTTATACACCAATTATTTGCCGATTTATTTATTTATTTATTTATTTCTTATTACCGTACCATTTCGACTCTTTTCTTCTGACTTAACCAAATGTATTCTCAGTTGAATATGTTATGTATAAAAATCCATCTTCATCCCGATGTTCATCAAATATAGCACTTAATAGATCAGAAGTCGGAGGTATAATACCATTCACAAATAAAAATATAGCTTGCTCTGCAGCCAATTTTAAACGCTTCCGAATTACATAAACAAACTGACCACAAGTCAAATCTGCTGGAACTAAATATTTTTTTTTATCGATTTCTTCAACTTTTGATTTATCGCTTTTCTCAACTATTATCGGTAAACGATCTATAAAGTGAATAGATATGTTACTATGTAAATCTTCATAAAAATGATGAAATATTTTAACCTGGATACTTTTCTCTTATACGCTCGCTTTCGGCCTTTCGCTGCTCCAATGTGAATTCTGACTTAAACTTCATCTCAAATGATCTGTGAACAGAGAGTGAGTGGGTTAGTGAGAGCTGAATGACGATAATTTGAAGTTCGGCAATAAGAGTGGAATGATAAACAAGTAAGTTGGCGAATAAGTAAGTGCGTCAGTAAGTAAATAAGGTAAGTATGTGTTGGCGAAAACGTTAGGGAGTGAATAGTATATTAGTGAGAGAGCGAGTGAGTAAGTAAACGAATATATGAGTAAATCAATAGTGAGGGAGTAAGTAAGTGAGCAAGCGAGTAAGTGAACAGACCTCGAGATGGTCTTATACTAACTGTTAGGTTTTCTTCTTTTCTTTTTCTCTTTCGTTTCTTTTTCTTTCTTCAGCTTCCGGTTTGTCTAGGCTCGGGTTTTAACCCCTCCTTCAATTGCTGTTTAGAGATTTGCGACCGTCGATTTGATTGAGATATTTAAAAGCAACAAGAAAAATTACAAGCTCCATTTACTTAATTTAAGCACACAATTTCGAACAAATTATACAAATGACCAAGTGATTACGACGCGCGGTCTCATCGTGGCAATAAATCCGTTGGGAATCTGCAATGCGCGATGGAAGATTCGACAATATTTGCGACTTTTTTCATCAAATTTCATTTCTTTTTCTGTTAATTTCGCCTAAAATTATACTTCCGGCGATGGCAGCATTAAATGATTCCAAGTTACGCTTCATTGGAATGTGTATATTCTGGCATTTTAACTTTGTATTGTTCTTAACAATCGCGACATCATTATGAATTCCGATCGCTTCGGATCCAATCACAACGATTGTCGGGGATTGAAAGTTTAATTTTGAATTGTATAGACTCAAACATGAGTTTTCATTAGTTGGAATTTCAGCAAAATAGACGTGAAAATTATTTATTTTTGATGTTTCTAGTATGCTATTGACATCATTCCAATTACTTACTTCGGCAATTGGCACTTTTAAACTTAAACCCATCGCTGATCGCAACACTTTGGGTGCGTACGGATCACAACCTTCGATTGCTATGATTCCATCAACACCCAAACCATACGCAGAACGTATAATAGTTCCAATATTCCCTGGATCTGCAATACGATCTAAAACCAGTAGTAATGGGGAAGTATTACTTTTTAATTCTGTTAATTGAAATTGTTTTGGTTTATCGAATGCAGCAACAATTCCTTGACTAGTAATAGTGTCACTTATACTATTCATTATACTATCACTGCAATAATCGTATTTTAATTTATGCAGCTGCAACGTATTTACTAATTTCTCCCCTAATGGAGCCTGTGTTGCCTTCTCTGATAATAATATAATATGAGGCTTAATTCCTAAATTGATTGCATCAATAATTTGTCGATGTCCTTCCAACAAAACCATTTTATTTTCTTCGCGTTTCTTTTTACTATTTAATGACTTCAATAGTTTAACTTTATTATTTGTTTCACTTTTAATAATAATATCATCACCTGCAGCGCTATTACTCATGTATCTCATGATTTTATAATTATTCCGCATTGCTGCGATTCTAGATCGAGCAATGAGGCCAATCACCATGTTGCTAGCGATAAATATCATGACTATGACTAGCAGAGCCACCACTTTGCCCGCAAACATGCGCAATCAACCACTGTTGTCGTCTCTCTTCCACTATTCCGTTTTTGCTTGAGCTCGCCAAAAATCGAAAAAAAATCGCCCTATTGCGGCCTTCGATAAGAGTCATAAATTAATTACACTTTTAGAGATGTTGAAATTAACTTCTCTGCGTGGTTGGTTGAAGTGCTCAATCCGTATAATTTTGGAAACATGCATTATCTCTTGGTATGTCATTTGTGTTGAATAAACGACATCGGTATACTTGCATAAGTTATCTTGCTCTCGTAACCTACCATACAACGTTATATAGAGTTATTGGAATTAAATTAACGAAGTAAATAACTGACTACTTCATAATAACTGAAAGAATAGTAAGTCAGATCTTTCCGGATTCATATTTCACTTCGATCTCTATTTCACCAGCTTCAGAGCTAACACTAGGGTATACGTGGTCGATGTTATCTGGTATATCTACGCGAATAATTTCATTATTGTTAACTCGAAAGCAAATAAACGAATCTATAAAATCGATGGCAACTTCTACCGTGTCACCTTCCCTATATGTTCCAGTAGTCTGCTTTGTCATAGGATAAATAAATCCAGCTCCGCCTAGGAATATATAATCGAGTGAGTAATTATTTTGATGAGAAAGTAATGCGTACAATGAATGAGTACCCATTGACAAATATTTTCCTTCACCGGTGTATGAAGGTGTCATATACTTCTTCCGTTCATTAGTATCTTGGCTAAAGGAGTAACCAATTGCCATTTTACACGGTTTCTTCAACATTTTAATGCTAAATTTATGCTTTCCTACTTTTCGCGCAATTGGTACTGCGGTATAATAGTTACAGGGATCAGATGTCTGCAGGGTGACAATCCTGCTGGAAGCTGGTAAGTGAAGCATACTCATAGCAGAGACTAGAAGCGTACAGATAAGGGCAAAATAGGCTTGCAATTGCATTGAATACTCACACTACAGTGATGACTGCGTTTGGGATTAGAATGGCACAGCCGCCACGATATCCATAGATACCAAAAGGCAGGCGTTAACAAAGAAAACTTTATGAAAAGTGATGCCGGAGAAGGTTAAATTTGACAGGGATCAGGGATTAGTAATTGTACCTATATAGTAGATATATTACTAGTATGGACTCAATAGATCGCTTCCATAATGTCGTCCATTGCAGCGCTTTGAAACATTCAATTTTTTTGTTTCCTTCAAGGAATTATTCCTAAGGATAATTCCTAGTTAACCGTACACTGAAATCCATCGTCTATGTCTACATAAAAGCCAGCTTCGGCCATGGCATCAATCTCTGCCTCAATCTGCCGCAGATTATCTGTGACTTTAATTTCTTCCAGTAGAAATCCCGGGGATTAATCCGATTAAAAAAATTTAACAAGGAATAATTCCTTAAAGGAAACAAAAACATTGAATGTTTCAAAGCGCTGCAATGGACGACATTATGGAAACGATCTATTGAGTCCACACTTGATCTGTTTAATGATCGCACTTTGTCACGTGGCGGCGCTGTTATTGCTGGGTCTAGCCTTGGTGTGGCCATCTCCTACCTATTATCCATCACTAAGCCCTCATTCTATCAGTATCATCTCTACTATTGCTGGGACTGGTACAGGTAGTTATTCGGGTGATGGGGGACAGGCCACAAGTTCTACCATCCAAGGAGCCTACGGAATCGTAATTGATACCAGCGGAAATGTTTACTTCAGCGATACGTACAACAATCGCGTCCGCAAGATCACCGTATCAACGGGAATTATTAGTACTTACGGGGGTACTGGTAGTAGTAGTTATAATGGAGATGGTGGTGTAGCAAGTAGTGCCTCGTTATATTGGCCTCACGGATTATGTATGGATACTTCAGGTAATTATCAACTTATAAATTTATTTCTGGCGTCATCATTGTTTATTTTTCAGGCAATATTTTTATCGCTGATTACAATAATCACCGGATTCGTAAGATTTTGATGTCCACAAGTATAATAACAACGATTGTGGGTACAGGTGCTGGTGGTTACAACGGAGACAACGGTGCGGCGACAAGTGCTTCACTTTACATCCCCACTGCCGCCGCAGTGGATACGTCAGGTAATGTCTTTGGAATAATATAATCATTTATTAAGCGACTTATTTTCTTTGCTGCTTAGGTAATTTGTATATAAGTGATGAAGGAAATTATCGCATCCGGAAGGTAGCTGCATCTACCAATGTTATTACGACTATTGCGGGAACCGGTGTCGCAGGGTATAGCGGTGATGGAGGGCAAGCGACTGCTGCTATGGTTAAAAATCCTCGTGGTATTAACTTGGACAGTGTTGGTAATGTATACTTCGGTGACTGGGATGCATATAATGTTGTCCGCAAGATTACGGTATCTACCGGAGTAATCAGTACTGTCGCAGGTATTGGTAGTACATCAGGAGGGTACAATGGTGACAATATACAAGCTACAGCAGCCTCAATGTACGGTCCACATGACGTAGTATTGGATGGTTACGGTAATCTGTACATAACTGATTTTTTAAATAATCGTGTGCGAAAAGTCACAATATCAACAGGTGTGATTACCACTGCTGTAGGCACAGGCGCGGCATCGACAACAGGAGACGGTTCTATGGCTACTTCCGCTACTATTTATGGTCCATGTTTTAGTCGTTTTGATAGTGCAGGCAACTATTATATTACTGAAAATTTAGGTAATCGAGTGAGGAAAGTTATAACTGTTACAACCGAGATGCCCACAGTTACACCTACATCGTTACCTACGTACTATCCATCACTAAGCCCTCACTCTATTAGTATTATTACCACAGTTGCGGGAACTGGTACAGGTAGTTTTTCGGGCGATGGGGGTCAAGCTTCAAGTGCTACTATCAAAGGAGCATATGGTATCGCTATTGATTCGAGTGGTAACGTTTTCTTTAATGATATGTATAACAACCGCGTTCGCAAGATCACCGTATCAACAGGTATCATTACCACATATGCGGGAACAGGAAGTACTACTTACAACGGTGATGGTGGTGCAGCAAGTAGCGCAGCATTAAACTACCCTCATGGATTACACATCGACACGTCAGGTAATTAGCAATCACACTGCTTATGACCTAATTAATCATACTTATTTTACGATAATATGATAGGAAATATGTACGTCGCTGAGTTTTTTAATCATCGTATTCGTAAGATCGCCACAGTAACTACCATAATTTCCACTATTGCTGGCACTGGAACAGCTAGTTATAGTGGAGATAGTGGAGCCGCCAGTATGGCCACAATTAGTTATCCAGTTGGGGTTGTTGCAGATGTATCCGGCAATGTGTACATCGGTGATTATGGTAATAACCGTGTCCGGAAGGTAGCTGCATCTACAAGTGTTATCACGACTATTGCGGGAACCGGTGTCGCAGGGTATAGCGGTGATGGAGGGCAAGCGACTGCTGCTATGATTAAATACCCTCGTGGTGTTAACTTGGACAGTGTTGGTAATGTGTACTTTGGTTCAGGTGGTTATAATGTTGTTCGCAAGATTACCGTGTCCACCGGAGTTATTAGTACCGTTGCAGGTACTGGTGACACATCAGGAGGGTACAATGGTGATAATATACAAGCTACTGCAGCCAACTTAAACTATCCTCATGACGTTGCACTGGATAGCAATGATAATTTATACATTTGCGATTACTCTAACAACCGTTTCCGTAAAGTCGATGTATCAACAGGCTTGATTAATACCATAGCAGGTACGGGGGCTGCTTCTTCCGATGGCGATGGAGCGGCGGCTACATCTGCTACTATCAATGGACCATGCTTTGGCCGTGTTGACAACGCAGGTAACGTATATATTACGGAAGATGGTGGGAATCGTGTAAGAAAAGTCATAATAGTAACCACCGAGATACCTACAGTTACTCCCACTGCATCTCCTACTAACTATCCATCATTGAGTCCTCATTCCGTCAGTATTATCTCTACTATTGCTGGGACTGGTTCAACTGGTTATTCAGGTGATGGCAGTCAAGCCACAAGTGCGACCATGAATGGTCCACTTGGTATAGAACTTGATTCAAGCGGGAATGTGTATTTTAGTGATGATTACAACCACCGTGTCCGCAAGATCACCGTATCCACGGGCATTATAACGACGTACGCAGGAACAGGAACTACTAGTTTTAGTGATGGCAATGTAGCAACGAGTGTTAGCTTTAATCAGCCACATGGTATCTGTATTGACAGCTCAGGTAATTTCTATAAATATCAACGCGGCTCGGGATTACGTTTAATAATTTCACTTAGGCAATTTTTACATCGCTGATTATGGCAATAATCGCATTCGTAAGATAGTGACAGCAACTACTATGACCACGACTATTGCGGGTACGGGTGCTGGTGGTTACAGCGGAGATAATGGACAAGCTACGAGTGCGTCATTTTACAGTCCCGTTGGCGTCGCTGTTGATTCATCAGGTAAGTCTAGGATTGTAGATACTTCTATTTTATCAATTGTTATTGTTTTGTGTTTTTATAGGAAATTTATTCATCGGAGATTATAATAATAATCGCATCCGGAAGATAACTGCATCTACCAATGTTGTTACGACTATTGCGGGAACCGGTGTCGCAGGGTATAGCGGTGATGGTGGACAGGCTACATCTGCTACGATCAAGTTTCCTCGCGGAGTCAATTTGGATACTAGTTCAAATGTGTATTTCGGTGACTGGGGTGGTGGCTACAATGTTATTCGCAAGATCACCGTGTCTACAGGGAAAATCAGTACTGTTGCTGGCACAGGGAGTGCAACAGGTGGGTATAATGGTGATAATATACAAGCTACAGTTGCTACATTGAATTGGCCTCATGATGTGGAACTCGATAGTTCTGGTAATATGTATATATCCGATTTTTCAAACCATCGTATACGCAAAGTTGACGCATCAACAGGCGTGATTACTACTATTATAGGCACAGGTGCAGCTACATCAACAGGCGATGGGTATTCAGCGACATCTGCTACTGTCAATAGCCCTGACTTTTGTCGCTTCGATGCTGCTGGTAACTTGTATTTAGCAGAATTCGTAGGTAACAGACTTAGAAAAGTAATAACCGTGTCCACCGAGATACCTACAATTACACCTTCTATGTCACCCACTCACTATCCATCATTGAGTCCTCATTCAATCAGTATCGTCTCTACTATTGCCGGGACTGGTTCGACTGGTTATTCGGGCGACGGCGATCAAGCTACTAGTGCAGCTCTCAATTATCCGCACGGAATAGCTTTAGATCCGAGCGGGAATGTGTACTTTAATGATCTTTCTAATAACCGAATCCGTAAGATCACTGTATCAACGGGTATAATAATCACGTATGCAGGAACAGGAAGTGGTAGTTACAGTGGAGATAGTGGTGTCGCAAGTAGCGCAGCTTTATATAACCCAAACGGATTATCTATCGACAGTTCAGGTATGGTGAC
>JACCDO010069480.1_pt1 | contig 14604 bp, 8 predicted proteins | sample 7446101 | NCBI WGS metagenome assembly JACCDO01 (sample SAMN15323440, study PRJNA562643) | freshwater metagenome | isolation source: river surface water | place: USA:Blue River Watershed | collected 2017-08-16
ATAATTGATTAGAATATAAACTATGAATATTTACAACAATACCATTATCAAAATAAACATTTGATGAATAATTATCAAATACTTTCATACGAGGAACATTTGCTAATACAAATAAATTTGTATTTGGTTCTATTTGTGAATTGGCAGTAGATAAATCAACAAATGGCAATATTAATGGTTTCTGTATCATATAATCATTTGTTTCACAAGTAGTATTATTTAATGATGTATAATCGTATAAATTTGGTAAATTTGTATTTTTAAATATACTTAAATCAATACTTGTTATAGAAACTATGTCATTATTAAAAACATTTAAATACATTATTGGAATTGAAGGTGAACTGGGAGCCCATGGTATCCATCCATCTGGATTAGTAGTAGTTGATGTTAATGTATAAGCATAACTTGAAGAATCTAATAATGGAGCAGTAGAATTTGCTAATAATAATAATTTAGTATCACTACCATCATCTACTAATGGAATAGAAGGTGGAGTAAAATTTTCTAAATATAAAGCGGTACCTTTAGTCCATTTAAAATTACTTATAAAACCATCATAACAAGTATTTGCACTTGGAACAGTTTCATTACCTATTGTTAATAAATTTCCACTATTAGGTATAGATACACTACCTATATTTATTCCATATTGAAATTGTTCACCATTAAAATATATGTTAATATAATTACCAGTTCTTACTATTGCAACATGTGTCCATTTATTTTTATATTTCTTTAATTGAGATATAGAACCACCGAAATTATAACTAGTACCATTTATCCAAAGAAATCCAGTTGATAGATTACCGTATTCCAATGCAATATCTACTGTTGGCCAACTACCTATTGAAAAAATTCTAGTATAACTAACAGTATCTCTTTGAAATTGATACCATTCAATTGTAAAATCTGAAGTTCCTAAATAGAAATCACTTGTCGGACTAGTACTATCACTACCATCTACTGTTATAGTATAATAATAATCATTAAAGAATTGAATACTACCAGGTGTGTATGGAGTAAATTGAACTAAAGGATTTATATTAACAGGATATTCACTACTATTTATAGTTGCTTTAAAAGAATTAGATGTTACAAATAATGAATAATTATCAGTATATTTAGATGATGTTGTTAATAATTCAATAATAGGATATGTTGTGGCAATAGTATTATTACAATCAGAATCAGAAATAGTAATATTTGTTATTGGTAATAATATACTTATCATTTGAATTAAATCATAATCATTATAATTAGTTGGTAAATTTGGATTTATTAAAGTAGTTCCACTAACAGAACATTTATAAGTTGTATCAATATTATTTTTAGTATATTTCATAATAATTGTTGTTCCACTAACTATATTTATATTTATTTGATTATAACTTATAAATGCATTAAATAATGATACTTTATCATAAACTGTAACTATAGCAGTTGTATAAGGTTGAGTAGTTGGTTCAAACATCATTGGAACAGACATTTTAATTGTTTCATTTACATAAAAATTATTAATATTATTAATAATATCAGTATTATTATAAACTGATGTATCATAAGTAAGATAAACATTATTATCATCAATGCTATAATCAACAACATTTAAGAATGCATTCAAATTAGAAATTTCTAATTGAAATTCAACTAAATTTGATTTATAATATAAATAATTCATATAAGTTTTATTAATTGCTATCTTATTACCTACATTTAATAATGTATAATTTGCTTCTAATAATTGATATCTATTAACATATTTTAATTCATTAAAATAATTATTAATATTACTAAAATCATTATTAGTGCTATCTAAATAATAATTAATATCTTCTCTAGATAATGTTAAACTATTACCAGTTGATGGGATATAAGCAATATAACTTTCCATGTAAAATAATTCTAATAAATAGTTCTTAATAATATTTCTATCAATATAATATGTTAAATCTATATTAAAATAAAACACTAATCCTGTGTAATCTAATAATATTGGTTTTTTAGAAATATCTTTATTTCTTTGATAAATATAACTATTTATTTTATTATAAAAGAATTTCAAAAATGAAAACTCTGTAAAATATTTCTTTTTTAATGTATTAATTAATTTATTAACTATTACACTATATATATTAAAGACATCTTGTGGATAATTTTCAATACCTACAATATATGGATAATTAGTAGTTAATGTATCTATAGCATTTAAATAATCATCACCAGTAAACCCAATTAAATTATTATTTGCATCAAATCTATCTTGAACTACTTTTAACTCAATCCAAAATGTTTTTACACTCGTTGAGCTAGAATTAAATAATAATACTTCATTACTAATAATACTTTCTTTTGAATAATAATTCTTTTTAAATTCATAAAATAATAATACTTCTAATTGTTTATTATAATCCAATTTTCCTAAATTAATTAATAAATTAGTAGTCCACTCTGAATTTGAATTTACATCAGGATATTTAACATTTATATTTGGATCATTTAATGTATTATTATTTGTATTTATTACTAATTTTATATTATCTAGAATACTAGGCGCACTATCATCTATTGTTAATGTATGAGTTGCTCCAACTATTGTATAAGTAACTGCTAAACCATCTATTGTTTTTATTATCATATTAGTAGTTAAAGTAAATGGTAAATTTATAGTTGTTATATCTATAATATAAGTAGGATAATCACTATTAATTGTCCCTGATACTAAATTAGCATCTGTTAATGTATAATTATATATAGAATCTGTTGCTATAGTTGTAATCTTTTTATAAAATGTATATGTTTGTTCAAATGATGGATTTAAATTAGTAATTAAATATTCATATACTAATGGTGTTTTAATAATTGTGTCTTGATATATCGTATCACTACTATTAATAGTATTAATATTGTTATTATCAATATAATTTTGGACTAAAGTAATATCAGAATTAGTGATTATTTTATTATTATAAAGAACATCAAATTCAATTCCCATAAAATTATAATAACTACTATCAATAGTACTATCAAATTTATTTATATTTTGATATTCGTTAATTAAATCATCTTCAATTATTTTTGTTATATAATTATCAAATGAATTTTGTGTTAATAAATTCATCTTATAAGCATCATAATTACTTAATAATTTTTGTAAAGTTAATTTATCATAATTACTACTTAAATTAAGTAATGTTGGTATTATATCATGAGAATAATAATTATTCATATTTAATGAATAAAAAATAATATTAGTATCATCGTCTATATTAACACCTGTTAAATCAATAAAATATTTTTTTATTTGATTAAATTTAAATTGGAATTCATTATAATTTAAATCTGGTAATTTTAAAAATAAATCAGGAATTAAATAATAAACATCATTATATAAAATCATATAAGTATCATGATTATCAAATATCATTTGATTTATATTTGCATCATTTGTAGTAGATGTAGTAGTTGTTGTTAATTTTTGAACCATTTGAAAATATGGAATTTGAACTTTTAACCATATTTTACCTAATAAATGAATATCCTTAGGTATTTTAATAAATGATGTTTCATTCCATTTCATTCCTAAATTTTTTAATGCTATTTCATCCTTAATAAAAATTTCAGGAATAACATACGTTTTTTTAAAATATGTAATTTTATTTGATGGATCTAAATTTAAATATATATGTGTATCTCTATTACTAAATATCTCCAAATCTGGAGCTATTAAAAGTTCTGATCTATTTTGCATTATTAGTAAAAAATAGATTTTTTCTTTATAATAAAGTTAAATTATTTTATATATCAATTTATAATGAAGAATAAGTTAAAAGTTATTCTTTTGGAAAAATGTCCTTATTCAATTGCTGTTAATGAATTATTAACTAATTATCATATTCAGTTTGAAAAAATTATAGTTAATCAAAATAATAAAGAAAAATATAAAAATGATATAATTTCTACATTTCCACAAATTTATATATTAAATAAAAAAGAAGAAATATTATTAGGTGGATATAGTGATATAGAAGAAATAATTGATATTATTAATAGTTCAAACAATTTAGAAAAAATTAAAGATAAACTTTATAAAAAATATCCTAAATATATTCATAATAAAATAATACTGAGAATAATTCAAATATTCAAATTAAATTGAATTTATTATTATTATAACATCCTACAATATTTGATTTTGCATCATATATTTTTCCATTCTCTTTATTTTCATAATAATAATTATTCCCATTGATTACAATTTTATCAAAAATAATATCTTCTAATGAATTATTATCAATCTCATTATCAATATCATTATCAATCTCATTAGATGTATCAGATAAAATTATATGAATTGTATCATTTATTTCTTCTTTATCTTCTTCTGATGATGAAATATCTAATGTTTTTAAATATTTTTCTTTTAACATATTAATATCTAATTTTTCACCTTTGGCTATATTTTGTAATAATTTATTCATATTTCTAGCATATTCTTTATTTAATTTATTACATAAATTATCAATCATTTGAATAAATGTTTGAGCTTCTTTATTAATTTTCTTTGTGTATTTAAGCTTTTTCATTAATATAAATAAATAATAATGAGAAAGATTAATAATCAATTTTTATTTATACAAAGTTTTTAAAACTTTGTATAAATAACTGTTAATAGGGAGAGATATGTTTTCTTTTAGAAAACATATCGCCCTATCAATTTTTATTATAATATAATATTTAATAAAAATTTTAATATTAATTGCAATATATCGCCATCTTTAGATGTGTCTTTATCAGTTTCTTTATTTTCACTTTTAGGTTTTTCAATTTTACTAGAATTAATACTTTTATTATTTTTTGCAACTGCATTCGTTATTATAGTTTTCTTAACCCAATACTGTAAATATACTGGTGGTGTTTGGGTGTTATTTTCATATCTCATTATATTATTTATAATTTATTTATAATTATTATTAATATCAATTTTTATGGCTTTTCAATTTACTAAAACACGATTTGTATAACCCTAATTAATTTTTCCAATCAAATAATATTACATATAGTTTCTGGCGGGGCTGTATTTGGTATATCAAGATAATTATAAATTTTATTTATCCATTCATAATTATAAAAATCATAATGTATTTCATCATTATTTGATTTTGGAATAGTTTTATTATCAAACCAAATATGAATAATTTCTTTTTCTAATAAATTATTTATATTATATATTTCTTCTCTTACAACTGAAAGGATATTACTATAGTCATGACATATTATTAATGCATTTGTATTTTTAAAATATACATCTTTTAAAATAATATCACTTAATAATTCTTCATTGGGGAAAACAATTATTTTAAATTCCCCAAAATTATTTTCTTCATCTTCTCTATCTAAGAAAAATCCATATTCTATAAAAGGCTCTTCTATATCTAATAAATAATAATAATTTAATTTATTTTTATTTGGTAATTTATTTAATACTAATTCTATTTTATCATTAGATCCTACTATCAAAAACTTTGGCTGATTATTATCCATTAAATATTAACTTTATATTATTTTAAATTATATTTATTTTTATCATAAATCGAATAAAATTAATAGTTCTAATCATATATATGATAAGAAAAATTGATAGGGCGATATGTTTTCTAAAAGAAAACATATCTCTCCCTATTAACAGTTATTTATACAAAGTTTTTAAAACTTTGTATAAATAAAAATTGATATAACAAAGGTTTTAAAAAGAACATGTTAAAGTATTAATAATGTTTCTTGTTGATAAGTATAAAAATGATATAATGTTATCTTATGATATTGTTGATAAGTTATTAAATTCGTTAAATACCCATAATCAGATATATAATAATATCAATAATGTGATTAATAAACCATGTGCTGAATTTAAAGAAATTATTAATAATATGGAAAATGGAAATTGGAAATATGCAAATATGCCACATTTATTATTCTATGGCCCAGATGGATGTGGTAAAGAATTTATTATTAATAATTTATTACAAAAAATTTTTACTAAAAAAAGTGTTGAAGTTCAGGAAACTGAATATACAATTAATGGTTATAGTAATACTAAAACTAAAATAATGATTAAACAATCTAAACACCATATAGTTATTGAACCAAATAATAATGGATTTGATAAATATTTAATTCAAGAAATTATAGAAGAATATGCTAAGACTGAAATATTACATGTTTTAAAATATAAACATCTTTATAAAATTGTTATTATTAATACAATCGATAATTTAAGTTATTATGCTCAAGCATCATTAAGAAGAACAATGGAAATATATGCAGATAGCTGTAAATTTATTTTTGTATCTAATCAACTTTCTAAAATACATGAACCTCTTAAAAGTAGATGTTTAATGGTAAGAGTTCCATTACCATCAAATGAATTATTAACAAATATTGCTATGAATATCGCATTAAAAGAAAATATACTTTTGAAATCTTCTGATATTATAGAAATTGTTAATAATTCAAATAATAATATTAATAAATTATATGGTAATTTAGAACTTAAAAAATTTAATGTTCCTTTTACTCCACCATGGAATAGAATTATTATAATTATAGTTGATGAAATATTAAATAAAAAAAATTATAATATTAAAAATTTTCCTGATTTAATTAAACAAATTAGAGATTTATTATATCAATTATTTATAACAAATATTGATTTTCATATTATTATAAAAGAAATTATGAATGAAATAAAATTAAAAATTAATGATAATGATTTAAAATATAAAATAATTGAAGAAACTTCTAAATTTGAAAATAGAATTTCACAAGGGACTAGACATATAATCCATCTTGAGGCATATTTAATTAAAATAATGCAAATAATTAATTCATAATAAATATTTAAAATCCATATTAATATATATATTATATGGCCGAGATTGAAACAAAAATTAATATGTTATATGATTTTATTTATTCAAAATCTTATAAAGAAAATATGGAAGAATTTAAGATTGATGAAGAAAATATATCAATAGATGATATTAAAATTAAATATGAGGGTGATAATTATGAAGATATTTTAACAGAATTATTTTCTGGTAAATTCAAGATGATGGATTTTAATGAAAATACAAATAATTTAATACTTAAAAGATATAATGATAATTTATCTTTATCATTATTTATAACACCATATGATATCACAAGTGATATCACTAGTGATTTAGATGATTTAAATAATATTAATAATAATGATTCTTTATTTTCATATATTCTAAGTAGTTTAATATTATCTAAAAAAACGAAACATATTGCTTTACCTATAATAAATATTGATGTTAAATTCTCACAAATGAATGATATTATGAGACCATATGAAGATGTTTATAAAAAATTTGTTGATATGATTAAACAAGAAAAAATATCAGATATATTATCAGTTAGAGTTAAAGAAAATTTTTTTAAAAGTGTTTTATTAAGTGAATTTATACAATCATCTGAATGTAATTATAAAAATTTATTATTTCAATTAATTCATACACTAGCTGTTTTACAAAAAGCATATCCAGTATTTAGACACAATATGCTTAATCCATCAAATATTTATGTTTATCTTAAGAAAGGAGAAACTGATTTATATGAATTTAATAATAAAACTTTTCATGTTCCAAATAATACTTTTGAGATTAAAATTACTAACTTTTTTGTAGCCAATATTCCTGATATGTATGGTTCCAATCAAAGATTAGCTGAAGGGACTATATTTAATATACCATTTTTTGATGATAAAAATGATTACTTTGATCTTCATTATTTTTTAAATTGTTTTTTAAAATTGGCTAATGAAATGGATGAAGAAACAATGGAATTTATGGATAAAGTAATACCTGATAAATATAGAACTAATAAAAATATGTATTTAAGAGAAAATGATGAACTGTTTTTACCTGAAGAATTATTAGATGATAAATATTTTGAAGAATTTACTAAAGAAACTCAAAAGAATGTTAAAATAGAACGCACAATGTCTGCTGATAATTATTATAATGATAGAAAATCATCTAATAGAAAATCATCTATTAGAAAATCATCTATTAGTGGTAAGAGAAATGTTAAAAAAAATATGAATGGAGGTGCAACGTTTTATCATCCACCAATTAAAACACCATCTAATACACCATTTATTTCAAATGATGCTAAGAATGTTTATAAGAGAGACTTAGAACCTAAAAAAGAAGAAAAGGAAGAAAAGAAAGAAAAGAAAGAAATAGAAGATCCAACACTTATTATGCGTCAAGAAATTAGAACAAATCCAGCATATATTAAACCATATAAGGTTAAAGAAAAACCTACATGGGATCCAGAATATAAACCAATAACTAAACCTTCTTATGTTCCACAAGCTAAAGTTTATTATCCTGATAATAAACATAAAACAACAGATACCGAAGATGATGAAACTATTTCTATTACAGAAGATAAGGAAACAACTGATGATAATAAAGATAAAATAGATAATTATGTAGAAAGAATGTATCCTGAGAAAAAAGAAAAGAATTATAGTCAATTTGATTCTAATAAAAGAAATAAAGTTTTTAAAGTTGAAGATAGTGAGCGTTCAAATAGTTCATATTCTCCACCATTTAAGAAAGATTATAATCGTCAAGAACGTCAAAATAGACCATATTCGCCACCATTTAAGAAAGATTATGAACAACATCCAAGTCGTCCTGAAAGAGATGAACGTAGTTATTCACCCAAACCTCCAAATTATCAGAGAAATATTACAGAAACTCCAGTTATTGCAGAACAAAAAATGTATCAACCAGTTCCAAATATTCCACCAGGTGTTCTTCACACCCATCCTAAATATTCTAATCCAGCATTTATTCCAATAGATAATCAAATTACTTATCCTCCTGCATTTGTTCCAGATATGGCAAATTATTTCCCATTCAATGGTGTTCCATTAAATAAACCAAATGAATTACCTTTACAAAAGATTTATAATATTAATTTAGGAGCACCAGGACATAAACATTCTGTTCTTAATCAAATATATCAAGATGTATTACCAGGTGAACCAAATATTTATACTATGAATAATGTTTATGAAAGAATGCAAATTATGAATTTATTAAGAAATTCTATGATTAAGCATCATGATGGAGAAGATATGACACTTCAAGCTGGGCCAAAATCTATTTTAGAATATATTAGAGTATTAGAATTTAATCCATATTCATTAGGAAGAAATAGATATAAAACTATCCCAATAAATTTTTTACTTTATAATGGTGCTTATCCTATTAGATATAATACTGATACCAGAGCAATTGAAATCGCCAAACAAGCAATGGGTGTTAATATAAGAATTTATATGTTAAGTAAAGGTGCATTAAATTGTAATAGTGATCCTGCGTTAGATTGTCATAATTTTGATGTTTGGAGAGAATTATCCTATTATAAATATGTTAAGGAAACAATATTACAACAAAAAATTAGTCCTAATTTTATAAGTATGATTTTATATAAATTGGATAGAATATCAAAAATTAATTATAAAGAATTAGAAGATGTTATTAAAACGCATGTAGAATATGATATTATTTTAAGAAATTTAAATAATTATAAAGAAATTAATAAATTTCTTACATTTAAGAACGATGAGTTAAAGAAATTATTAGGCGGGCAATCTGCTCTGTCTAAAACTTCAATACCTATTGATGCATCAGCTGATAGTAAAGTTAGTTTAATTGCTCTTACTGAAGCTCCTACATTTAATTTAATTGAATGGGCTAGTCCTACATATGAAAAATCTGGTGTTTTGTCTAAACAAATTACAACTGGTTTCCATACAACTGATGTTTGGAGAAGTGTATTATTTCAATTAGTATCTGCAATGGCTGTTTTACAAGAAAAGAAAATATTATTCAGAAATTTCAGTATTGAAAATAATGTATTTATAAAAGATTTATTTAAAGACCCAAATAATACTGGTCATTGGGTATATATTGTAAATAACATAGAAATGTATGTTCCTAATTTTGGCAATCTTGTAGTTATTGATAGTAGATTTGCAGATGTTAATCCTTCAACTAATGTTAAAGGTATAGTATTAAAAATAGTTTCACCTACATTATATAATTATAATGGAGAGAATGTTCCTTCTAATATAGATGAAGAAATATTAAAAGATTTGAAGAGAATTATAAAGAGAGACAATTTTGTATCAGGAGGTGTTTATAGTGATTATGGAATGGTAACTCCTGATATTGATATATTGAATTTATTAGATAGAATTTATGATTCAACTAAATCTAGAATTGCTGATATACTTATTGAATGCTTTCCACAATATATTCATAACAGAGTTGGAACATTATTAAATATTACAGAAAAAACTGGATTATCACCTACTGTAATGCCCAAATTAACTCCAGGTAAATTAGCAGTTTATCAATCAAGATATGATGAATATACATGGGTTATATTTAATAGAGATATAGATGGAAAGAAAAAGGAAATATTAATAAAAGATGCAAATGGTAGATTATATACAAAAACAGTATTTAGTCACTCATTAATAGAACATCCTGAATCAAATAATATAATGCAAATATCAGAAAAGAATTTTAGATTAAATAAAGATAGTTTAATAGATACATATAATATAATATGAAATATAATATGAAATATAATATGAAATATAATATGAAATATAATATAATATATCTAAATTAAATATCTATATTAGTATAATGTTATCATATAACTCATATAAACCTACTGATAAAGAAAGAGAATTTGTTGGAAAATTAATTAATATTGAACCAAATGATATATCATATAAATTTTTTAGTGATGATAATATCGACTATTTAAATAATTCGTTAATTGATATGGTAATGGAAGAAACATTTAAACGTTATAATAAGAAACTTAAAATAGAACCTCAAAGAAAACATATTGTTTTATCAGCAATGAGACATATTTATTTTAAAAATATTACTAATACTTTACCAACAGATGAAGAAGTAGCTAGATTAAATAAAGAAGTATTAAGACAATTATTTGGAACAGCTATGACCGAATTAATTGCTTATTTAAGATTTATTCATGATTATAATAGTATTGTTCCAATGGATTTACCAGTTTCGGATGGTGTTAGAGCAGATCGTAATACTCCAGGATTTTCTAAATTATTTGAATTTTAAATTTATTAAATAAAATTTAATATTATTTATATTAAATTTTATAAAGATAATCATTAAGAAAACCGTCTAGGTTATTAGAAGCTAATAGGTTTGTCTTGGTAAGCACCATTTACGTAAACAAAGATAATACCTCTCTTGGAAACAAGCTCTCCCCAGCCGAGCTTACCTGATGGTTCATCATCTTTACCAATTGAAAGAATTGGTTCATTACTATTTCTGGCAATGCAAGTATTAGGTGTGTAATGGTAAAATGAATCAGTTGAAGGAACTTTAATGATAGCTGATGAGCCAACAACATAGGTGCCACCAACTGAAGGGTCAACAGTTGTATTAACATCGGCAATAACAGCACTGCAGAATTCGAAGACTTCACCATTGGGGTCAAGACGTTTTCCAGTGTCAAGGTCTTTACCACCAATTGGAATTTCTTCTTCCCATGTGAGTGAAAGATCATTGATACGTTCAAAGCCAGCAATTGATGTTGGTAAACGAGCAAGGTTGGCAACAGTATTACCAGCAGTGTAAACGTAGCTACGACGGTCAACGTAGAAGACTAAGACTTCACGTGAGAACATAACACTAGTGTGGCGGTTTACAACTGAGTTACCTTCAAGGAATTGGTTAGTTTGGCTGAGAGCAGATGAAAGGGCATTAACATTGGGACGGGGAGAAATAAAACCAGCAGTTGCAGCAGCGTTAGCAGCTGCAATACCAAAGTTGCTGAGGCGAACGTTAATCATGGGGATTGAGGTGACAGTTGGGCGGAGATTTTGTGAGTATGGGTTGTAGGCAAAGAGGTTAGCAACTGGGAGAGTGGCAACAACTGTGGGACGGAATGAGAAGGCGCTAAAGAGGCGTTTAATGATGGTTCCGTCATGGCGACCATATACGAGGTCAGGGTTGTCATACTTGTTGAGACGGCAAACGTCAACTGAGGTCATGAATTCGCGGAGTGATGGGTTGAAGTATTGACCGTTGCGGAGGTGGAGAACTGAGTTCCAGAGTTGGTTTTGGAGGTTGCAACGGTGGAGTAAATCAGCAACAGGTGTGCGAGTATCGCAAACAACGTCGTTGGGGTCAGTGATTAAATTGTAGAAGAGTTCGTAATCAGGACGAGTTGTGAGTGAAGTATGGTTGTAGCGAGCCTTGATGATACCACTCATGTTGGAGTAGAGGAAGTGTTCATCAACTGTCTTAATCTTGGGTAAGAAGAGAGCAGCAACAACAGGGTGAACATGATCTACAGGACTATGGACATTTTTTTCAAATTGAACATCATTAAGGAAACCAACATCAGGTCCAGTATATTGGATGGCTTGGAGAAGAACTTGAGCGTGAAGGGGTCTTGAAGCTTCGTTGAGCTTGAGGATTTCTTGAAGGTTGCGGTAGTCAGCTTCATCAACCTTGAAGTATCCTTCAGCGCCAGTGGTAATGTTACCGAGGACCTTCATGATGCTGGTCATGGGGATAATGACTTCACTTGAGTTTGAGCCAGCGAGTTCTTGTTCATAGATACGTTGGAATTCAGAAAATTCGGCTTCAGATAAGTGGTGTTTCTTAGCATGAGCACGAGCCTTCATGAGGAGTTGGTGGAAAGGAATGTTTTGTTGGGCGTATTTTTCACGAACAGCTAATGCAAATTTCTTTGCTGATTTAACAATGGATGAATGGCGTTGCATGAAAACATCTTGGATTTTGCCAACAAGATCTTCATCCTTGTAGCGTTGACGTAATGCTAAAAGAGCATTGGTAAATTGGGTTTTATTTTGAAGCTTGAAAAGATTGGCAACTTCCATATCAACAGTGCTTCCTGATCTAACTGATGCGGTTCTGCGAGACATATATATATTAATATTAGAAAAAAAAATAATAGTTTTTAAACATAATTTATAAAGAAAGTTTTTAAACTTAATTTTTTAGAATTAAATTTTCTATATATTTATTTATTATAATGTTTAAATTATATTTTTTATAATATTTTTTAATTTCAATAAATATTGATTTTTAATTTATAAAGAATAATTTATTATATTCTTAATGGACTCTAATTCTAATAGTAATTCTAATTTATGGATTAATAAATGGAAACCTAATAATCCTAGTGATATAATTGGTAATAAACAAGCTATTTCTAAAATAGATGAATGGTTATCTAAATTTGATAATCATAATAATAATTCAATTATTATTAGTGGTTCCCATGGTATTGGTAAAACATTATCTATTGAATTATTATTAAAGAAATACAATTATACAAGTAAAGTAATTTATCCTGATGAACTTAAAAACTTTAGAAATGGTAATGAAAATGAATTTGATGATTATTACAATTATGAAAATAGTATTTTTTCAAAATTTAAAATGATATCAAAAAATAATTCAGTTGAGAATAAAAAAATAGCAATTGTTTTTGATGAGATAGAATCAATTAGTCTTAGTAGTGAAAAAAAGTATGTTTTTAATATATTTAAAACAAATTCTAAAATGAAAAGCTTCCCATTAATCTTTATATCAAATACAAATCATAGCAAATTATTAAATGATCTTAAAAAATATTGTATAGAGATTAAATTTTTTTCACCATCATCTTATGATTTAACTAAATTTATACACAAAATTTGTAAAGAAGAAAAAATAGAGATTAAAAATCATGATGCAATTGAAAAATTAATATTATTTTCACAGTACGATGTAAGAAGATTAATTAATTTGTTACAAGAATATAATTATAATTATAAAACATTAAATATTAAAGATGTTGAAACATTTATAGACAAATCTATTATTAAAGATACTAGTGTAGGATTATTCGAGGCATCTTTAGAATTGTTAAATAATGAAAATAATTTTGAAAAAAATTATAAATTATATGAAATAGATAAAGTTTTAATTCCATTAATGATACATGAAAATTATTATAAAAAAATAGTCTCTCCTAAAAATAAAATAACATTTGAAGAACAAATTCAACAAATGGTTAATATTAGTGAATCAATTTCTATAGGAGATAATATAGAAACCAGTATCTATACTGATCAAAATTGGTATTTACAAGATATTCATGGATTTTATACATGTTATAATACAAGTTATATTTCAAGTCAGATGAATAGAAAAATAACACCTTCTGAAATAAAATTTAGTGCTGATTTAAATAAAACATCATTAAAAAATATAAATAAAAAAAATATTATGAATTTAGAAAAAATAATAGGAAAAAGAACAATAGAAGAAATATTATTATTATGCAGATTATCAAATCATATGATATCAACAAAGCAAACTCAATATATATTAGATATATTAAAAAAATATAAAGAAGATTTTGATATAAAAGATTTAGAATTATGTTTAAAAATAGATAAAACAATAGATTTTATAACAT
>JACCDO010244745.1_pt1 | contig 14601 bp, 12 predicted proteins | sample 7446101 | NCBI WGS metagenome assembly JACCDO01 (sample SAMN15323440, study PRJNA562643) | freshwater metagenome | isolation source: river surface water | place: USA:Blue River Watershed | collected 2017-08-16
TTAGAGAAGCAGTTAGAGAAGCAGGTAGAGAAGCAGTCATCGAGCTAGTCGCTTGCATCGATGCGACGAACGCGATAGAATAGTTATTTTGGTCCACGAAAACACGAAAATTTGATTTCCAAAAGTGCGAGTTACGCCCTCGTGCTCAGACAGCTTTAGAATGTTACGACTGAAATTAAACTATACCCGCAACTTATATGTTGCCAGAGAAACTGCTATTCCATTAGGCAATAAGCTGAGGATACAACTTAATTTCAGTCGTACCATCAAACTGTCTGACTTGACTACGAGGGCCTTCTCGAAGTGCGCATCCTGCCAGTAACGTGCAAGCGGCGGTCAAGGAATAGTCTATTCTTATATTTAAAAGCTATAATTTTTCTAGTCCATAAAAAACAGCATTTTCCATTTCTGTTCTAGGTGCTCGTCTGCGATTCCACAGTTGAAATTGTTCAATACCTTGTTCCAGAAGCATGGTTGCGCCTTGAACACGAGGACAGTTATGCGCAATCGCTTGTTCCATCAATGACGTGCGTACGGGCTTATACACTACATCTAAAATCACGGGTTGATGCGGTAATATGTAGTCTGGCAAGGTAAAATTAGCAGCCGCAGGTAGCGTGGATATGACAACCGCTATGTTCTCAGGCTGAATGATGCCATCTGAGTTACTCTTGAGCTCATCTAATGTCATAAAGGAGCCACCAAATCCATCAGCAACGTCTTGTCCTTTATCGGGAGTGCGATTACATAGAATTATCTTCAAACCTAAATCCTTTACTGCGTAGCACGCTGCTTTGGCAGTGCCCCCAGCACCTATTACTATCCCAATTTTATCCTTCCAATCTACCCCTCTAGCTTGCAACTTACTTAAAATTGGTCGCTTCATACCTATCCAATCGGTATTATACCCAACCTTTTTATTATTTTCTAGGACGATCGTATTCACCGCACCAATAACCTTCGCCGCTCCCTTCACCTCATCTAGTAATGGTATAATTGTCTCTTTGTGAGGAATTGTAACAGACGCACCGCCGAAGTTAGGATCGTTTATGACTTCTTGGTACGTATTCACGTCTGTTTGCTCATTTAGGTTATACACATGGGGAAGGCGCAACGCCTTGTAGGCACCGTTATGCATCGCCGGCGACATGGACTGCTTGATAGGAGTGCCGAATAAGTAGAACAATTTTGGCTGGAGCAGCTTTTCCTGCAAGCGATTAGACATTAATTGTTCTACATTTAACTGACCTGGTGCAGCTGTGGCCATCAATGGATGAGTAACGGGTGTAAAGAATTGATTTAATACTCGACTGCGCGCACCTTTATCCCCAAGGCATACTCCGATGTAGGGAATATCGCCATATTCTTTGCTAGCATCTGCTCCTACCCTATGAATCAATTCGCAGTCATTCTTATCGCTGGCACCTGTTACAACCTTCAGCACATTCGCATTACCACCTAATGACGACTGACGAAATAACTGAACAATTTCATCCTTTGACTGAGGTGTGGTCACATGCAAACTACCTAATATGCGCGATGTTGCGACATAATTGGCTTTAATGTTAGCCACCAAAGACTGTGTGATGGCATCTGGCCAACAAGCTTCTACATCGATCCATTCACATCCAGCTCGCACACCTTCATGTAAGAGTTGAAATATTTTATCTGGATCCGGAGGAAATTTACCTATTTGCCCTACTGAACGAACAGTGAATACAATAGGAAGTGGTATATTGTCGCGCAATAATGCAATTTGTCTGTGTATTGATTTGGTTGAAATATCTTTTAATAAATCTACGCGAAGTTCAAAAGCATCAATACCTATTCTTAATTCAGGTAAATATGGCAATGCTTCATCTATAGATGGGTATGTAAGTGACAAAAAATGCGACCATTGACCAGCATCCACTTTTGTATCATCTAATGTTGGTGGCTTTGACCGTACTTTATTCAATAAGTTATTCAATCTTACATATGCTTGACTATAATTTTCATTTACGTACATATCATATTTACATGCTTCTCTATATACACTTTCTGGATTTGTATTCGATTCTGATAACAAATATATACTGTTATATGCATCGATATTTAATTTTTCTTGCTTTTTCATATCGTGAATAGTCATTACTAATAGTATATTTCCATTTTTACTGTCATTACTCTTGTATGTGGTACACGGCGATTGACCGCAACCACAATAACGTTGCAAATTATACTCATTTTGTCCATTTATATACGTTATAAACTGTTTACTATTCTCATCCGCATCATCATACACTAGAATGGACTCTTTCGCTTTTCCTGTTTCAACACCATTAATTGATGCTTTTAATGCAACTTTCCGGTAATTACTACCACCCAGTATGAAGCCATAGGCCAGGTGAGAGGAAATATACACTAGTATACACAGGTATCCCAACTGCATTGCATATGACGTAATTTCAATTTTTCTCAATTTTGGTTGGGTACCGGCAATGAACTGGCCGCTGTTCTTGCATGCCACACACTACTCTAAAACGCAAGGTGGCTAGTAAGATCTCAGCACAGAAGAATGTTGTAACCAGAAGCATCTATGAATTGCTAAGGTTGAGATCTTAAAACGAAAGAAGCGGACGGTGCCGCCCGCTGCGAAGAAAAAAAGAAGAAAAAGTGGCAAATTGAAGTGTTCCAACAAACTTTCAGAGAAAAAGATAGTAATAAGTAAGAATGAACCATGTCAAGTTTTACCGCAAGATGCAACCTTTTGTAAAATACATTCAACGAGGCAAAAAATCAAGTAATAAAAAGTATAAGAAAGTAAGTAATCAGCCTCCTTCAATGCCTCCAGCCACACAAGCTCCGTGGATTTCCCCATTAAAAGGATCACCGACGGAGAGTAGTATGCCTATGGGCGATGCCACCATCGAGGGAAGCATGCAGTCTGAAGTGTCGAAAGGACTGGAAAACATGTTTAATATTAGTATTGCTGATATCAACCCAATGCGCGCTATGATTGGTGACATAAATGAGATGATAGGCGAAACGTACACCATTCGTGACTTGAAAGATCACTATCACTTAAAAATACCGTTGCATGAGTTCTACCGTTTAAAAAAGGAAGATGATATTACTATCTCTGTTGACACTATCAAGGAATTGAAAATCCGTATTAATCAAGATGTTCCGGGGTATACATTCCCTTATCTATTCATTCATTCATTCATTCATTCGCACTAACTTACTTATTTATTCAGATTAGAGACATTTCCCGTTGATGAGCAGTTCAAAACATTATCGCGATTACAAATAATCAAACTACCCAAAGATATTCAAGAAAAAAAAATATCTGCCAAGTTCAAAGTGAGTAAAGGAGAGAATGCGGTCATTCTTGAAGTCCCAAAAGCTTCCAAAAAGACCGAGAAAGAGACTCTTATTCCGATTAATTACGTATAGTCGAGACACGGATACATTATTATACATCGTTATTCATTGAAGCACACATTCTTTTATTCATATCGTATTTAAGTAAAGAGACGACCTTACTCCACCAATCGTTGCGCGATCTGCCGCATTACTTTTCAACATACTTTGAAGTAATCTCTTCAATAATATGTCATCTACACCACTTATACCCAAATCAAATAAATTCTCTTCGTATGATTGAACTACTCGCATAGATATCTTTAAATCCTTTGAGATCACGGGCTTTCCGTAATAAAGAGACAACAAATTGATGCCCAATGCCCATATGTCCATCGCCTTGTTGCCGAGGATCTCGCTTTCAAGGTCAACATTCAAGTAACTTGATTTTTTGTTGATTAATTTTTCTAAGAATTGAACATCTATTAATAAGTGAGTTAGTAAGTGAATGAGTTATCTGTGTGATATATGTTTGTTGTGTACCTAATATCTCTGGAGAGAAATCAGTTAATGGAGTGTTTACTTTCACTGCGGATTCTAAATCAATAGCTTTGCATGTATAAGTTCCTTTTCTTTCATTGTTATTCGTAGTGAGTACTATATTCTCTAACTTCATGTCACCCCACACATAATTCTTTGCATGAAATGAATCTACTATATTCACCATTTGCTTCGCAATACTCTTCAATTCACCGCCACGTATTGGTCCGTTGGTTGCACTAAATTTTCCCAAGTCACTAAAACCTTTTTCCATTATAATCATTTGTTTACCATTTAAAGCGACGACATCTTCATGTTGAACGAAGCAAGATGGACGCGATGCAGCTCCAATTTGTTGATAATTCTTTATTTCTTTGTCGAAACGATTTTTTTCATTATTTATTTTTCCTATTACATTCCGCGTTTTACTATTTTTATCAACATGAATCAGTTGCAGAATCGTTGATCGACCATTATAGTTATTGCTGCTTATCTCTGAGTTAAGATAGTAACCTTTCTTCACAATTTCTTGTCCCAACCTTGATATCGATTGCTGCTCATTGAGCATAGAACGCACAACGACTAGAAACACCAACACAAGCAAGAAACAAAAGAGTTTCATCTGATATTATGGAGATATATATTTTTAAATCAATTAATCACTTTTGCTTGCCACGATTACAAACAAATTACCAAACCACATGCAACACAACACAGAATGAGTGTGACTCATCGAGCATTTTCTTCAAAATGTACGACAGGCCGGTGCGAATGGGATCACTTTATTTATTATTAATAATTAGGTGCTGAGGATTTTGGGAGTAGCGCATCATGATTTAAACTCGTCTTTACTATTATTAAATTTTATTATTAGTATGTGGGTGGAACAAGCAGTATGATCGCAAACCAGCTTGACGAAAAATGATCTACTGCGATGCCCTGGCGTGTATTAATGCAGCATGAAGGCATGATGGATTACTAGATGTGCATCACGCTGCTTAATCACTATCTTAGACAGTATCTTCTTCATAGCCAATTTCCCCGAGCCCTACTCGTACCAGTTCAGCGCTGAGAAGGAAGAGAAGGAAGTGAAAAAGGATCTTCATCAGACCATTTAGTGTGTGAGTCAATTGGATAAGTTAGAATGGCGGTGGATCGGCGCGATGCTAATTTAAAAGTATTAAATGATGCCGAAGAAATCCAACAAAAAACTAAAGAAACAGTATTTAAAATTCAGCGTCAAGCAGAAGAGGTATTTCATAGCTCATACTCGCTCTCATTTCTTGCTTACTTACACACTCTCACTCTCTCGCACACTTAAGGTAAATGCTATTGGTCAAGCATCGCTAGAAGAGCTGCGTAAACAAAGTCAGCAGATGGATGATATTCATACAGAAATAGCAGTTGTTGGAACAAAATTAGATCAATCACAATCATTACAAAATAGATTTGATTTATGGGTAACAACTCACTCACTCAAATAGATTCTCCTATTTCCACTAACTTATCCATTCATCCTTATTCAGGCTGGTAATTGGTTTGGTGGTAAAAAACGTGAAGCACTTAAAGAAGCAGCAGCTGAAATAGCAGCAAGAAATAGTGAAGAAGTATCTAAAATAAAAGAAGTTTTTGAACAGGAAAAGTTTGAAGCACTATCAAGAGTGTGGAAACCATCTGGATTTGCATTATGTTCTAATCCAACCTTAGCTGCACCAGAGTTATTTGATCCAGCTCTTATTTCGTCACAACCAGGTGAGAGTAATTGGATTGTTGATTATTCTTTATCTGGTATTGATGCAGAAGGTTGGACATATGCCTATGACTTTGATACTCTAAACAAGAAAGGATTAGGTGAAGCAAGTGCGAAATGGAATACATATGTAAGAAGAAGAAAATGGCGATATCATGATAAACGTGGAGGTGGTAACGCTATTTTACAAGAAGTTAAAGATCGCAACGCAGCGCGAATCGGGCAAAAGCCAGTGACACAAGCAGAGAAAATCGGCTATGTTCCACGTAGTAGACAAGCTGGTATGACAGCAACAGGACTAACAAGTGCTGGTATGATAGGTCGTGGTAAGAAAAGTGCTGATCAAGATTTAGACGAGGATTCCGCAGCTGGATTAGCCCGCTTGAAGTCAAACGACCAGGAGATTGACGACGGTATAGATAAAATCTCTGGTATTCTTGATAATCTTACAGGAATTGCTTCTAGTATGAATTCTGAAGTAAAATTACAAGCTGGTAAATTAGATAATATTGAATCCGGCATGAACCACACCACGGAGAAGCAGACCATCGTCAACGCCAGGCAAAAGAAGCTGTTGTCCTCGTCGTAAATGTGTATATACCCCTCTCGATACTTGCATGTACTTCACTATAATCATATTTTTAAGTGAAATTTTTCTAAAAAAATAGCTAGCTCACAAGTGAGCGCAGCCGATATTACTATTAATACAATTATAACTAACTAATGATACAGTTCCCCTCCTTCTGCAGTATGCTTGCCTGCACCACGTTTTCATATGCTTCTTGTGTCTTGACATGCGACTCATCCACGTTATCGTCGATGGTGTCAATAAGTATCTGTTGCTCTTTCACGATGCGTGATAAGTCTGCAAACATTTCATTTACTTCCACTAAACCCTGTAAGTGAGTGAGTAAGTTAGTGAGTGAGTGAGTCGCAGGTGGATGAGTATTACCTTGTGAACTTTCATAATTTCTTCACTTCTTTCTTCAATTATTTCAGCCATAATATCCGATTCTTCTACTACCTTCAGCTTTTCAATAATCCTCCGTTCTTCTACCGACCGCTCAATGAACATGCCATCTTCAAGTCCATCGCTGTTGCTTTTGGAATTATTTCCTAAAACAAATGGATCAAAAGCATCAGCTCGACCACTCTTTACTGCGGAATTATTGTAAGAACCTACACCAAAACTACTTGCTACTACAGTATCACCACTACCACTATCACCACCCTGCTGCTCGCCACCCGTGGTATTATGCCGCAAACTACCGCGTCTATTATTACCGAATGAACCATTATTACTACCTAACTTTCTTAATGGGACAAACCCACTACTAACGCTCCCTCTATTGTTGCTGCCGACCCTGCCTACGCTACTACTAACATTAGTAGTAGTACTATTAGGATACAACGCTCTATCTATTGCTATTTCCTCGCGTGTAACATCATTTCTTAGTTTCTTTATTACTGCAGCATGTGACGACGAGCTAGCAGTCTGTGAATTCTCTACTTGATCTAAATATTTATTGATATCAGAAATATTACTCTTGACTGACGTTACCAAGTCCTGCATCTGCTCCGACTGTATTGAATCGGGATGATGTTTTACAATTTCTTCAATTCTTATTCTTGCTGATTGCAATCCCTTTAAACCAGCTTGAATTTTTGGCATTAATTTTGTTAAATCAGTTTTCACACCATGTACATCCCGCTTCATAATACGTGTCCATAACCGTCTCCGTGCTTTATCACTCCATAATTTTTCTGTTTTAGTTTTTCTTTTCTCATTTAAAAAACGAGTCATAACTGATGCATATTCCCATCCATCACGATCAGTATCCATACGTTTATCTATTCGCCAATTACTTACCCAAATCCATCCAACAGATGGTTGATATTCTTCTGGGGATGCACACTTTTCCTGCGTTTTATATGTCCAATGTAGCTCGCCGTGTGGACGCCATTCATTCCACACAAATTCTTCATTTTCGTATATTTCTATTGCGAGGCTTTCGCTCATGATTGATATTCACTCACTTACTAACTCACCCTCTCACACAACACACAAACAAATACACACACGCCCCTCGAGGATCAGGTTTAAGCGGCAACAAAGCGCTCAAGAGTTACAGGTTTCACTTGCTCGAACAAGTTCTCGTCACGATGTCACTCAACCGTAGGTACCGGCGGGCAGATGTTCAATGAAGAGAAGTAGATAGAACCAAACCTGCAACAACGCGCGACTTGAACGTCGTTATTGCCATAGTCTTCTCCTTTCTTGACTTCTTTCTTCTCTCCTTCTCCTTCTTCTAACTTGTTCCACACCCTCTCTCGTTTCTTCAAATAGAAGTTTTTTGAAAGAAAGAATTTTAAATATCCCGAGATTTCAGAGAGTTAACTAAGTTCTTTTCTCAGATAAGAAGCTGCGTAACTATTAAGAGATCACCAAGAGTTTTATAGAGAGAAAATGAGTTTCGGTTACTCTCCTCTGCTGGTAAATGAGGAGGATGAAGAAGCCGAAGGCAGAACCAGCACTATCATTCCGACATTACCCAATTTATTGCCAAAATGGCTGAGATATAAGCTTGGTTGTGACGGCAGCCCTGTCCCAAAAGATTTCATTTTCATGATACTTTTTTATATCAATATTGTTGTTATATCGCTGATTGCCATCGGCTGCAGCTTATCGTCGATATTACATCAAGCTTCTTTGAACTTTGAAACGTATATTAATTACTCAAAAGACAATAATATTAATAGTGTCAAAAAGGGCAGTTATATCGAGCACGATATAGTTGTTGGAGTACTTCTTGTGACAATGATATGTGTCTTATGCTCAACTGTAACTGTTTACTTTTTTATTAATTTAAGTAAATTCTCTTTGGATATTGTAAGTGTGTCGTTTGTGTTGACACTAGCAGTAAGCTTGATTGGCGCGATATACTTATTCATTAAGTCGCTCGTAGTATTTGGTGTAATATGCACGATTATTGGCGGCTTTACTATATACACTTTTTTGTCGTTGCAGAAGAGGTTGCACTTCGCCTCGATTATTATCAAGATATCATGCGAAGCTTTAGTGAAAATGCCCATGTTGCTGTACACCTCCATCGTCTCCCAGTTCATGTTGATGATGTACATCATTGCTTGGTTTGTAGTAGTCATTTCTTCCATCGCTTTGGGTGCAGACAAGACTGACTCACCTGCTGTTTGTAAGACGTACTCATATTATCAGAACTTAGTATTAGAAAACAGTAACTTACTACTGCAATGCAGTGGCGGAAGCGAGTGCCACGCATGCGTGTGCAACAACGACCATGTCCTTTACTACTCCTCATGTCATAACAACAGTGTCAGCACATCGGTTTACGTCATCATGACCATCTTGTTACTATGGACTGCCACCACCTTAAGTAATGTCAACCACTGCTGCACTGCGAATGCTGTATGCTCTTGGTGGGTTGATAAACTAGCTCCATGCAGCGCAGATATCAAAGATATATTCTACAATATTCTCAGCAGCAACATGGGCAGCATCGCCCTCGGCTCGCTGCTAGTCACAACAATCAAGATGACGCGCTACATAGTATACCATGTCTCCAACGCGTTCAACAAGATAAGCGGGAATATGGGAGCGGCGAACACGCTGATCAGAGTAACCAGTAGCTGCATCAATGCAACACTAGCAAGCTTGGATCAATTATCCGAGTACTTTTCTAAATACGCCTTTGTTTACATCGCCATCTACGACTACTCATTCATGGACGGCAGCGTAGCAGTGACGTCATTATTCCGGCTCAACGGCTTTCAGGCTATTATGAATGACACGGTGGTGGATGTGATCATCGTGCTATCGCAGCTAACCATGGCAATAGTACTAACGATCATAGCTTACATGTATGGCAGCGCAATGGACTTCGACAATAAGCTGAACTCTTTTCTTGTTCTGGGATTTATTTCGGGATTTATTATGTCATCTCTAACCCTCAGTAGTCTCATTACAGCTGCCACCAACGCCGTGTACGTGTGCTGGTGCGACAACCGACAATCCTTGGAGCGTAACCATGTTGAGTTGTACAAGGAGCTGCTAGATGCGTGGAATGTGTTGAATAGCGAAGATCCGAGTAGCCATGACGTCAAGACCAGTGGCTATGCACCACCAATAGTAATAAGCGGGTCGTACAAGGCAGGAGTTGCAACGACTATTCAAGGCGACGATGATGGTTTGGAAGAGACATTTTAATTACACAACAAACAGCAGCAGAGCCGCGCTCGCACTATTTCTATGAATACCATGTTATCTCTGTGACTATGTAACTATTTTATTTCTTGTGGTATTTGCGCTTATCTTTTTGGTAGGATCCGGAGACGTAGTCGGTGTTCTTCTTCTTCCCTTGCTTGAACGCGCCTTTCTTGTGCTTCATTTTCCAGATATTACGACCCGATTGCGCCTTCTCGTAGTCAACAAATATCTTTTCTCTATCTATTTCTTCACCTTCATTACCTTCTCCGTCTTCCATCTCAACATCCTCGTCACCAGCTGCGTCATCGTCGTTGTTATCTACATCAGGATTCATCAACGGATCCTTGAGCTTCGCCTGCTGTATATTCGCATTCGATGATGACTTTCTCTTCTTCCTCTTATGCTGAGTCTGGTTAGTGTTGCTAACGGTTCTCATGGATGGCGGTACCAGGTACTCTGGGACCGATTTCAAGTGCTCCTTCGGACGGATTGGGTGTGTAACGGCTTTATCGTGGCGGAGAATCTTCAAGTCGTTGGGATTCTCTTGGAAATATTGCTTTAACTTCGCAGAATTAAGTATTTCTCGCTTGATTTCAGCGAGTCGCAGCTCCTTGATTGCGGTGGCAGTTACACTCTTCAACACGTCTTCAATGCGGTAACGAAATGTTTCAATTTCTTTCATATTAAACACCAACGGTGCAGGCTGCATTCTACTCTCATCGTCGTTGTTATCAGTGCCGATGGCGGCGAGTATGTTGTCTCCTTCAATGTTAGACAATCTTGGTTGTTGCGATCGGATTTGGTGTAGTACGTCATGGTCTCTAGCAACAATATCACGGTCGCGGCCACTTAGTGCGGGATCAGTTAGAGTGATAAATGACAGCGCAGTACCCGACGCGCCGCCTCTTGCAGTGCGACCGATGCGGTGCGTATACGCTGCTGGTGTCTCTGGTAAATCAAAGTTTATCACAAATGTTACATTGTTGAAGTCAATGCCACGGACCACACCGTAGTCATCTTCCTCATTACTCGCCTCTACTTTCTCCTTATGCTTCCTTTTCTTGCCACCTTTCTCTTCTTCCTCTTCGCCTTCATTATCTACTACTTCCTCCTCTTCCTCGCCTTTGTCAACGGTGGTATCAGTAGCTATCAAGTAATCAAACACACCACGATTATACTCATCTAACATATGTAATCTAGAATTTAACGGTACTTCGCTACTGAGCACCGCCGCGGAGATGTATAACTGCTGCAGGAACAGCTTCAACTTGTAACATTTATTCACGTCGTTCACGAAAATAAGCCCTTTACCCTGCAACAATCCCAACTTCAAGAACACATAAAGCACGAGGTACTTATCTGACTCACATAAGTGTAGTGAGAACTGTAGCAATTGGCCTTGGCTATTAGTGCTGCTGTTCTCGGTGTGATGCGCGATCTCGTCTACCTTCAGCACAACGGGGTTATCTAATACAACCTTCTTAAATTTATCTAATTCAGGTGATAATGTTGCAGACATAAAAATACCTTGAAATATTTTAGGTAGTTTAGATGTAATTGTTTGCACATCGCCACTGTAGCCAAAGGACAGCACCAGGTCGGCTTCGTCGATAATCAATGTGTTAACAAGGGATAAATCAATAGAATTTGACTTAAATTGGGAAACTAATCTAGCTGGTGTGGAAACGATAATATCTGGTTTTGATTGTAGCTTAAACTTGGTTACACTCTCATTGTCGCTATCAATGATTGCGCAGACACTTACCATATCCTTACAATAATATATTAAATCTGTTATATTCTTTTCAATTTGTTTACATAGTTCTTTCGTGGGTACTAATATGACACCTCGTATAGCCCCTTGATCATTATAATTTTCCTTTTCTACTAATATTTTATTCAATAATGGCAATGCAAATGCGACTGTTTTACCAGAACCAGTCTTTGCTCTTACTAATACATCTTTCCCTTGTAATGCTATTGGTATTGCTTTGCATTGTACTGGAGTAGGATACACGTAGCCCAACTTGCTTAGACCTTTCACTAGACGGCGATCCAGACCAAAATCGCGTGCAATCCACGTCTTTAACGTGCCATCTGTCTCTTCCATGACCTCAATTGCAAGGCACACCACAGCTTGGTTTTAGCGATTCTGCTGGTTTCGCGCTGGTGAATTCAGAGGCCCTGCAGGCTGCAGGCCCCATAATGAAAGCAAACTTTACTTTACTCTGTGTGCTTCTTTAATGCAAAGGTAGATCGCTCACTGCAAGTGTCACAAAGCAAACAGAAACAATAAATTTCAAATCAATCAAGAATAAAAGTAAATAGTCACCTAAGCCCTAAGCCTGCTGCGGCTAACGCTACAGCTGCAGCTGCAACGAGTTACTTAATTAAGCCACAATTGCTTTCGCTTGTCTTCGCATTACTAGTTAACCTCATTTAAGTTAGGCAAGTCCAGTGCCGGTCCAGAACGGCCTCTTTTTTGACTCAGTTGAAGCATTTTGAATTGTTGTACCACGTACTCAACCCATTCCAGCCCTTGGGTACGAAACAATTCATCGAGATGAAGGAAATGTCATTGGGCTTCCGCTACGTTAACATATTCCTGGCATGTCTACAAAATATGACCTCAGGGGGCATTTTGTATGGCTGGGCAGCCATCTCGTCGTCATTGCTATTGTCAAGTACTGAAAACGGTGGACCAGGTGTGTTTCTACTGCTTTCACTCTCTCACTAGCTCACTTGCTTACTAGCACACTCAATTATAATCAATAAAGCTTTTATCTTACTGCTCTATCGTTGCTACTAGGATTGACTCGTGAATATGTTCATGTTATGTTTACGTTTGCATCCTTCTTTAATTTCTTGGGACCATTATTACTGGGAATTGTCTTAGACTTATATGGCCCACGAGTATGCTCTATTATATCTATTGCGTTTATTGCCGTTGGATGCATCTTATTTGGATATTCAGACATAGAAAGCAATCCAATGTTCATACCTGCGATGTGTTTAATTGCATTCGGCGGTCCTGGTGCCCAGAATGCAATTATACATTTATCTAATTTATTTCCAACTTGGAAAGCTACTGCAACTGCCTTCATAACTGGCTCATTTCAAATATCCTTTTTTGTATTTGTTGCATTTGAGTACTTATGGATGAAGAATAATGTAGACTATGGTCGGTTGTTTATCGGATACAGTCTTATCTGCGCCATCAACATTCTAATTTCTGCAGTGTTTTGGCCTGATAAACCATATTTGTTCAACGAAGAGTTGGCTTATATCGTGTCTCATCCTGATGACTTCGGTCCCGGATGTGCCACGATACAGGACCCAATAGATGTGAACACGAAGCCAACCAACGGTATCACACCCTTGCTCTCACCCACTAACTTACCCACTTACTCATCCACTCAACTAAGGCGCCATCCGCTTGCCGTCCAGAATGATTATTCGCAGTGACGACGACCTCTTCGCGAATAACAATTTAAGTGAATTAGATGCCAAAAATCATCCCAAAAAAATGCAAGTTGAGATGAAGAACAAGAATCCCGCGACCGCCTCAGTACCCACCAGTAGCCTGCTGAAGTCGCATGTCGCTGCGTATCATGAGAAGGATGTGATGTACAAGCCAGTGCCTCTGTCATTGAAGGAAAGTTCCATGTACGAGCAACTAACCTCACCAACTTATATATGGATCACTATATTTTTCTTGATTAACTCCTTCTGGGCAAATTTTTATATTGGTGTAATTGACTTACAGTTGGGTGATAGTCAGTTGTACAGCTCCGAGGAACAGAAAGCATTCGGTCGTCTCTTCACTGCTATTATGACCTGCGGCTTCATCGCCATCCCTGTAGTGGGCGCTGTCATGGACAAGTATGGCTTTCCAATGACATCGCTATTCACCACCTTTTTTGGCATTGTTTGGTCCATTTGCTTGCTGTCCAAGAGCAGATCCGCCGCCATTCCATCCTTCGTCAGTTATGCATTGTTTAGAACTTTTTTATTCACTTTTTTATTTGCATACTTAGCTGACGTCTTCGGCTTTAAATATTTCGGGATTTTAGGCGGAATCATGTTTGTCCTTGGCGGTCTCCTCTCGCTCATCCAATACTCCTTGACGACGTGGGCTGCAGGTACGTGTCACTCCTTTGAAACAGTTGAGCCTGGATGCAGTAGTGGTAACTGGGATGTCATCAACATGGTTCAGTTGCTGTCCCAGTTCGTGTTACTCGCCTTCACTTACCAAGATTGGATACGACGTAGACGAGAAGCAGCGATATTTACTCGAGTTAGATCAAGAAATAAGCTCGCAGAGGCTGGTTATGGGGCTGTTGCTACCGCTGAAAACGCGTAACTTGTTGACCAAGTTGCTCTTGTTGTGTTTGTTTAATTACTTGTGATTGTGCGTCCGCTCCGATATATGTGTGTCACTGATAATGTGAGAATTCATCTTATGCATATTGTAAATTAGTTGTAGTTGTAGTAGTTTGAGTAATAATTAGAGATTTATTTACATATACATCCTTAATCCCTCGCCCGCTGGTTCAACGGCTATTTCTACACTTTATTACACTATTGCAAGACATAATTTGACACTTCCTTCTACTATCATTTGCTGTATATCCGTTATAATTTCTACTCGAACATTGTTGGCGTCACCTGCATTATACACGCGGTAGATATGGTAGGGCACCTTGGGGTTAGCCATGGCGAA
>JACCDO011146941.1_pt1 | contig 14599 bp, 7 predicted proteins | sample 7446101 | NCBI WGS metagenome assembly JACCDO01 (sample SAMN15323440, study PRJNA562643) | freshwater metagenome | isolation source: river surface water | place: USA:Blue River Watershed | collected 2017-08-16
GGTAGTTGGAGAATTTGTTGGAGTATCCGTCGGTATAGTTGTTGGAGTATTTGTTGGAGTATCTGTTGGTGTCTCAGTTGGTATATTTGTAGGTGTCTCAGATGGAGCAGACGAAGGGCTGATTGTGCTGGGACGAATAGTAGGTATCTCCGTTGGTATAAATGTTGGTTGTATCGTTGGGAATGAGCTAGGATCAAAACTAGGAACACTTGATGGAAGAGCCGTGGGAATTTCACTAGGTATAGGAGATGGTTTTGCAGAAGTTGGCTTAGCACTTGGACCAGGAGTTGGTGATTTTGTTGGTCTAGCAGTTGGAGAAAAGCTTGGCGCATTGATTAGCTTTAAAACACGATTATAACTTGTGTCTGCAATTAGCAGCCCTTGATATTCACTTCTGGAATCAAAAGCAACTCCACATGGGTAAGATAATAAAGTTGAAGTACCAAATGCTCCATTTGCAGATCCAGTAGTACTCGCTGCACCTGCAATAGTAGCTATTGCATTTCCATAATTCACAGAAACTTTTCGTATTCTATTATTTACGGTGTCAGCTATGTAAATATTTTTTTTAACATCCGTTACCACACCAGCTGGAAAATTAAGGTAAGCACTAGTAGCAGTTATACCATCAATCACGCTACTACTTGTTGCACCACCAACACCAGCAACATTATATATATAATTACTCTGACACATAATTGTGGGTGTAGAAGTGGGCATAACAGTAGTAGGTGGTGCGGTGTTACCACTCAACAGAGTCGGTACATATGTTGGTGTTGCTGTCGGAAATAAACAACCCCCTGTCATAACTTTGCGAACTACATGATTAGAAGAATCTGCAATGTATAAATTATTATCAACATCAACTGTAAGACCTTTAGGAAAGTATAATTTTGCATTTGTAGCTGGACCTATGTCACCCGAATATCCGAAAGTTGAAGTACCAGCAATGGTTGTTATAATTTTAGTACTTAAATCAACCCTTCTAATTGTGTGACTGTTACTGTCGGATATATACAATACTGAATAATCAGTATTAAATGCGACTCCAGCAGGTTGATTCAACGTAGCTGATATGGCTTGACCACCGTCTCCATTGGATGAAAATGCACTAGTAGATCCAGTACCAGCAAAAGTGGAAATAATATTACTAGCAGTAACATATCGAATTCTATTGTTATAAGTATCCGCGATGTAATAATTATTCGTATTATCCACGGAAATTGCGGAAGGATAATACAGTTTAGCAGATGATGCTACACCTGCGTCACCAGAAAAACCAAGAGTGCCAGTACCAGCAATAGTAGTAATAATTCCAGTCGTTCCAGAAACAAAACGGATCCTATGATTTAGTGTGTCAGCAATATACAGATTACCGACACCTTTTCTATCTTGCGCAATACTATTTGGACCATTTAAAGAAGCACTAGTAGTTCCATCACCACCAGAACCAGCACTTCGATCACTACTACCGACTACATACGATACTGTAGTTAATGTATTAGAGTCCTGAGCGACAATACAAACAAATAATACTGCAATAATGAATAAAAATAATTTCATTACAATTATGATTTAAATACAAACGACTTAGCAACACAGCAATCCCAAGCGATAGATGACGCTTTAGCACTAGCTGTTGCAGATTGAAGTAATTAATACAGCTTGGAGTTGTGAGTCAACCACAAGTCTTGTCAACTGGTATACTTTACCTCTCTAAATTTTCATGGGTCAGGTAGGGTAAAAAAATGGGAGGGCTCATGATTAACACTAGATGGGTTTGAACCGATGATTTCTGTCCTAGTAATACTACTAATTAAAAAATGAACATATGCATTTATACATTAATTAATTAAGTTTCTGAAGATTCTAAATAAATAAACAAAATGAATAAACAAAATGAACTAAATGAACAAAATAACCGAACAATGAAACATATATCAAAATAATAAGCAAAATTAAACATTAAATTTGCCTAAAATAACACTGTCGGTAAAACTGAAAATAAATCGGAACCCAGGCTTGCCAGGATCCTCCCTAAGTTCAACCACAGATAATCATCTTCAATGGAAACAACGTATCTTGGCCAAGAGCCACGTAGAGCAGTTCTTGCAACATGTAATCTTAATTGTTGGGCATTAGATTTCGATGGTAATTTATCTCGTATAAAAGAATCGATTATAGAAGCAAAATCAAAAGGAGCAAAATATCGTCTTGGACCAGAACTTGAAATATGTGGGTACAGTTGTGAAGATCATTTCTTGGAAAATGATACATATTTACATTGTGATCAATCTCTTGCTTCTATTATAGATAGTGATTTAACAGATAATATTTTATGTGATATTGGTTGTCCAATAATCCATCAGAATGTCAGATATAATTGTAGAGTATTTATTTTAAATAGAAAAATTGTTTTAATTCGCCCAAAAATGTTTTTAGCGGATGATGGTAATTATAGAGAAAGAAGATGGTTTACTGCATGGAAATGTGATCATTTGTATGAAAATAATTTAGTTGAACATACGTTATCAGATATTTTAAGAAATGTTACTAAACAAAAAACTGTTCCATTTGGTGTTGCTGCCATAGAAACAAGTGAAACTTTAATAGCATCGGAAATATGTGAAGAATTATGGGCACCTGATAGTCCTCATGTAAATTTATACTTAGCTGGAGTTGAAATTATTTCTAATGGTTCTGCATCACATCATCAGTTAGGAAAGTTGCAAAGTAGATTGAATTTAATTCAGAGTGCATCTTCAAAATGTGGGGGTGTTTATATGTATGCAAATCAACAAGGATGTGACGGAAATAGGTTATATTTTGATGGTGCATCCTTAATCTATATCAATGGTGTATTAGTTGCTCAAGCTACACAATTTAGTTTAAAAGATGTTGAAGTTCAGATTGCAATAGTTGATTTAGATGATGTACGGAGTTATCGAGGTAAAAGTTGCTCTGTTCAAGAACAATCATCGCATAGATTACGCGTTCCTGTACTTCGTTTGGCTGATATGACTAATATTTATCCTATAGATAAATTTCCTGATACATTTTCTCTTAGTTCTGAAAATAAGTATCAAAGTCTATCTCGTCCCTTACAAACCATGACGCATTCACTTCCAGAAGAATGTGCATATGGTCCAGCATGTTGGATGTGGGATTATTTACGACGATCAAATGCATCCGGATATTTGTTACCATTAAGTGGTGGTGCAGATTCCGCTGCAGTTGCTGGAATTGTTAAAGTCATGTGTGATATGGCTGTTGAAGCATTTGAAGATGGAAATTTACAAGTAATTTCTGATGTGAACAAAATATTAAAAATAAGTGAAGTTATAACTACTTTCTCCACATTAAACACTAAACAAAAATCGGAAAATTTATGTAATTCTATATTGCATACGATATATATAGCTACAAATAACTCTTCGCATGCTACAAAAAGTAGAGCAGACAGACTTTCAGGTATCATTGGTGCATACCATACTTGTTTTAACATCGATGTAATTATTGGTTCAGTATTAAACGTTTTTCAGACATTTTCTGGGGGTAGAATTCCCAAGTTTTTATCAGAGGGTGGTACGAATACAGAAGATATAGCAATTCAAAATATTCAAGCAAGGCTTCGAATGGTTATGGCATATTTATGTGCTCAATTATTTCCTTGGTTGCGCGGAAGATCAGGTTTTCTTTTGGTATTAGGCAGTGCAAATGTTGACGAAGCATTACGAGGTTATATGACAAAATATGACTGCTCTAGTGCAGATATAAATCCAATTGGTGGTATTTGTAAAAGTGATTTAAAGAATATGCTTCAATGGATAGCTAAGGAAAAGAATATTCCAACACTTCAAGAAATATCCCATGCACGTCCTTCTGCAGAACTTAGACCAATTGAAAAAGAGACTGAATACACACAATTAGATGAAGAAGATATGGGTATGAGTTATGCTGAATTGGGTAGGTACGGATATTTAAGAAAAGTCAAACAATGTGGTCCTGTATCAATGTTTTTGAAATTAATTGATGAGTGGGGAAAAAAATATACTGTTAGTGAAATTTCAGCAAAAGTTAAAAAATTCTTTTATTTTTATTCCATTAATCGTCATAAAATGACTACACTGACACCCTCGTATCATGCTGAAAACTACTCCCCTGATGATAACCGTTTTGATTTAAGACCATTTTTGTATAATTCTACTTGGAATCGACAATTTACTACTATTGATAATATTGCGATTCAACTTGAGAATAATAACAAAAACAAAAAGTAGAATTAAAAATTAAATTTTAAGAATTGTTGGTGAGGCAATAATCATGTTGATATCATATACTGTTGAGTCTTTTATTGGTCTTATTAATATTTATTTTAATTGCTTTAGTTATGTTACATAATTGATAATAAGTTTACATTCTGGACCTAATTTATTCGTCTTATCATTATTTTTACTATTACAGTGACTCAATAACTTCATTTGCAACTAAAATGCCACTTTCTATAGCACCGTTCAATGTAGCCGAATTCATATGATCGCCACAACAAAATATATTTTCAGCAATTGCTGACGGCTTAGATAAATTGTATGGAGGATTTTGTGCTGGTTGGGCATATTTAATGCGATATATTTTGAGAAGATACCACGAGTCAATAATATCTTTATCTTTACTCCACCATTTACGTAATTGCATTCGAATATTTTTTTCTAATTCTTGATCTGAAATATTGTCATCAATATATCTACATAACGTTACAGATAACAGTGATTTGCCATAAGGTGCATAGCTTTTTGAAATCTGACTAGGAAAGCACAAATTATTAATTGTAAAAATATCATCATTAGAAGCATCACTCTCGCCATTTAATATTAGTATTCTATCTAAAATAGGTGGAAATTCGGTATCCATACCAAAGTATAAAGTTGTAGAACCTCGTGCATCCGGAATATTAAACGTAGTAGTAATTCCTGATGATTCTATCAATTTTTTAGCATTAATTGGATCTGTTGCTATAATTAATCTGTCAGTGGTGTATGTGTTTTTAATTTTACTTGTACTCAATGTTTGAACATGAAACTTTTTGTCACCATTATTTTCTAGGTAACTAAATTTTTCAACTTTAGTATTTAAAATAATCGAATTTGAAGGTATTTGTGATGCTAATTGTCTTGGGATACTTTCCATGCCATCTTTTGGTAATGATGCTTGACCCTCTGTGAACATTTTGAATACAAATTGAAACATTTTAGACGATTGAAATTGTAAAGGGGACAAAAATATTCCTTGAAAAAATGGTTTAAAAAATTTATCTATCATCGATGACGATAGATTTAATTTTTCACTTAAATATTTGTAAGTATCTGTCTCATTTGATTGAAGTATATATTCTATGCTAAGGAATCGAATAATAACCGAAAATAATCCTACTTTCAACTTATCTAATAATGTTCCAATAGGGGTAGTTAGAGATTTTAATATATCCTGTGGTCTTCGAAAAGGATCACTCACTGAATAAAAATTTTCATCTATTTTAACAAATGCACCAGGTAAAAAAGGTTGTAAATTTAAAGAGTTATAATCAAAAATACTTTTAGAGTATGGATAATTTTCAATGAATACTTGAAATCCACGATCTAAAAGGAATCCATCAATAAAATCTGTTTTAACTCTTCCACCAACATTTTTGTCCCATTCTATGAGCGCTAAATCTTCTTCTTTTATTCCTCTATCCAATAAAGATTTTGCACATGACAAACCTGATATTCCAGCACCAACAATAACCACCTTCTTATGACACATATTTTCTGATTTTGATGATGTCATTCGAAGCAACAGTGTATGTGAAGGTTTCATGACGAATGAATAAAAACATAGTATCGAACAAATTAATGCCCAATATTTCATTTTTGAAGCAATTACTCTCAACCTTTTTCAGGTTGTGCTGCGATTTCTTTTTGCCCAGGTATATAGTTTTTTAAAAGGTGTGTCTGATGTCTTTTAGAAGTTTTTGGTGCCGTATTTGAGGGATCACACAGTTTTTTAAATGTTATCATGGACAGCTGCGTTTAAGGGTGATCATGGCAGCTTCGATGGCATATCGCAACTTCTCTTCCATGTAACATGTCTCCTTTAAGTAAATTAAAAAAAGTCCTATATTTCACGATCAATGACAATGGACAGCGCGGAACCAAATTCTGGAATTCCATAAATAGATAGGAGAGAGATAGGTAAAGGTAAAGTAAAGTAAATTAGAATAGCAACATGGAAGATGATAATATGAATGATGCCGAATATAATGAACAGTACAACATTGATGTTGATATGCCAGAAGTTGAAGGATATAGAGATGATGATGTAAGTTTATTAAAACATTTATTAAAACTTTTACATTAATACTTTTATTTATTCAATTTACTACATTTTACAGCTTGATACAGATAAAGTAGAAGTATTACCGAACGATTCAACGACTACTGCACAAGCAATTGACAAATCTAAAAGAATAACTACAAGATATATGACTAAATATGAACGAGCTCGTGTGTTAGGAACTAGAGCATTACAAATAAGTATGAATGCACCAGTAACAGTTGAAATTGCTGGTGAAACAGATCCATTAAAAATAGCAATGAAAGAGTTAAAAGAGAAAAAAATTCCTATGATTATTCGAAGATATTTACCAGATAATTCATATGAAGATTGGAGTTTAGATGAACTAATTATCGAAGGTTAAATGTGTTTAATAAAATAAAATATTTACAGATTAAGATCTATATCTTTTTTTTGCGAGTTGATGGTTTCACAGTATTAGTACCTAATGAAGTATCTTCATTATTATTTTTATCTTTATCGTTTTTAGTGGATTGTTGCGTTTTTGTCACAGATGTAATGTTATTTATTGTTTTCTTAGGAATTTGATCACTAGAATTACTACTATTATTACCAGAGATAGCTATATCGTCTTTACTATCATTACTTTTACCTACAATTTCTAATATTTGATGTTGCAATTTTGATGCCTTTTCATTGTCCCCAGTTACAATTAATAGTTCGGCTAAATTATGCATACTAACTATAGTCTCAGGATGTTTTGTACCTAATATAGAAGTTCGAATATCTAATGCTTCCTCGTACATTAATTTACTTTCATCATTTTTGGCTTGTGACTTTAATACATAACCTAAATTATTTAAACAAGTGGCGGTTAATAAATCCATTGAGCCATATTTTGCTCTCGTTTCAATTAAAGTCTCCCGTAAAAGTGATTCGGCTTGTGATGATCTTTTTGAAACTTGGTAAACTAATCCTAAGTGATTTTTTGAGGAAATTATTTCCCTTAACTCTATAAAAATAACAAAATTAATAATTAAAATAAATTTTTAGTGCTAAATTTTATACCTTTAAGTTTTTGATTTGATTCGGCAATTTTTTCAATTAATTCGAATCTTATTTTAATAGAGTCCCCCAAAGCTTCTTCTGCTCTTTCAATTAATTGTTGTTTTTCAATTCCTTTTGTGGCTTGGGCACATGCTATGAAATGAATTATTTAAATAAATTGTCTGATAAATTTATGTTAGTTAATACCTTTATATAGTACTCCTAAATTTGTTAATGTTGACAAATATGACGAATGTTGCTTTCCAACACTTGTCTCATAAATTTGTAAGGCATGTATATACTTATTCATAGCAAACTCTGTATTACCTAACATTTTTTGCATTAAACCTACATTATTCACAGATGATGCGTACACAGGACTAGATTTTCCAAATATTTCTAATGTTTTTTCTTCCAGTTGTATTGCAACATTTAATGCTTCATCGTATTTACCAAGGCTGTAGTGACTACCTATTGCTCTTTTTAATCTAAATAATTGTTTTTCCATATCTATATCACTTGCCACTTCTTGGTCTTTTTTTGAATGATTTATAGTAATTGTAGTACCATCCTTTAAACCATCACTGTATGATTTACTGCTCCTGTAATAACAGCGGAAAGTTCCAGTAAATTTACGGGTAAGTCTTTGCATACTTGATTTTAATAAAAGAACTTAAGGGAGGCAGTTCGTAAAAAAGCCGATGATTGAGTCGACGGACTAAATGTTTCCAATCTTCGTGGGTATCAAGAAATCCCACCACGAAGCTTGGTTTCTCATAAAAAGAAAATTTCCAAAAAAATTCCATTTGAAAAGGGAAAATGGGAAGAAAAAGGAAGTAGAAGATAATAAGGAAAAAAGATAAGACGGAGTCAAATAAATTCTTTTCTTGGAAGGTAAGTAGATTTAGTATTGTTTCACCGACCGCAGGGAACTCAGTCCAACTCCAAGTCTAATCCCTACTTAGGTAGGTAGTACGGTACCAATCTCGAGCTGCTTGGAATAACTTCAATTAGACATTTTAAGTTCCTTGGCAATGAACAAGGAAGCTATAGATGATTTATATAGTTTATTGAATGATAGTATCTATATTCGCGATTCTAGTTTGGTTGACTTTTTATTTCGTAAAATATCCCGACTTTGTATCAATGATGTCGATTCCACAGAAGAATCTATCGGAGCTATAGTTCAAATTGGCGCGGGAAATGGGAAAACTGAGTTGCTAAATACAATAAAGTATTGTGTTGAACGAGTCGCTGATGCGATAATTAATGTATACAGTATTGATGCGAGTAATGTCCAATTTTTATTTAGTGAGGCATCGGTTGTCATCGAAGTACAAAAGAGCATAAGCAAAGTCAAAAATACATTATTATTGATAGATAATATAGATATGATAAGTCGTGCAACTGATATGTCTATTCTCTGTAATTTGATTGATAAGTATTCTTGTCAAACACATAATACGATAGTTCCAAGAGTTAGTTTTATATGTACTTGCTCTACCAACTCAAAGCTTCTCAAACATTTATATCAGCCCTGTAGATTAGGCAATTTAATCAAAATTGGTAATATAAGTGATGATACCAGACGATCATTATTTAATTTCTTACTTAAAAGTAATTGTTGTAAAGTCAATTTTGACAATGAATATAATAAGTTTTCCTCAGATGCTACCCATTCAATTGATAATGTAATAGATGCGTTGGTCAAAATAACAGTTGGTTTTAACGTAGGCGATATTTTTCAGTTATTTAGGGAGTCTGGTCAATTTAATGTAGAACTTAAATTTTCTATTCATCGCCTTATGGAAGTCGCATTTGGCTATAGATCTCGAGTGCAATTTCGCGAATATGATACCAAGATAAATTCTATCAGTAATAGTATATCTATTACACCCGTAGGTATAGATTTAATATTGGATAGAATACGAATGGAAGTCATTAAACCTTTATCCAATAGTGAAAATTTTCATCATTTTAATCGTATGAATATCTCTTTATGTTCAGGTATTGTTATACATGGTCCTATAGGATGCGGTAAAACAACTCTAGCTAATTGGATTTTAAGTGAAACTAAGCATTTATTTACTAGTATGTCAATATCATGTGCTGATTTAATAGATAAAATAGTCGGGAAAAGTGAAAAGAAAATATCTCAAATATTTGAACATGCCCGTAAAATGTCTCCGTGCTTCTTGGTGCTTGATAATATTGATACAATATTTGGTGCAGAAGATTATAGTCATAAGGAAAATGAATTCAGCTGTGAGTATAAATCTAAACGCACCAGTCATAAGGCCCTTGATAGAGTTTTGAGTACTCTACTTGTTGAAATTGATGGAGTATCTACAATGAAAGATAATTTAGTCATTGTGATAGCAACCACAACTGATATGACAAGCTTAGACTCGTCATTACTTCGTCCTGGAAGGTTAGAGCTTCATTTAGAGGTACCGTTACCAGATTATTCTCAACGAAAAGCAATTATTGCTGCTGCAATTGCGAAAAGATTTGAATCGTTTGCAAATAGTTTTGATTCTATTATTGAGAACTTAGCAGATATTACAAATGGTAAGTCAGTTGCAGATATCGTTTCATATATTGATGAAACCTTGTATGGGGTTATAAGACATTTTGTGTATGATTGCATCGAAGTAAATGAACAAAACTTAGAGAGAATTTTGTATCAAAAATTGTTAAGTTATTGATGAGAATAATTCACTGTCCCGGATCCTGATTCGATATATTGATATTATATGGAAGAATTTGGCTAAAACGTTGTCTGGAATTGAAGCATTCATACGCGAAGTGTTCAGGTGCTGAGAACGATTTCGGGTCCTTTTTTTGTAAATATTCAATGAAGAAGAGATAGTTCCATTGATAATGATCTTTTATATGATCGGCAAATGTTTCAGTTTTCTCAATAACTCCTTTAGAAAGATTGCACACAAAGCATTTGTTTTGAATATCATCAAGTTTTGCATCTTCTTCAGCTCTCATAGTGCTAAATGTGTCTATTATTAATCCACTGATGATTGATTGCAAGACTAAGTTAATCAATAAAACGTACAAAAGGTTAAACCCTGATGCTATTGTGTTATCAAGCAAGTTTGTTAATAAAGGGTATCCTGTATTTATTCCTCGAATACTTGTTTTTATCGATCCTGTACCGTATTCATTATTTCCGTCATCTATCGAAGTACTGTTATAAAAATCATTAGTGTTCCAATTTGGCGAATTGATAAAGCCATAGTCTATATGCAACTTGATGCAATCAGCAAGATTTGAATGACATGCTTCGTGACCATTAAAGTTATATGAATTTGGTGGGAAAAATACTATATTAATCGTTGAAAACATCCATAATAAAATAAAAGAGAGCATCAATGTTGCACTGATGCGATATATGTTTCTTTTTATTGACTCAACGACATATTTCATAATTGAAAATTGATTTATAATATCCAGTAAAGCGACTGAATAGAGAAAAGTATTGCCTACAAACGAAGCACTTATCGAACACAATAATAATATGATAAACCATGCGTATTTAAGTAATAATTGACGAATGAGTAACAATGATTTCCGACAAGTCAAACGTGAGCACGACTCAACAAATTTTTCATATTCATCGCTGCTCCTAATTTCTGTAATCGTTATTAGAGATATTACTATAAGGTGTAATATTTGGATTGAAAATGGTACAATTTTCGAAGTTAGGATGTAGGATATAATTTTCTGCAATATCGTTGAGTTATCCACCGAGTATGCTAACATTGGTGCCGCCGATGGATAATTAGTTGGTACAATCGAAGGCATATAAGAGTGAGCCAATGATTTACCGAATAGGTATCTAATATTTATCACTTTATTCGTTTCATTTGTCAAAGATTCGTAATTCAGAAACAGACCATAGTATGTATTCAAAATGACGGTCAAAGTCAAGAATATAACTCTTAAATTAACAGCAGCAATACACCATGTGACGTATCTGTTTACAAACAGTTGTTGATGCTGTTTACGTCGCATTAAATTCAATAGTTTATACATCGCATCGTAAAATGACATCATTTTTAGTTCAATACTACCAACTCTAGTTATTTCAAAATAAGTCAGTAGCTTTTTCAGGCGTTTAATATCACGGTCAGTCCAAAGTATTGCAATTTCGGGTACCTGGTAGACGCACTTGCTTATTCTTTTGTTATTATCTACTATGTAAACGGTGTAACAATCAAATGAATTTCCTCGGGATGTTGATGTTTTCCATTGATGTAAACGCGTATATGGTTTTGTGTTAAATTGACTGAAAAACGCCCAATATGATATCCCTAAGCGATGTGTGCTTTGATTCTTAAATAAAGTATCCATATTTTGGAAAAGAATAACAAATGATTTTTCGTTTTCTAAATATTGTTCTCTCAAGGTCGTCATTGTTGCTTTTATACGACCATTAGTAAGAGATGTTAAAAATCGCATTATTTGTGCTTCGCACTCCGTACATGATCTTACAATTTTATCCCATTTAATTCTGGATTTACTCGCATGGTATGCCTCAATCAATTCAATGTGATTGGTATTATTCTGTTTCTTACAAAAGTAGTAGTATAAAGATACAAACTCATTAGGATTGGTGGCACTCAAGTACAGTGCACTGTTATCTTGCTGCAATATTTTGCCTTCTAGCCTAAAAGCACCGAAGTATTCAAGCAAGTTTAACGTGGCATCGAGTATCGCTATTTTAATTGCGTCATCTCGAAATACATGCTTGAATGTAATGTTGTATCCTTCAAGAATTGTTGTCAATATGTTGTAAGTATGTGTTAGCGCACTCACAAGTTTATCCATCACGTTATAATCGGTAGTGATATCGTAGAATGCAATAAATCTTCTGACAAAAATAGTTGATGAACTATTGAGCAAAATTCTATTATTTAACTCTGGTATAGACGATAATTCTATCTGCATCTTGTATAGGTCAGAATTACGTACATATTTTATGTTACTACCTATATTTTGTAACAAATCAATGCATATATCGACTATGGTATCAATTATATTAACATTTTGATCATTTGGTAGCAGCAATAAGTGAAAATATTTTTTATTCATAGCCAATTTAGAAATTAATTGAAGTATCTGCATGTAAAGTGACTCTTCATTGGATTCGAAGTATTGAATGCATGTAGTGCTTTTAGCTTTTAGCAAGATTAGAAGCATGCCATTCAGTGGATTTTTCAGTTGGGTAAATTCCCCCTTACTAAAGTATTTCAAGGACTGACCATCGTCACTCTTTTGAATTAGCAATGTGTAGATTTTTATAAGATTATGCAAAAATCTGAACTCCTGCACAGACGCAGCTCCATGAAACCTACCAAGCGCATGTGTTAAAGATTTGATAATTCCAGCAGAGACGAGCTGAAATCTTCTAATTTCACACAACTTTTCATTATCTATATTCAGGAAAGTTTGAATCAGTTCCAATATTTCGTTTATCGTTCCATCAACAATTATATCATGATTTTCATGGCGACTGATGTAATGCATAACTATTTTTAAGGTAGTTAGATGACGAGTCGAATTTACTTGGTTATTTGATGTTGATAATTTGCTAGCATGATCATTTATTAAATTATTCATCATGGTGTTAAGTCCAGTATTATTTTTTCTATCAAGCAGCTTTTCGATATTTATTTCGTTATTGCTAGTAAATTTATTTTTCCGCTGGGATATAATATCAATCAATTTAATTGCGTTTTGCCTCAATTTTTTCCCAGTCGATTTGCGTGCGAAATGGTCTGAATCAGTTACAGTGCGTGTTATAGCATACGCTTTTCCGATTAAGCTTAACAAATTGATCTCATTAATAATTCTATTCAATATTAAATCGGAAATCGTTGCTTTTGCTATGCTTCTGCGTTCACAAATTATATCAAGAAGCAGATTTATACCTTCTAATGCAGACAAAGGTATAATATTATCGACATAAGTGTTATAATTTTGCTTTTGTTTTAAATCACATCTGCTCAGTATATGGATGCGTTTCATTTGATTTTTAATATCGTTATTCAATGGACTTTTTTCTATCATTTTAAGAATAAAACTACAGCCATATTGTTCATCGTCGTATTCAATGGAGCTGAAAAAGTGAATATATACTTTAACAGCTAAATTTACATATTCGGCGACCGAAACGTAAAATTGTTCGGTTCGTTTTTCAGTTACTGCTTTATGAATACATGTTAGCTCACTATAAAAGCAGTAAGATAATTGTATTTTCAATTGTGCATCAGTATCATAAAGACTCAATAGTATTTCTGTAACGAGACATTTTAGTATTAAACCAGCATCCGAACATAGAAGTGTAATTCCATCTTTCAATTTAAAGCACAAGCACGATGATACCTTATTTTTTTCAAACTGATCTGGCATAGTTGAATTTAAAATAATCAGACTTTGTGATATAACTCTCAAAGTATAAAAATATTGCTCATTAATTTTACTGTATTTGTAGTTCGCGAATGTACATCCCTGGTTCATCATATAATCAAGTGCTGTTGCCGCCATTCCATATTTCCTTTCATCATATGAAGAATTCAACAAAATTGCAAGTAGTAACTTACATGTTGTGATGCTTGTAGCTTGATCCGTGCCGTATCGAATAAGTATCGATTGAAAAAATGTCAATGTTGTATCGGTATGGGGGAACAAAAATAATGCATCAAGCGCACTGTATGTCAAAATATACTCGGACAGTTTTCCCATTCCAGCAGTGTAATACCATTCCATTATACTAAAAGAAGGATCCTCGCCGTTCTCGGCTTTAAGATATTTTTCTACAATTTGGTAAGAATTGCTAGATGAAATGCTTAGGATATCAACGATAATTAGGAGATATATATCGACAAATATTCTCGTAGATTCACTAGCTAGGATCCATGCGGTACTATTGGCACCCACGGAAGTTAAACGTATTATTTGATGCAAAATATCACATATTAAGGCACTGTAGTGACTTTGTGTCATTCCGTCATGTCCCATTATGCTGGTTTCTCCAATAAGCAACGGATCGAAGTTATAGCATTGTTGTTCTATGAAGTACGACGTATCAAATTCATCTGCATCAATATCGTATTTTGCACTCTTATCGTTGTATGCCTTATAGCCAACTTGTCGCATAATTTTATTGTACAAGATTAGTATTCCATTATGAATTGCATGA
>JACCDO010397570.1_pt1 | contig 14592 bp, 13 predicted proteins | sample 7446101 | NCBI WGS metagenome assembly JACCDO01 (sample SAMN15323440, study PRJNA562643) | freshwater metagenome | isolation source: river surface water | place: USA:Blue River Watershed | collected 2017-08-16
CACTGCTTGCAACCTTCCAGTACTATTCAACAGAAGTGATTTCGCCATTTTCAATTTCTGATCGGCGAATAAAGTGCGGACGCTGCTTCACTTCCTCGAAAACTTTTCCGAGATATTCTCCAATCAAACTCAGTCCGAAAAAATTCAATGCCCCGAAAAAGGCGACAAGAATCAAGATTGAAGTGACCCCGTGAGGGGCAGATTCTGGATTTACCATTTTTAACACTAGCTGAAAAATCACCAACAATAACGAGCAGCCAAACATTAAAAAGCCCGCCAGGCTCATCACATTGAGCGGCACATTACTGAAGGAGAATATTCCTTTCTTGGCCCATCCTAAATTCTTAAGAAAACTGTTGGTCGTTACGCCAAATAGGCGTTCTGGGCGAATATAGTCCACGCCGGTTTGCTTAAACCCCACAAACGCGCGCAACCCACGTAAAAATACGTCCCGCTCAGGAAACTCTAGAAGATGCCGCACCACTCGACGATCCATCAATGAAAAATCACCCGCATCACGCGGAATGGGCACATAGGAGAATTTCTTAAAGAGCAAATAAAAGGCCTTATACGCCACCTGCATATAAATGGGCGCTTCACGCTTCACCCGTACGCCGTATACGACATCAAAGCCGGCGCGCCATTTCTCCACGAATGCTTCAATCAGCTCTGGCGGATCCTGAAGATCGCCGTCCATTAAAACGACTGATCCTTTTTTTGCAGCTGCCATTCCACTCCGAAATGCCGCCTGCGATCCAAAATTTCTTGAGTGCGAAATACCTCGAACACGCCCGTCACGCTCGGAAATGGCTCGGATCTTTTCTTCCGAATCATCCGGACTACAGTCATTTACAAAGATAATTTCATAATCGGAACCAATCTTACGAAGAGTATCGGTCAGTCGCTGATACATCACCGGGATCGCCTGTCCATCTTTGTAACAAGCGATCACTACTGAAATACTAGGACCAACAACGGGTGTGGTTTTTTTAGAAGTCTGCTCATAATCAACAGTGCCGATTAACGACCTCTGCCATGCCGCCGTAGCACGGAGCCCATCCTCAAGCTTAAATTGAGGTTCAAATTTGGCCACCCGTCGCAATTTTTCGATATTTGCGAACCAGTCTTTGACATCCCAATTTCGACGCTCAAACTCTCCGAAAACAGGATCCGAAAGCAGCGAAAACACTGTTTTTGCAGTAAAAGCCAAATCACGCAAAGTGGTCTTTTTTCCAGACCCTACATTAAAAGATTCCCCATAAAATTCGGGCGAAAGATGGAGCGCGATGGAAATAAAGGCTTCACAAACGTCGTCAATGTAAATGAAATCGCGAGAAATTTCTGGATCCGTTAACGACGGATACTTTCCTTCAAGTCCACTTTTGACTAACTGTGGAATCAGCCGAGAGGCGTCCTCATAGGGTCCATACGCCGAATAAAGTCGAACATTTGCACACGCGAATTTTTTACTCTTACCTAAATAATGTAGATACTGGGCGGCCGCACATTTTGAGACCGAATAATCACTATTAGGCGACAAAAACGACGTCTCTACAGGACCGCCTGCATTATTACCGTATTCCGAGGAACTTCCAGCGTGGACGTAGCGCACAACGCCCGCTTCCATCAGGGCTCCACACCAGGGGACCAGACGTAAAAAATTTGTGGCATAAATCTGATCTACGTCGCCCTGAAAAGGGTAAGCGCCATATGCGGTGAAATCGAATACTGTTTTCGGCCTGAAATTCGCCAAAAGCGCCTTTTGATCTGCAGGCGCTTTGAGATCAGCAACGGTATACTTTTCACTTGAAATACCCTCCAGCCGCCACGCTGGGAGCTTCCCTACAGTGCCAAAGACATCCTGACGTACAGCTAAAATTTTTCTTAAAAAATTTGCGCCGACAAACCCGCTGGCTCCCAAAACCAAAATGGGTCCGCTGAGAGACTTTATTTTTTCTTCGATCATCGATGTCATTCGACACCCCACCCAGCCCGCATGGATAGCGATTGCCAATCAAGCCCAGATTCTGCTCGATGGAAGGCCTGATCACCGTAGCGACCCGATGGATAACCCATGGCATTCAAGACAGTAAAAGTGCGGGCAGGCCACCCACGCTCTAACCCATGCAGCGCTAACATCTCGCCGAAACTACCGCGGCGCACATGCTCCTCTGCAATGACTACCTGATCGGAATGACGAATTGCGTGCTCGAGAGAGGGAGGCAAATTAGAAAGGTCTTGGCGAATCTCACTCACAACCCAACATTCCGGCCGTTCCGAAGGCGACAGAGCGAGCAAACGACCCACGTAAGAAGAAACCAAGGGTCCCACGACCAAAAGAAGGCCTTTTGATCCTTCCAGCAGCTTTCGATACGCTGAATAAACAGGAGGCTTCCAGTCCTTAGGTTTTTCATCAAAACCGAGGCGAAGGTAACTGGGACCATCCAGCACATTCATCTGCGCCACTATTTCCGCTAGGTCCTCATCGAAAGCCGGAATAAAAATACTCATTCCAGCCAGCGTCGACAAAACGCCATAATCCTCGATTGCATGGTGCGACGAGCCCATCATTCCGTAGCCGTACCCACCTCCATTTCCAACTAACCTCACACCGAGCTGGTGCAAACAAACGTCATTTCGAATTTGCTCAAATGGACGAGCATAAACGAACGGAGCAATACTATAGACCCAAGGCTTAAACCCGCCCCGGGCTAACCCCGCAGCTACCGAGACCATATTCTGCTCGGCCACCCCCGCGTTCACAAAACGACTTGAAGCAGCCTCACGCAAACCTTCTAAAGCTTTAAAGCCCAAGTCGCCTGTCAGAAAAAGAAATTGAGATTCGACACGAGCCAAATCGATCCAAGCCTTCGCGGCAGGTTGCCTCATAGCTGCTCCAACTCCACACAGGCCTGCCGATACTGCGCTTCAGACATCGGAAGATAGTGCCACTCCATTTTGTTTTCCATAAAGGAGACACCTTTACCCTTTACGGTCTGCATCACTATAAAGAGAGGCCCATCAGAAGGAGATCGAATTGCCTTCAGAATTTCATCCGGTCGGTGCCCATCCACTTGGACAACCGAACAACCAAATCCACGTATTCGCTCTGCCAAACCTTCCATAGAAGCAACATCGGCTGTGCTACCGAAACCTTGCAGCCTATTCTCATCCACCAAAACCCTCAGGCCGCTCAGCTTATGGTGATGAGCGAATATCAACGCCTCCCAGGTGGACCCCTCCTGCCACTCGCCATCCGAGGTGAGACAAAAGGTAAACTCATCGCCGCGCCCAGCTAGTTTTTTCGCCAAAGCCAGGCCCGCAGCCAACGAAAGGCCGTGCCCTAAACTTCCCGTCCCAAAAGGAATTGCCGGGTAACCACCAGGTGCCGGGTGAGCAGGCAGCTTAGTTCCATTCTTGTAAAAGGTTTCTAGTTCGCTATCGGAAAGCTTTTGAGCGCTATTTAATGCTACGTACAGAGCCCCTGCCGCATGCCCTTTTGATAAGACCAGATCCGGCCTAGGGAATGAGTGATAAACCGTCAGTAGAGCATCCAAGCACGATAGATTACCGCCAATGTGTCCGACGTTTGCATCAAAATGCATCTTCAGCAGGCGGAAACGCGCTCTTCGAATTTTGTCTGCTAATTCATACATATAATCTTAGCGGTTCCTTCTGAAGCTTGCGAACAGAGTTCAAAGTTAACGCTCCTAAACGGTTTGTAGGAAAAACGGAACCCTTCAAATCAGTAGCAGTGGAATTTATGTTGCAGGCAAGCCAACTTTCCAGCGAAGAATAGTGCGCGTGAATTACATTATGATCAACTTGCACCTACGGGCGTCCTGAATAACAGAGGATTCGCATGTCCAGCATTAAAGATGATCGTGGTTACAATCAGGGTTTTAAACAGACGCTTGCGCTCAATCTTCGCACGAAGCGCCGGGCAGAATACATCTTGCGTCAGCTCAAACCAGATCAAGACAAGCGGATTTTAGAGATTGGGTGCGGCACTGGACAATTGTCCGCCATGCTCGCAGGCGAAAAATCAAGCTCTGTCCTGGGCGTAGATCTCTGCGTCCCATTTATCGCAGAGGCGAAATCGAAATTCCAAGGTTCGAATCTCGATTACGATGTGGTGGACTTCAATCAGGTAACAGTTGAAGAATTTTTAGCAAAACATGGGCACTTTGATGCCGTCGTAGGCAACGGAATTTTACATCACTTAGTGCAGGATCTGGACAATGCTCTGGAGACAATCAAACGGTTAGTAAAGCCCGGGGGAAAAATAGTGTTTCTGGAACCCAACCTCTGGAACCCCTATTGCTTTCTTATTTTCTCGTTCGCACCGCTTCGCAAATTAGCCAAACTTGAACCAGACGAGATGGCATTTACCCGCACTGCAATCTACCGACGCCTCCTGCACTTGAATTTCCAAAACGTCAAAGTAGAGTACCGCGATTTCTTACTGCCAAACACACCTGAGCCAGCCATCAAGCCAATCGTGGCAATCGGGGGAGTTTTGGAGAGTGTGCCCGGCTTGAGCTGGCTCGCGCAGTCACTTTTTATCTCAGCTGATGTCTGAAGAATCTCTCTAGGTTTCTCAAACGCGATCACTTAGACCCTGAATACGTCACCGACGGGCAGCGCGCTCCCAGGAGCGAAGTGAGAACGCCTGGATTTGCGGCACTCACGAGCCTGATCAGAGTCCGGGTCACGCTAGAGCCGATAGACCGCCGCCAAGCCATCACGGCGTACCGCAATCGGTGCGCCTAAAACCAGGTCGACCGATCGTCGGGCTTCAGATACCTCGCCCGCTACGCCACGATAATCAAAGTAAATCGCTGCAAAACCTAGCGCCTTTGCGTAGGCCGCACTATCGACCATGGATCTGTCGCCAAGGCTTCGCAAAACACGATCACCTTCGCGCCCCTTGATAGCCCCAAAGCTCCACTTTAACTTTTTGGAGTGAATAAATCCCGCTGCCTGATCATATGCAGCAAGTTGATGAAGCGGCGGCACTTCGGGGAATTGCATATAGGGCAGCTGAACCAAGGCACTACCAGCCGGCAACTGGTTCTCAACTTGCGCAACAAACTCACGATCTAACGCAAATTGCTTCGCGCCCTCGATCCGATTTGGGTTCGGACGCTGGGAGGTCTGTTCAAAAAAACCGAAAACTAACAAAAACGTACCCAGACAAACGACCGCCCAATTACGCGCACGTAAAAAACTCACGTTTGCTGCCATCCAATCAAACGCGATCGCAACGGCTAATAAGCCACTAAAAGCAATAAATACGCTGATCCTGTTCCAGCAACGGATCAGCGGCGTAAAAATGAGAGAAAAGAAAACCCCAAAACCACCAGAGACACCCCAGAGAAAAAGAGAACCCGTCACTACAACTAGGAACAACAATCGAGGGTCCCTAAGGCCGCGACGAAGACCCGACAGGCCTAAAATAAACAGGCCCAAAAAGCCCGCTGCACCCAAGGCGCCGAGGGTTGCCGACTGGTTTTCATTCACTAAGGGCATACTTGTAGAATACCGACGCGCAATATCCCTGAACCATCGGATTCTATGTTCGGGTCGCGGCAATAAGAGCTGTGCCGGCTTAAAGCCATAAACCTCTGACTCATGTACGGTACGAGATCCGACGCTTAGATTCTTTCCGTTCGATCGAAAATACAGCTGATTAGGAATCAGACTGACAGCCACACCAAGAACTAAGCCCAAGATTGCCGGAGCTACCCGCTTCAAAAGTACCGGTTGGATGCCTGCGAAAAAAAACGCGCGAGCTAACGCGACTGTACCGAGCAACAAAACACCAAAAAATGCGTAATAGACACCAAAGGTCGCTAGCGCACCGAAAACCAGAAACTCAAGTAAAGGACGTTTTATAACTGCAAAATCCCTTCGCCTCGGCTCACCGTCGTTCGTAGCAACGAAATAAGAATATGCGTAGGCAAAGAAAATGGGTGCAGGAAAATACCAGGTTAAAAAGAGGTGCTCCATCCGAAGATCATGGAACGGAAGAAACGCGAACAATACCGCTACTAATATTCTCGAAAGGAGACTGATACCAAACGCACCCGCACCATAAAAGGCAGACAAGAAACAGAGAGGAAATCCAAGCAAATAATAGATGTTTGCTGCCAAAGGCGCTGAATCAGTAACCCGTGCCAAGAGCGCCAAAACAAAGTGGCTCGCCCAGTCCGATCCTGGAAAGTCATAAAGAAAAGATCCAAATGGAAAACCGGCACGCAGGTTCTCGAGGAGCCCCCCCTCTCTCAGCCGTTGAATTAACCACAGATGAAATATTCCATCGCCTTTATACATAAAGGGCACTCTAAGATCGACCGTTACGGTGACCCAATATGCGAAGACGAGAACAAGTATTGAGAGAACAGTCGCAATACCCGCGAGAAAACGAATTCGAGACTTGTCGAAGTTTTCATCTTGGCCAACAGAATCACGCATAAATTTACTCCGAGATTTTTAAATTCTACGGCCAAAAGCGTTCCAGAGCGGCGGGTACTACTACTAATGGCGACAGTCTTTACAAGCACTTTAATTTCAAGACCATCTCGATGAATAAATCCCCCCGGACGAAAGCCTCGAGTGAAAAAATATTATTCCCGATAGGTAAATGGGACGCGCCACAGGCGCGGCGCCAAAAGTGCCCCGTTTTAAAAAACAGAGCAACCTGACATGCAGGCTTTTAAATTAAATTCTCGTGAGTGCCGTAACCCGAGCGGCCAGCGGCAGATGATCCATTGCGCCCGCGATTTAACTCTTGCGCCAGAATTTCTAAAAGCCTAAACCCCTGAATCAGCATATGAAAAAAGCACTGATCACCGGCATCACCGGCCAAGACGGATCCTACCTAGCAGAACTCCTTCTCGAGAAGGGCTACAAGGTTTACGGCCTTACCCGGCGCTCCAGTACGCTCGCTACGGACCGGATCTCCCACTTGATGGGAAAAATCGAAATCCTTTCAGGCGATCTTTTGGATCAGTCCTCTTTGATGGATGCCGTCAGTCAGTCGCAGCCCGACGAGGTTTACAACCTCGCTGCCCAAAGCTTTGTGCAGACCTCTTGGAATCAACCGGTATTAACGGCTGAATTCACGGCTCTCGGAGTTACGAAGATGCTCGAGGCCGTCCGTCGCTGCGCTCCAAAAGCTCGCTTTTACCAAGCTTCGAGCAGCGAAATGTTCGGTAAAGTTCAGGCCGTTCCACAAGGTGAAGACACCCCCTTTTATCCGCGCTCGCCCTACGGCGTTGCCAAACTCTACGGCCACTGGATTACGATCAATTATCGTGAGTCCTTCAACATGCACGCATCGAGCGGCATTCTGTTTAACCACGAATCTCCGCGCCGCGGTCTTGAGTTCGTGACCCGAAAAATCACCCATCATGTGGCGCTGATCAAACACGGCTTGGCGAACGAACTTCGCTTGGGCAATCTGGACGCGCGTCGGGATTGGGGCTTTGCTGGCGACTATGTTGAGGCAATGTGGCTGATGCTTCAGCAAGATCAACCCGATGATTTTGTCGTTTCTACCGACGAAACGCACACGGTTCGCGAGTTCGTTGAGCTTGCCTTTGGCCGCGCTGATCTGGACCCTTGGAAATATGTGAAACTCGACGAGCGTTTCTTCCGTCCGGCAGAAGTGGATCTCTTGATCGGGACTTCCGCTAAAGCGCGAAAGAAATTGGGCTGGAAGCCGAAAGTCGACTTCAAAGGCCTCGTGAACATGATGGTGGATGCTGACCTGAAAGCTGTGGCTCAGCGTAAGGCCCTGGAGGCGCTCTGAGCGCCGCACCGGTTATTCTCATCACAGGACACGAAGGCTTCATTGGGAGCAACCTCTCCCAATACCTTCGGTCCGTAGGATTTGCAGTCCACGGGCTTCCTGGACAGATCGAGAATTTTTCGAGCGTTCAAGAAGTCGTTGGATCACTCCAACCCAGTTGGATAGTCCACCTGGCAGGGATCAGCCATGTGGCCGACTGCGATCGTGACCCTGCATCGGCTTACCGAGTGAACCTAGACGGTACCGTTTCGGTACTGGAAGCAATTCGGGCCGCCTCACCGAAGACCCGGCTTCTTTTTGCCAGCACGGCGCAAGTGTATCAGGGGCAGGATTCAGAACCCGAGGCACCCTGGAGCGAATCGCGCAGGCTCTTGCCTCAGAACCTCTATGCACGGACTAAGCGCGCTGCAGAAGCCGCCATTCAAGCGTTTTGCGCGGACCACGGGCTTTCGTCGGTCATTCTTCGGCTTTTCAACCATGCCCATTTCACGCAGTCGCCCGCATTCTTTCTGCCTCATTTGCACCAATCTTTGGTTCGGGGCGAGCGCACCATCCCCGTAGGAAACCTCGACCTTTGGCGTGACATCGGCAGCCTTCAAGACTTGCTCGCTGCTATTCACGGCGTTCTCACTCGCCTGAAGCCGGCAGAAGGGGAGTCAGAAATTTTCAACGTATGCAGTGGCAACGCAAAGAAACTCGCCGATGTTGCTGCCGAGCTCGCTCGCCAGATGGGAATTCAAGCGGCTTTCGAGCCTCAGGCTAGTCGGATCCGTCCGGCCGAACCTTTGAGGATGGAAGGGGATTCAAGTAAACTTCAAAAAGCGTTGAACTGGTCTCCTCAAGCGACTGATTCCGAAAGCCTGATTCGGTCTTTTTTGCGTCCCCTTTGACCTAAACTCCGGACGATAAACCTTGCGCGCCCAGGCATTGCCGGATTACTTCTCGGCTGTGGCGTCTCCATTTGGTTCACCTCTCCGCGCATTAGTCCGCACCTTGGTCCTGAATTATATGCCTGAGGAAATGAAGAAATGGCTCAAAGTGGCGCTTCCTGCCGCTCGGCGCTATGTCTTGGGTGTGCTGGGTGCTCAGGCCCCTTTGGATGAACTTCGCCATCAACTGGAGCGACAAAAATCCAAGGTTTCTCACTTAGAGGGCAGGCTTGCGTTTTCCATCCATGGCCTGACCCTTCCTTTCCTCCAATCTTCAGACTTCAAGCCCGTAGAGAAGCCAAGCACTCTCGAGTAGAAATGAACCTATGGGCCTGACCTTTGGAACGAGTGGAATTCGCGGACTTGAAACAGAATTGACCGATCAGGCGTGCAGCCGCTTGGCGCGCGCCTTTATTCGCCATTTCAGAAACATCTCAGGCAACCAGGCGCCCCAAGAGTGCATCATCGGTGGCGACCTGCGCCGGAGCACTCCGCGAATCCTTGCGGCCGTTGCTCAAGGCCTCTCTCAAGAAGGCATCACTGTCCTGAACGCGGGAATCCTTCCCACTCCAGCGCTGGCCAATGAATGCATGCTACGGAAAGCTCCCGGCATCATGATTACGGGGAGCCATATCCCGGCTGACCGAAACGGCATCAAGTTTTACTTTCCGTGGGGAGAGGTTCTGAAGAAGGACGAAGCCCCGATCTTGGAACACGATCGCCTGCTGAGTCTGGAAGAAGCAGCGATGGGCGCGGCACTGCCAGCGGCTCTCGTTTCTCGCGCGATCCCTGCGCAGGAAACTTACGTTAACCGTTACACTCAGCTCTTCCCGAAGGACGCCCTGAAGGGGCTCACCCTTTGCCTGTATGAGCATTCCACAGCCGCTCGCGATGTTTTGGGTGCCGTACTGGAAGGGTTAGGGGCTCAAGTCATTCGATTCGGAAGGACGGATGAGTTTCTTCCGGTCGATACCGAAGCACTCGACCAGGTGGCCCACCTGGCGGCCCAGCTCCATCAAGCCAAGGGCTTTGCGCTCGTCAGCGCCGATGGGGACGGGGATCGACCGCTCCTCCTGGATGAGTCGGGTGCTGTGGTCCGAGGGGACCAGCTCGGCATCTTGGCCGCTTTGGCGCTTGAGGCCGATTTCGTCGCGACTCCCGTGAGTACCTCGACCAGCCTCGAGAAGGCCCAAGTGTTCCCCGAAATTCAAAGGACCCGAATCGGTTCGCCCTTTGTGATTGAAGCGATGGAAGAAGCTAAAAAACGGGGCTTCCGGCGGATCGTCGGATTTGAAGCCAACGGTGGATTCCTGGTCGGGAGCGACCTAACCTTAGGAAATGGAACGCTGGCCCAGCTTCCGACCCGAGACTGCTTGCTACCCGTGCTCCTGGTACTGACCCAGGCGGCTCGAAACGGCCAAACGGTCTCGAGGCTCGTCGCCCAGCTGCCGCCTCGCTTCACGGCCAGCCGCTTGATCCGGAATTTCCCCCAGGAGCAAAGCCAATCCGTTCTGGAACGCCTACTAGCCGACGATCTGGGCCTACTGGTACGAAGGTGGAAAGAATCGCTCGGAACCATTCAAAGCGTCCAGCGGGTCGACGGTGTTCGGGTGGAATTCTCTTCGGGCGACATTCTTCATTTCAGGCCGTCTGGAAACGCTCCGGAATTTCGGATCTACACCGAATCACACGATTCGCCCCGGGCAGAAGCATTGGGAGATGAAGCCCAAGCCTGGATTTCCAGCGTCTGCTGACGCGAATCTTTAGTCCAACGCTTCGGCAAAAATTCGAATCAAGGACTTCGCTAAATTTTCCACAGGAAATAAGTTCCCCTGCGAAGTCCTGGTTTTTTCGCCTTCTTGAAACCGGTCAAGGCTCGCAACCAGCGACTCCAAGCTCCTTGGATCAAACCACTCCACGACCGAGGAAGCAAAACGCAAACCCTCGCGATGCGGCGGAATGTCAGAAACAATCACCGGTACTCCAAGGCTTGCTGCTTCAACCGGAGGAAGCCCAAATCCCTCGTAGAGCGATGGGAAAACCATCGCTTGGGCTCCTTGAATCCAAGCCGCTAATTCTTCGTCTGGAATCTTGGCGAGAAATCGCACTCCGTTCTCTGACGAGCCAGTCATTCCAGAAATCACTAAATTCCAACAAGCTTTACCCTGCTCTAGACGCTTCGCTCTGACTTCCTGATAGGCCTCAAGAAGGGTCTGCAAATTCTTATGGGGCTTCGGATTTCCTAAACAAAGTAAGTAGGGCGAATCGGACGACCCGTTCAGCTGAGTCTTTTCAAGGCCGCCAAATAGCTTCGGATCGACTGCGTTGTAAACCACCTCGATCTTTTCTTTGGGTAGGTCAAGCCAGCTCAAGAGCTCGCCTTTCGAAAATTCAGAAACCGTGAGAACCTTTCGAGCCTTCAGACAAAACGGCTTCAAAAGGAATTCGTAATAGAGCTTTTGGGCCCGGGTTCCAAAATGAAGATGATTTAAATCGTGGACCGTCACGACCCACGGACAACCTGCTCCGAAAATCCCGGGAAGAAGACTGGAGAAGCTCGGACTCCAATAGAGCGATGCTTGGGCCGTTCGCAGAATCCGAGGTATTTTGAACAGCTCCGTCTTTTCTAAAAATGAGGCGCTCACAGCCAAACAGCGATCGAATGGCAAGCCAACCGAGCTCGGATTGGGATTAATTTTCGGGTCGACCAAATACCAAGGCTCAAAAGGGAAGCGGGCTAAATCCGTAGCGCGAATGCTTTCCATCCCTTGAGCTGCCAGCAGAACATAACGGGCAATTCCGTGCGGAACTTCGCCCACCATCCTGGCGTCAATGACGACTTTGGGCTTTACGACCGCCATAGGCTTCAACCTACCACGCCCTTCTCTGGATTTCCGAGCGCTACTGATCTAGAACTTCAAGAATCATGATCCCAGCCATCCTGTCCGGAGGAAGTGGAACCCGCCTTTGGCCGGTTTCCCGTGCGAGTCACCCGAAACAATTTTGCGATCTTTTTGATGAATCTCTCATCTTAAAGACTGTCCGCAGGCTTCAACCTTTGGGAGCGCCCTGGGTCATCACGACGCAGTCCATGCGAACTCTGACCGAGCGCTTGTTCCGAGACCTCGCGCTTCCTCAGGACCAAATTCTTTGCGAGCCCATGGGTCGCAATACGGCGGCTGCCATTGCGCTCCTTTGCCGGGTGCTAGAAGTTCGCGGGAAAGCCAACGAAGTCGTGGGCATTTTTCCAGCCGACCACTTCGTCGAGAACACCACTCTTTTTCAAACGGCACTTCGCCTAGCCGAGAAGAAGGCAAATGAAGGAGCTGTGGTCACACTAGGAATTCAGCCCAGCTATCCGGCGACGGGTTATGGCTACATCGAGCTAAGCCGTAAAGCCACTACGACTTCGCCAGAGGCGATTCCGGCACTCAGGTTTCGAGAGAAACCGGATTCAGCAACCGCCCAGGCTTATGTCGAGAGCGGGAAGTTTTCCTGGAACGCAGGCATTTTCGTGTTCCGAGCTGACCGCATGATTGCACTCCTGAAAGAGCACCTTCCCGATGTTTGGAACTGCATCTCGGCAGTAAAGGGGGATCTTTCGAACCTGAAAGACGCCTACGCTCAGGTGCGTTCAATCAGCATCGATTACGGCATCATGGAGAAGCTTGAAAACGCGTTTCTCTGTATCCCGTGTCAGGACCTGGGTTGGAGCGATGTTGGAAGCTGGGACGAAGTCGCTGCCCTGAAAACCTCGGCCTCCACTCAAACCACGGAAGTTGAAGCCAAACAGAACTTCGTTTTCCCGGCCACCCCAGAAAAACAATACGCTTTTATCGGAGTCGATGACTTAATCGTCGCTGACACTGCCGATGCCCTTTTGGTGATGCGAAAAGGCACATCCCAGGCCGTCAAAGACGTTCAGCAGAAACTCGTAGATCGAAAAGCGCCTTGCGCCTCGCAACACGTTTTTGAGCACCGGCCCTGGGGTTACTTTGAAGTTCTGCGAGACACTACCCAGTTCAAATCGAAAGTGATTCGAGTTGAACCCGGACAACAGCTTTCTTATCAGTCCCACGCCAAGCGCGCCGAGCATTGGATTGTCGTCAGTGGCCAAGCCGAAGTAGTTTTGAATGATGAAGTGCACCGACTAGGTGCTGGCCAACACATTCACATTCCCCAAGGCGCAAAGCACCGGATGCGAAATCCCGGCACGGCTGTCGTAGAATTCGTGGAAGTGCAGCTCGGCAGCTACTTTGGCGAAGACGATATCGTTCGCTACCAAGACGACTACCAGCGGTGCTGAGTATGAGTGGAATCCGGGAATTTTTCTGCCTCCACAAAAAATTCCTGCTCTACAACCTGATTTTGAGAAACCTCAAGATCAAGTACCGGAGATCCGTCTTGGGCTTTCTCTGGACACTTTTAATCCCCGTGTCTCAAGCGGGCATTTACTATTTAGTTTTCCAAAAAATTCTTCAGGTACAGATCGAGAACTACATCCCGTTTATTCTCTCAGGCGTTCTGTTCTGGGGGTTCTTCGCCAACACGCTCACCGAGTCGATGGAGAACCTTCTTCTCAATTACGAGCTGATCACGAAAATCCCCATTCCCTTACAAGCTTTCGCATGGGTTTCTTCGATCACTCACTGGATCAACCTGGTCTTCGCCCTTCCGGTCGTGTTCGCCGTCATGCTCTTAAATGGAATTCCAATTAAACTGGTGAATGGGCTAGTCCTTCTTTACGCGGGCGAAATCCTTTTGATCGCTTTCGCGCTCGGGCTGATTTTTTCGCTCATCATGGTTTTCTTCCGCGACCTTCGTTACGTGCTCAACTTGGGCCTGCAGTTACTGATGTACGGAACCCCGATTTTGTATCACGAGCGAATGGTTCCCGAGTCCTACCAATGGGTGTTGTGGCTCAATCCGGTTGGACTGATCTTTCCCGGAATCCACACCGTTTTACTTGAAGGGACTATACCTGCGCCGCATTTAATCTGGGTCCCTCTCGCATGGACTTTGGCTCTCATGGTGATTGCGAAGACCTGGCTATCGACCGCGATTCGGCGAGGAGTGGTTGAATGGCTTTAAGCTCAAAGACCGCCATCGCAGTTCGTACTCTGACTAAAGATTTCAAGGCCTGGGAAGACCGCCCCCAATCCATCAAGAGCCTTCTCGTCAATCTGATGAAGCTCAAGACCGGCTTCGGCAAACGGCGCACCACCACAGTGTTGAAACAGATCAGCTTTGAAATTAACGCCGGCGAATTCGTAGGAATCATGGGCCCAAACGGGGCAGGGAAGAGCACCATCCTGAAGCTGATCTCGGGGATCTATCAGCCCACCTCGGGGGATATCGAGGTCAACGGTCAGATTGCACCTCTCATTGAGCTCGGTGCAGGATTCCATCCCGATCTCAGCGGATACGAGAACATCTTTCTGAATGCCGCTATTCTCGGGTTCGGACGCAAAGCGATTCAAGAGCGTCTTCCCGAAATTATCGCTTTTGGAGAACTGGGCGAAAAAATCCACATGCCCGTTCGCTTCTACTCGAGCGGCATGATGGCGCGCCTTGGTTTCTCCGTAGCTACCCATTTGCCAGCACCCATCCTGGTCGTGGATGAAATTCTTGCGGTCGGCGATGCCCATTTTCAAACGAAGTGCATCGGAAAGATCCGGGAACTCCACAGAGAAGGACGAACCATCGTTCTGGTCTCCCACGATATTGATGCCATCACCCAGCATTGCTCTCGCAGTATCATCCTCGCGCAAGGCGGCGTGCACTACGATGGGCCCGCAAGCCAAGCCCGAGCTCACTATTTAGCGGCGCTCGATCTTCCTAAAAAAC
>JACCDO010163134.1_pt1 | contig 14591 bp, 10 predicted proteins | sample 7446101 | NCBI WGS metagenome assembly JACCDO01 (sample SAMN15323440, study PRJNA562643) | freshwater metagenome | isolation source: river surface water | place: USA:Blue River Watershed | collected 2017-08-16
CTTTTTCTCTTTTTCTTAATCCAAATTCCAATTTAGGTGTGGAAAATCCACTGGAAATTTCCGGCCGTAAGAAAGAAAAGGAGAGACAGTTTATGTCTATGAATGAAAAGAAAGAAGAAAAAGAGAGTAAATTTCCACAGAAGTCAAAGGAAAAGTAATTCATTTAGTTCTAATAAAAAAATTTTGAATTTTAAAAAAAAGCGATGAAAAATTGGAATTAGGAAATTCCGAAATTTTGGAATAAAAACAATATAATATGGATGCTGCTAGTTTTTGCACATTAGAAAGTGCTCGAAAAGTTGCTCATAACTTCTGCAAAGATAGACAGTGGGAGAAGTTTCATACTCCAGTTAATCTTCTCTTAGCGTTGAATGGAGAAGTTGGTGAGTTAATTGAAAATTTTCAATGGAAAGGCGATTTTATGTCTAGCATTTCAGATGAAGAATTCCCATCGATATTATCATCATATACATTATTTAACGAGAAAGAATACTTGAATATTGCTGATGAATTATCGGATGTCTTTATTTATTCTTTACGATTAGCCGAGATTATGCGCATAGATCTTGCTAAGAGTATAAAATATTATTTAAAAGCATTAGATCAAGATAATACAGGATTATTAAATTACGATTTAATTACATTTACGGAATATTCGGACGATAATTATGAATGGAATGACTTAACATTTTTGAACATAGAAGAATCGTTAACAAAATTCATTAATTCACAAGCAGATACAATTGATAAATCGCATGAACCACCTTCATCATTTAGAATTTCAAGATCAAAATTAATTGGATTGTCAAAAAACCCACGTTACTGTAGTTTAGCAGTTCAACAAGTGGTAGCAAATGCCAATTCAATTTTTATGTCGAAACCAGAAAACCTCAACGTTGTTGGTTTAAACTCATGGAAACCACAAGAAATTAGTGATTTAGCGTACTCTATGGCTTCTATTATTGTTTTGTTGACAGTAATTGCCAATAAATTTAAATTTAATCTTGGAAAAATAGTATATAATAAATTTATTAAAAACGCAAATAAATATCCTGTGTCTATGGTTAAAGGAAGCAGCGCAAAATATACAGAGTATCATACCGCAAAACAAAAAACTGAACAAAGAAAATCAATACCTAATTTAATTGGTGGTATTTCAATTTTTACCGTTGGTATTTTACTTGGTATTTATTTAACAAAAATGAAAAGACTATGAGGTAATATAGTCAGTTAACTTTTTGGTAATAAATCTTTTTGCCACTGTTCCTTTTCAAATGCATCTAATGGTCCTCTACAATGGACATAATATGTATCGGCGCTAGGTGGAATTTTTCCTACCCTATGATACAAATATCTAACTTCTACATCTTTTGTTAGCGGTATTATCATATCTCTGTAAATATCCGCAATTAACATAGGGTCAACTTTATAACCTTCAGTAAGTCCTGTTATATCTTGTCCATATGTTGATGCTTTCACAAAAGCTCTTCTTAATACTTTTCTTTCAACTTCTACATTTGTTAATAAATCAATTATACCAATTGTATCGCCATCATTCACTAATCTAGTGTAAGTATCAGGATTATTCAAAAATTTACTCTCTGCAACAAATTTTCCGTAATGAATGCGTCTAGATAATGCTTGTATAGCTTGAATATCACATAATACTGAGCTTCCATATTGTTCATCATCTCCTTCAACACATAATCTATCAATAATAGTATTAACATACCATTTATATACATCTTTATTTACATCACAGTCATATTTCTTGCTTACTAATATTGGGGGAAATGATAATTCAGGTAAAATTGGTGAAGGTATCAATGTTGGATAAAATGCATGCTCTTCAGGAGACGTGTACCGTCTTACCTGAGCATGTAATACTTCTGTTTCTAATAACATATATTGAAAAAATGATAATAATTCATCTTTATTATACGAATTTTTAAAGTTTAAATTGCTATTTGCATTGTAAATTATCTTATTTTTTCTGTATTGAGCTCGTTCTATAAGAGCAAATATTATAGTTTCTTCTTGTCGGACTAATGTAGAACGAATTGTATCTAATGAAAATATGTCTTTGGTTTTGAGATCATTAACACCACTGAAACATTTGATAGTTACTAGAAGTGCTAGAATAAGAAGTAAAAGGTACTTCATTCTACTTCGAGGAATATTTGAACTACTAGTAACAACGCATACGCCAGCATGCTACCGGCTGACCGGACCTTGTTTGTTTGGAGTTCCGACAAGCAAGTTGCTGCTTATTTCAATAAACATTGATGGCGACACCAATAGTGTATATTTCAAATTTGCCTTGTGTCTGTACAGACAACAGACAAAAATACAGTTTGTAAAAAGGTGGCAAAAGCGGTGGCCTTTTTCGTGAAAAAAAACTTGGAAAGTCCTACCAATATGCCAAGATCGCATTTCCTGGATTTGTGTCGATATGTTGATATAATGACTAAATCAAACTAGTAAAAAGAATGAGCACTCGTGTATTCAAGCAAAGTATTAAGAAGGGGCGCGAAAGAAATAAAAATGAAAATAATATTACTAGTATTTTGCCCAACATAAACACATCTACAAGTACAACATATAATAACGATGAATTATTAGTCAAAAGTACAATAATTACACATGAAAACTTAGAAAATGAAAGAGCTAAATCACCAATAATTACAGGAAATTCAAATTATAATCAAAGTGGATTTGTCACTTATATTCCAAAAAACTCTGTAATAATGAAATCCAAATCTACTCCAAACATAGTGCATACCAATAAAAAAATAGAATTTGCCAAAAAAAGTGACATCAAATTTGTTGAAAGTAGCACTAATGTAGCGAAGGAAGAAAATATCGAGAACAATATGATTGATGTGGAAACAAAGCATCCGGATATAATAAAGCAGAATACAAAAAAAGCTCCGTGGAAACAATGCAAGAAAGTGTTTTATGACCATAAATCAATATACTCTCAGAATGAAATACTGCATATCAATAATTTAAATAATGATTTGTCTGATGAATTCTTTAATAATGATAATTGGACGCATGAATTCACTTTAAATTTGGATAATGAAATAAATCATCATCACAAAAGTAGAAGAAATTTTCCAATGAAGCCATATGATAAAATGTCTATATCTATATTTAGTGAACCTGCTGATGCTACTGTCATTAGCGCGGAAAAAGTGAGTAAATTAAAAATTGATATGCAAAATTATTTTTTGGAAAATCATACCCCCGTGAAATTATCTTCCATGTTGCGAAATAATCTCTCACGTAGAGACGAATCTAGTGTTAACAAAGTAAAAGCACCAAGTATTCCTTTGCTGAAACGCCAAAGAAGTAGTGTAAAAGCTACTTTTAGTGGTAGAGATTTTGAATTATAAAGATTAAATCCATATGTAATGTAACATTTGTAACAATATATTCAAACATGATAATTTAATCTATTTGTTCTTCGTTAAGGTCCGCTGCTTTTCTGCAGATGCAACTACTTTTTCTTCTACCACTAAACCCTTTCTTTTTCTTACTTTATCGATATAACTTCGCATAATATTAGGTTCAGCAACATCGCTTCCAAAATCTTCCAATTCTTCAATAGTAGTAGGTTTCCAAAATGGGTCCACACTATTCATTCGCCACTGAGAAAATTGAAGTGTAGGTGTTGTTGCAGCACCAGATGTTTTTTTTAAGAGTTCCGTAGCAAATCCAAATGATTCACTTACTGGTAAATATGCTGAAATTAAAAATAGTGATGTTCCCTCTATTATATCTTCCTTATATATTTCCCCTCGTCTTTTCGCTAATACGGGATACAAATTACCCAATTGAGACTGATCGCATTGTAAATCACAACTGTATATTGGTTCTATGACTCTAGTTGGTAAACTTAACATTGAAATCCGAAGGGAATATTTAACATCAGCTATTAATTGTCCCATATTTATTGTATTTATGTTATCTACACTGGATATATTGGTTGGAAGATCAATTTCTTCATCACTAATGAATGGAATTGCAAGCCTTGAAATATCTATACTCTCAATAGAGAATCCAATACCATGCATGGGTTGGTGCATTAACGGTCCTTGATACGAAGCCAGTTGAAAGCCGGAAGCTATTGCATTAGCTAAGCGCTGTAATATTTTGTAGAATATGCCTGTTTTTGTAGATTTATTTAAACTAGTAACTTGCGTCGTGTTTTCATTCGAGTTGATGGAGGCATCCAAGGAACCGTCTTTACTTGGATACAACTCTCTTGAAAGTGTACTACCACTGTGAACATTTATTGTCAACTCTTTACTTAATAAAATAATGTTACTCATAATATTTTTTGGTCCAACACTAATAACTCTTTGTAACAATTCGCGGTAATCAATACTTTCTATATCACTGCCTAGTTGAAATTCCGCATCTACATTACCACCACTGTTATTTGCCTCTTTAATACCCAATAAAATTCTGTTCCAAATCATAAATATATCCCTATCCTCTTCAGGAATGCATCTATCACCGGATAAAGGATTGCTATTTATAAAGTCGTTAAGAAGATGCAAGGGTGAAATGTTGCTACAACTATTACTATTACCACTAACATTACTCACACTTGACATTTCTGATTCAAAAATAGACAATAATGGTGATGGTAATGGAAAGCATCGCAATGTTATTATTAAATTGTTGCCGGGCATTGTAATTTTACATCGTCCACATACCGAATTTTCAATACCATCTAAATCACTCCAAGGAGGAGGTAAAGCTGTTGCAGTATGTGGGGTAATATTAGCTCGAATCGGAGGAATAGGAGATGGACTACTGAGTACACCTTCACGATAAAACACCAAAGGTTCAGATGAAACCAAATCACATTTTGCGTACTTTTCTTTTAAACTTTTTAGACATTGTTCTAAATGCAGTTCCCCAAGACAAGTCATTGTATGCTGACCGCTATCATCGACACCTATTTCAACTACTGGATCATACTGATACAATAACTGCAATCCGTATTCTAATTTTGGTAAATCAAAATGGGACTTTGGCTCAATAGCAACACAAACCATAGGTTTTGCTTGAAACGTAATTGCATTCATAGGCAAATATGCCCACGTTGATGACAATGTCGCAGTTTTTAAAACGTCATCTTCAAGTCCTACTATACCAACAATGTTACCTGCTGGAACTTCTTCAACAGGGGAGAAAGATGGCCCTAAGCATAAATACATACCAAATGAATCAGACGAAACTTTCTTTAGCAGCGGCAAAGTTTCATTCAATTCACCAATAGGCCAATCATCAATATTTTGCTCGTCGTCAAAATTTAAATCCGCATTTAATGGATTATATCTATGATTAAGTACATAAAGTTTGCTACTCCTCTTTAAAACTCCAGAAAAAACCCTAGCTAATGCAATAAAAACTTCTTGATTTCCATCCACAAAATTTGACATTGAACTATTTTCGTCATTTGTAGGATTTGGACTTTGCTTTTTTCGTATTCTTTCAAGGTATAAATTCTTATCTCTAGGAGATAATTCTGCAACTCTCATAGGCATCATTTTACTTATAAAGACAACAACATCAGTGTCACCAGCAGCCGCACATTGTTCTACTTGTTTGTTAATACAAGCAATACGATTAATAATGGATGATTTCGCCAACGATGTAATTGCCGAACTAGAAGGTACTTGGGATGTTAATGTTGTTAAACGCAACTTTTGAGCGTCTATTGGATTTGGCATACATCTTACGACCATACGTAATATTGCATCAGGAAGCGATAACCATTTACGAAATATTGCCTGAATAGTAGAGCGTGGATCTTTGGTACTTATTTCTCGGGGTTGTAATTCCACTCCACATCCACGAAATGCCATTTTTGCTGCTTTTTCAGGATCATTTTGTTCAATTGCTGTATTATATAACTGCCAAATTGGTTCTAATATCAGAGTAGCAAACATTGGTTTATCTGATGGTTCACATTTGACAAGCTTTTTTGATGTTGGATTCAAGTAATAATCTTCAAACAGATACTTTTGTAATATTTTGTTATTGATATTGAGTTTTTTACTCCATATATTTGCAAATTTTATCAGTCCAAAGCCCCAACAATCTAAAGCACTAGCAAATATTACATTACCTTTTTCAGGCTGAAAATTCCAATCTTGAACTAAAGGATTATCTTCATCAAATTTATTATCATAGTAGTTATCTTCTGTCATTTTTCGCAATTCTGAGTTTAATAATGATGCTGATAAAGCATTAACATTTTCAACTATCCTCCTTAAATGATGAAATGCTTCTAATGTCGTCAATTTCGCCTCTAAGCATAATCTATCAATTTTATTTAATACTAAACAAGGTCTCATTCTCTCTTTTAAAGCTTTATACAATACTGCATGTGTTTGGGTACATAAGCCTTCTAATACATCAATTACAATTAATGCACCATCACATAGCCGAGTAGCTGTAGAAACATCTGAAGAAAAGTCAATATGTCCCGGACAATCAATAAGATTAATTAAATAATTATTATCACTTTTATCTTCTATTATTTCCTGTGAAGGTACCACTAGTTTTTCTAAACTATACAATAATGAAATTGCCGATGAATGCATAGTTATTCCACGTTGTTGCTCTTCTTCAGTACTATCTAGAAAACGTAATTTTCCAGCTAATTTAGCACTAAATAATCCATTCGAACTTACTAATGAATCACTCAATGTAGTTTTTCCATGATCAACGTGAGCTAAAATGCAAAAGTTGCGAATATTTGCTGTATTTTTCTGTAACAGCGTAAGCTGATTAGGATCAACTCGAGCACTCATATTCTCTAAATTGTTCCTTATCTTATCGCCGATGTCAAGGCTGATGAGTATCTGTATCCCGGAACTCTAGGCTTTCACAAATTCAAAACCATGTATTATGACAAGAAGATATCTCCAGAAAGATAGTTGAGAAATAGGGTGCAAAAACACTGTTTAAATATTTATTTCAGACACCTTTGAAGACCAGTTTTAGTAGGTACTAGTAGTACCCGGCCTCAAATATATATCCTGAACGCTCGGAAAGTTTCATAAAAAGGAAAAGAAAATCATGTCTAGTAGTTCTGTATTATTAGATACTATTGAAAAAGATGTGCGCCCATGGTTAAGCTTGGTGGAAGATCTTCATCAACTTAATCTTGAAGCAGTTCTTAATGTACCTCAGATATGTGTAATGGGTGATCAGTCAAGTGGAAAATCATCTGTTTTAGAGGCACTAAGTGGTATCCCTTTCCCTCGGGGTGCTGGTTTAGTAACACGCTGTCCAATAAGATTATCCATGAGAAAAGCCAGAGTTGGTGAATTTTGGAATGCAGTTGTTTCAACTTCAATATCACCTAATGAAAGATTTCCTGTTACTGAAGTTAATGCATTAAGTGCCATTATCACAAAGTTAACAAGTTCATTATGTGACACTGGAACTACTGGATTTTCAACAAATTCTATAAATATTGAATTAGTATCTCCGGATGCATGTGATTTAACTGTTGTTGATTTACCTGGAATTATTAGAACAGTTACTGCTGGACAATCAGTTCACGTTATAGAAGAAGTTAATAAATTGATTCAAATGTATTTAAAGGATCCAAGAACTATTATTTTAGCTGTTATACCAGCAAATCAAGATATAGCTACAGTAGATATATTAGAAAGAGCACTAAGTGTAGATCCAACTGGTAGCAGAACTTTAGGTGTTTTAACTAAGACTGATCTCATTGGCCCTGGTGGAGAGACAGAGCTATTAGAGGTTGTAAATAATTTAAAGAAACCATTGGCATTAGGATATATAATGGTAAAAAATCGGTCACAAAAAGATTTAAATAATAATGTTTCAGCAAGAGAAGCAAAAGATAACGAAATAGAATATTTTTCTAATCATCCAGCATTTAAAAATCTTGATAATAAATTATACGGCATCAATAATTTATCCAAGAAGTTGACTTTGTTACTAGTTTCGAGAATACAGAGTGAGCTATCACCAATACGATCACAAGTCGAATCATCACTAAATGAGGTTCGCGCTGAATTACGTAATATGACTACTACTTTTGTTACATCATCATTAACATCAAGTATTCAGGATAGACAAAAGTTATTGGTTAGTATAATGCAAGAATATTTACGTCATTTAACAGATGGAGTGCGTGGTGAGTATAGAGATAGATTAATGATACGTAATGCAGACTTAAGATTGTATACTAGAGTTTTACAAAGTTTTGATGATTTTAGTGCTAAAATTAATTCAAAAAGTCCAGCTTTTAAGAGCAAAGAATTTATTAATGACTTGGTAAATAAAATCGAGCAGTTAAGGGGTAAAGAGTTGCCTGGATTCTTGTCATCTCAAGCATTTACTATGTGTATGAGTCAATATGTTGACATGTGGAAAATCCCAATGCAAGAAATGATATTTGAAGTAAGAGAAAAAGCACAAGACGTATGCGGTAAATTAGCGGATGTCATGCTAGTACAATTTCCAGCATTGAAAGATGCTATTAAAAAAGTAACAACATTATCATTGAGTGAAAGTATGGATGAGGTAAATAAACGTTTGATAGATCATTTGCAACGAGAAAAAGACCCTTTTACTATGAATGATTTCTTGCAACAGTGGGTTAATAAAATTAGATTTGATCGATTTTGTGAAGCTGTAGATTTGTCATTTGAAACTACCCAATTGCCTGCATCAAACTGGAATGGATTAAAAGACGATATTTCAAATAGACTTCGAAGTTGGTATTCATATACTCATTCGGTTTCATCAGCTGCATCTGCTCAAGATATGGCTGCTATACTAGAAGCTTATTGGAATTTAAGCGCAAAAAGGTTTATAGATAGTTGTTGTATGGCAGCAGATCGTGAAGTTTTAGGCAAATTATCTTCACAGATACAAGATTATATGTACCAGCATATTCAAGATTCAAATAAACTAGCGGAATTTTTTACAGAAGACCCTGTATTTGTATCAAAAAGAAGAATTGCTGAACGAAAGCGAGACTTGTTATTACAGACATCTAACACCTTAGCGTCTATACCTATTACAATCACTCCAGTCATCGTTACAAAAGCTGTCATACCTCCTCCACCTGTTGCAACTAATCCAAATTCTATGTCACTTAAAAGAGTTACATTAACGATAAATGTCGGAAGTACTGGATTTGGATTTTTACTCGTTGATGGGGATGATAATAAATTAGCAATAAAAGGGTTTCGCAAAGAAGTCAATCCAAATCCATCACTTGATGCAGGAATGTTAGTAGGTGATATTATCGAATCTATAAATGGGAAAATTCCAGCAAATCCTGAGGAAGCTATTGGAATAATGAAACTAGCAAAAGGAAAAGTTAATGTAACTGTATTACGAAAATAAATAGATATATTTACAATATTATGACATTTTTTAATAATAAGATTGCTTTTTTCTTGGTTTTTTGTTGCCGTGTTTATCTTTGTACGTTTTTTTATAATTACTATTTCTATCTTGTAATTCTGCATATACTCGTTTTGAATAAGATTTAACTGAATTATCATGTAAAATTTCATCAACAATAGTAGTTTTTCTCTCTTGTTTAGTTAATCTTGCGTTCTTGTATTCACTTGGTCCTTCTATTACAGTTCCAACTCCAACAATATTTTTAATTTTATCAGGATTTTTATAAAATCGCTTCGGATCAATCACATTACGCATTTGAATTATTTGAACATCTTTTTGAAGATCACCCTCTATCTTTATTGGTTCCATATCAAACCATCCTTTGCCTAATGTTTCCTTTCTTTTCTCTTTAGCTTTTTTCAAAGATGTTTCTAACTTCTTATTATCATATATGTCACTATTTTTTACAATATTTTCATATTTTTCTTTATCTTTTGAATATTGTTTTGGATCTAACAGAACAATACCTTCTTTGGATGATATAACACCCACATTGTTTGTAGAATTCAACAAACTATCACTAATTTTAATAAAATCTAAGCTATCATTTTCATTCTTTTTTGCACCTGTCAACAGTTTCGGATCCACATTTTTTAATGCTTGCTCTACGAGTTGCTTGATACTATATTTGCTCATAGCTTACTCAAATATGATGGAGGCAAACTCCTCTTCTTCTCCTTTGTTGGCGATACCTCAGTTCCTGTTTTGAGTTCCTGGAGTTCCCGTACTTCTGACATGAAGGAGTAAACTACTCCAAAGATTACTAATAACTTAACGTATTATAAAAAACAAATTTTAGGTGACTTCTAATGATATTAGACAATTTAAAATAAAGAATAACAATTATAAGTAAATATTAAGGAGATAAATTAATTATAACTACCATAAAATAATAGCGTAATGTATAATTCGGACTATTACGTATATATATCACAAGCCAGCTGTGAGTAATGAAAATAATAATCAAACCCAACCCTAACCACCTTTACATATCGGCCCCTCCGTTACTAAATTTTATCGCTAACAGGAGATTCCTAAAAATTCCAGATCAGGTGCACTTAAGGAATAAAATTCATCAGATCAAGTGAAAATGTTTGAGAGCACTGGATTTGACAGCCAGTCTATCATGGAGTATCTTCCTAATCTTCCAAATTTCCGTTCTTCTGGTTCTGTTATGAAGACTGGTCAGAAGAAACAAATGTTTGATTTTGTTAATGGACAAATTTTTATGAAAGATGATGCATTACCACCTGTTGTAAACGCCACTTTAAATGGATCTGTAGATTTAATGGATCGTTCTGTATTATCGATTGGTACACAAACAAGGTAAAAATACTTAATAATTTTGATTTATGATATTTGTTCAACATATTACTTATATATACTTTCAATTCATAGTTTATTAAACGCACAAAAGAAAGCTAAAGGTGACATATTCAAAAATGTTAACGTTATTTTAACATATCAAGCATATTTCTTGGAAAATGTTAAATTATTTGAAGATTATTCTGAAGAAATATTGCGTAAATGCACTATATTCTTTTATGTTGAAAAAGGTGAAATGATGATCATTGAAAAACCTATGGTTAACTCAGGTATCCCTCAAGCTAAATTGGTGAAAAAATCTGTTGTGTACAAAGCTGATGGTACACCATTTACTATACATGATTTACATGTTGGAGATGAAATAACTGTTAATAATCGTAAATACACATTAGTCGATGCTGATCCTGCTACACGTAAATATTTGAAAAAATTTACTGGAGTTACAGAAGCACCCGAATTGCCTGTCCCATTCGATAAATATGCTGAAACTCGTAAAAGATTTGATAAAAGTTTACAAGCTGATGGTGACTATAGAAGTAAGAAAAATCCAAATAAAATATGGATGGAAGTTATGAAAGGTAATTATGTTGACAATAATGGACGCGAGGGATTTATGCGTTATGGAGCTACAAAATTGAAATTTAAATGTGTTTGGGATAATACTGACATGTTATACGGTGATCGTCAAGAATTTTCATTTCAATATCATTTATGTGATGATACAGTAGAAATTTTCAGCATTGCTGCACCTAATAGTGGCAGAGATAGTACATTTTCTAGATTGCTCAAAAAAAGTAAGCTTCCAAAACAATTAACTGCAATGACATTGGAGCCATCTGAAACAAAGCCACAATATTACCATTGGACTGATATTTTCATTGGTTTAGAAATGGATGTATACGCAAGAAAGTTACGTTTTGTTGATGCAGATGTTAAGACGAGACAATTTTATGCTCAACATGGTATTCCACTCGATGATGCAGAACTTCCTCCAGAACCTGTTGTTGTTGTTTATGAAAGGGAAATTCCTCCTCATATGGGTATTGGTTCTGAAGAAGATACATTACGATCATGTAATGGTCCATTGTTACCAGGTCCAGTTCCAGCCAAAAAATTAGGTGAAAATAAAATGTTATCATATTTTGCTTCATTATTATCAGGTGGTCCTAATGATACTAATCGTCGATTTGTTATTACATTTTATGTCCAAGATAATACCGTTAAAATTACTGAACCACCAATTCGAAATTCTGGATTTGTAGGTGGTGTATTTTTATCGCGTCGTGCAATCAAACATGAATCTGGAGAACCACTAACATATCATCATTTCTTTGTTGGATGTAAAATCCGCATATTAAAACATAGATTTTTATTACTTGATTCAAATGATTCAACATTAAAGTGGATGGAAGATCACAATTTACCAAAAGCATCATTTTACACTATTGTTGACAAATTAAGATTATATTTAGCGTCTGATGCAGTCGATGGAACATTATCAAAATTATTTGAAGCACAAGAAGAAGTTAAAGGCAGTGGTAGAGTGGATATTAATGGATTTAGAAATGTATTGAATCGTTACAACTTAATGGGCGATAGTGAAGATCAAATAAGTGAACATGAATTAATAACCATTATTAGAGGCAATGGTAATAAATTACCTACTTTTAACTACACTAAATTAGTTGAACAAATAATTCAACCAACTGATGAATTTAAATAAAATCATTAAAACAAATAATCAAATTAAACGGAATATTTTTAAACTGTAAATTTTAAACACAACAAATATAGAACATGAATGATCAAAATGACCTGAGCAAGCGGCGGCGATCGGGCGGCCTTATGAAGGAGGTATCGCTTCAAAAAAAATTTTAAATTAAAAACAGCGAGAAATTGACTGGTAATAAAACCTGAATAGTAAAATCAAGTGGGCCCTAGCAATTGCTGTAAAATTATGAGTATCAACTCCAATCGTTTAATTTTTATGCTAATATTATTGATTACTTCAGTATTATGTGCCAAAAATAGCTACGAAGGTAGTACTACACTATTTAGTCCTAAAGGCGAGTTACTGCAAATTGAAAATGCAGAATTAGCAGGAGAGAATGGATTACCAGTATGTGTATCGAATAGTAATGATGGAAATATTGTAATTGTATCAAAAAGTAATGTAGATTCTAAAGTTTTGATCGATCGCAGGGTTACGGATAAAATCAATAAAATTGACAAATCAATATATGTAACCTTTTCTGGATTACTTGGAGATGGTTTAGATATAACTAGATCATTAAGAAAGTATTGTATCAACTATAATGTACAGTATGGTTGTCCACCGTCAGTATCAAATGTTGCTAGAGTTATTGGAGATTATCAACATAAAGCTACTTTAACATCAGGAGAGCGACCTTATGGAATCCATACTATTGTATTTGGATACGATTGTGACAGCAAAACACCCAAGATATTTAAAATTAAAGCTTCAGGTGAAGTTACTAGGTGGAGGGTTGTTACAATAGGTAAAAACTATAAAAAAATAATGGAAAAATTAGAACATGAGTATAATGAGAATTTAAGCACTGAAAAATTAATATCAATAATTTTAGATAAAATGTTACAATTTGATAAACCTCCTATAGAAACTATAAATAACGTACAGGCTGAAAAGTCCGAAAAATTAGGTAATGATGGTGCTGATGTTGACTCAAAAAATAATTACGACGTTTACATATTAAGTAACGCAGCAATTAAAATTTATCCAAATATCAGGCGCATCCAAGATATTAAAGATAATGTATATTTATAAAATATTTTTTGCAACATATTTTCATTACCTTTAACCACATCCACCCCCTTTTTTATTTCTACCTTCAACAATTTGTAATAATTCATCATCATCTTCCTCTTCAAACCACTTATATCTATATGGATCCTTATCATCTTCATTCTTCTTTGGTAATACCTCTCCCCGGGCAATTCTATCTTTCCTTCTTTGTAATTTAGCTTTGGCAATGCCTTCATCAGTTAAATCAACATTAATATTAACATTAAAAATGCCAAAAACCAAAGCACCTGAACATAAAACTAATACTGGTAGGGGAATTTGATCTAATAAGCTCATTTTTAGTTTATTATTATGTTGTAGCACATTAGATTTTCGCTCAATGTTAATTGTATTCTTCTTTTTTAATGCAACATAATTAAATGCATCTGCTCCCATTACTATAAGCAGAACGAATTGTAGCAACAAGAGTCGTGTCATTCTTCTCGACCGTATTATCTTTTTTCCACTGGTATTTTTGGTCAGAAATCAGAAAAAATACGGAAATGGATTTCGAAAATTAAATATGCTTCAGGTGCAACTGAAGCGAAGATATAAATGTACATGTGTTGGTAACAATGTCAAATACTTTGCCTAAGATACATCATGGATAAGTTGGCTCTATTGGAAGAAAGACGACGTAATTGGGTATGCAGTAAAGAGGTAGACAATTTATTGAACAGAAGTGATGTCAAACCTGATGTAACAAATATTTTAAACAAATTGACTTCTAAGATCAGTGTTGTCATTAAAGATGAAATGAAGGAAGAAATTAATAAAGTAAGTAGTAGCTTAATAGATAGCAAAATTGATAAATATCTAACTCAAGAATTGTCAGCTTACGGTTGTAAAATCTGTTTGGAAATAATGAACAGTAGTTCTATTCCAAACAGGACCCCATTAATATTAAGTTGTGGCCACACATTATGTAAAAGCTGTTTTGAATTAATGAGTAGAAAGC
>JACCDO011343673.1_pt1 | contig 14590 bp, 10 predicted proteins | sample 7446101 | NCBI WGS metagenome assembly JACCDO01 (sample SAMN15323440, study PRJNA562643) | freshwater metagenome | isolation source: river surface water | place: USA:Blue River Watershed | collected 2017-08-16
AAGATCATGGACCGCAAGTTGTGCAGATTCGGCTCTAACGGATTGATCTCCTCAGCCTTGACCAATAGAGACTTGGCGGATTCGTATTCTTTTTGGTAAAAATGAATGGTGGCTTGGTTTACTAATAAATCTGAATTTTTAGGATCCAAATCAGCCGCTTTTTGAAAGGATTGCAGCGCCTCTGCATAGGATTTTTGTTTTTCTTCAGTAAGTCCCTTCAAAAAAAAGGACCTCCAATCCGTCGGATTTTGGGTAACCATTCGTGCAGCATCCTCCTTCGCATTGTAATTGGCGCCTAAGTCCAAATAGGCCAATCCTCTCTGGAAAAGCGCATCTGTATAATCAGGTTTTTTTTGAATAGCAGTACTAAAATCTTGAATAGCAGCCTCCAATTGATTTAATCGAATATGTGCCATCCCCTTATTGTAGTAGGCGTCTACAAAATTGGAATCCAACGCAAGGGCTTCTTCGTAAAAACCTAAGGCAGTTTTGGGGTCGTTTTCTTCCATTTTCTTGTTACCCTTGAGCAAAAATCTACCTTTTTTGTCTTCAATGGTATCACATCCCCACCAAATAAGGAGGGAAGCCAAAAGGAAAAGTTTAGGAATTTGAATTTTCATCGGGAGTTGGTTTAGGTACTGTTGCCTTGGGCTCTTCTCCTAGCAGTAAAGCAAAAGGTTTGGTGGAAGAAGACAAGTCAAAGATTTCTCTTAAAATGGCTAAAATCGGGATTATCAAAATCATTCCTGCAACACCCCAGATAGAGGCACCCAAAAGGAGTCCAAGAAAGGTCATGAATGCATTCAAATTGACTTGACTTCCCACAATCTTTGGGGTTAAATAATTGCCTTCTAAAAGTTGTATCGCTTGGTATGCCCCAAAAATTAATAAGGGAGAGAGCAAGTTGTCCATGGTTAATAAGGCATAACTCATGGGAAGTAAAGCTCCTATAAACGGTCCTACGTAGGGAATGATATTTAAAATTGCCCCAATTACCCCGAAAAATATGGCATGCTCTACTCCAATTAGGGAATAGGCGGTGATATTGAGTATGGCAAGAATCACCATCACTTTGCCAACCCCTGAGATGTAATTAAGCACTACTTTTCGCAAGCGGATTAATTTTAACTTTACTTCTTCGGGATCAGCATCTTTAAAAACGGCGATGAGTACGCTGACCAAGTGATCCCTGTAGAATAAAAAGAAAAACATAAATAAAGGAATCAAAATAAGACTGCTCAAGGATCCGATGGCATTGATTGCAAAGGCAGAAATACTGCTGCTATATTTATTAAGTAAACTGAGCAAGGCATCCGGATCCAATTGATCTGCGAGTTTCTGTTGAAAACCGAGTTGTGTGCTTGTAAACTGGTCTACTTGTTGAATAAGGGTATTGATTCTAACCGAAACATTAGCAAAATCAGCAGAAAAACTTATCAAGTTGCTTACGATAAAACTCAATAATCCGGCAACCAATCCGATCATCAGGACAAGTGAAATAATACTAGATAGAACACGAGGAACCTTGGATTTTTCTAAGAAAATGCTGAATGGGGTAAAGAGTACTGCAAAAAATGCTCCTAGGGCCAAGGGGATTAAAATGGACTTCCCGACAATTAGGATAAACACTACCAAAATCATCAAAGACAATACAGCCAAAGCCTTTAGGTAGGGAGGGAGTTGAAGTGTTTTTGAAGTCATGCAGCAGAACGAGGTTGATATAAACTAAGTATTAATTTCCGAGTACTAAGCCACTACGCTTCAAGAGGGCGTCTGGTTTTGGTTCTCTTCCACGAAATCGAGTATACAAAAGGGAGGGATGTTCGGATCCTCCTGCCGAAAGAATGTTTTTTTCAAATGAAATGGCAGTTTGCGAATCGAATACACCTTTTTCTTGGAACAATTCAAAGGCATCGGCATCCAAAACTTCCGCCCATTTGTAACTGTAATATCCGGAGGAATAGCCACCCTGGAAGATGTGTGAAAAGCTCGTGCTGATGCGTGTGCTTTCTAAACTTGGAAGTAGTTCGGTAGCCTTTAGTACTTCCGTTTCAAAATTTTTGATATCCTCGATTTGACTTGGGTCTTGGCTATGGTAGGCCATATCCAATAAGGCAAAACTTAATTGGCGAAGCGTCATGTATCCTTGCTGGAAATTGGCGGATTTCTTGATTTTTTCGACCATTTTAGCAGGAATCGGTTCCCCAGTTTGGTAATGCCTTGCAAACAGATCCAAGCATTCTTTTTCATAGCACCAGTTCTCGAAAATTTGCGAGGGGAGTTCTACAAAATCCCAGAATACGCTTGTACCTGATAGGCTTTCGTATACCCCTCGAGCCAACATGCCGTGTAGGGCATGTCCAAACTCATGGAATAGGGTGGTCACCTCATTGAAGGTCAATAAACTCGGGCTCGTCTTGGTCGGCTTGGTAAAATTGCACACAATGGAAACGTGAGGTCGGTTATCGATTCCGTTCTCCTGAAATTGACCTCGATAGGAAGTCATCCAGGCTCCATTTCTTTTCCCAGCTCTTGGGAAGAAATCTGCATAAAACACAGATAAAAACCGATTCTCGCGGTCGTAGACCTCGTAAGCAGTTACCTCAGGATGGTAAACTGGAATTTCTGAATTGGGCACAAAGCGAAGTCCAAACAAGCGTGATGCAGTGGCAAAGACTCCCAAAATCACATTTTCCAAACTGAAGTAAGGGCGAAGTTCCTCTTCATCAAATGCATACTTTTCCTTTTTAAGTAATTCGGAGTAGTATGCGAAATCCCATTTTTCTAATGATTCCAATTGGTCCAACTTTTTGGCTAGCGCTGCCACTTCCTGCACATCAAGTATGGCTTTGGGCTTGGCTTTTTCCAAAAGGGAATTCAAAAACTCGAAAACGGTACCTGGGCTTTTTGCCATACGCTCTTCCAAGGTGAAATGTGCATGACTTTCGTATCCCAAAAGCTGTGCACGTCGGTGTCGTAAGGATATCAGTTTCTTGATGATGGCTTGATTATCTAATTCGTCTCCCTTGGCGCATTTAGTATTGAATGCCATAAACAAGGTCTTTCTCAAGTCTCTGTTTTTGGCGTAAGTCATCACCGGAATGTAAGAGGGGTAATCCAAGGAAAATGCCCAACTACCGGGATGACCTTTTTCTTCTGCTAACTGTGCTGCCGCCTCTAGTGCTCCATTTGGAAGACCTTCCAACTCACTTTTTTGATCCACCAAGTGCAGGAATCGGTTGGTCTCTGCGAGCACATGCTCCCCAAATTTTAGGCTCAGTTGCGCTAGCTCTTGGTCTATTTTCCGTAGGGTCTCTGCATCCGCGGTCCCCAATCGGGCCCCATTGCGAACAAAGGACTTGTAGGTTTTTTCCAAAAGGGTAGATTGTTCCGCAGTAAGTGATCGATTTTCTTTCTGCTCGTACACTTGGGCGATGCGCTGAAATAGTTCCTGATCCAACAAGACATCATTGGCATGCGCTGTCAGGAGAGTTGAAATCTCCCGGGCAAGTCCTTGCAATTCGGCATTCGTTTCGGCTGAATTGAGGTTAAAAAATAGAGCAGATAGCACCCCAAGATGCTTTCCGCTTTTTTCCAAGGCTTCTACCGTATTTTCAAAGGTGGGAAGGGATTCCGACTTGATGGCTTCAATTTCCCTTTTGGCTTCTTGAATCGCCGCGATAAAGGCAGGTTGAAAATGATCCGTTGAAATCTGAGGAAAAGGGGCAGTGTTAAAAGGACCTGTAAACGAAGAAAGTAGCGGATTGCTCATGAAAGCGATGGGGAAATGCGTTGTGGGTTACTAAAATACTGTAGCAAAATTACCGATTTACAGGGGATTTAAACCTGAAACATTCCTCAAATTCAAAAGCAGTTCTTATAAAAAATTAAGGCCAGGAAAACCCTGGCCTTTGATTCGATTAGTGAAAGTCACAAGTCATGGATTCCATGCCGATGGGAGCCCCATCAGGGATGTTGAGTATTTGTTGAGGAGTTAATTCCTCAGGAAGACTTAGGTAGGCATCAATCTTTTGCTTTAAATAATCCCGATGCGCTTGCAAGAGGGTTGAGAATGAACCCGAGTTGGTGCTTAATAGGCGCAATTGATTTCGAACCAAAGCACGAACGGTTTGTGATGCACCGGCATTTTTCGACAACGCAATTAAGTGATCGACCAATTTGGCTTCTGTCATCAGTTTGACTTCCACACCCAGGCCTTTTGGCATGGAATTACTAAATACTTGATTGCTCACTTTCTCTAACACCGTTTCTAAACCTGGCAAGGATTTATTTTGAAGTTGCTGCAAGTAAATTCGATTCGCTCTTCCAGCCTCAAAAAGGAAGGTGAATGTGGCGTCCACCACATTTTCTGCAGGAGCAATTGGGTCAAACACAGGTCCAGTTCGGGAAGGGAAGGTTTCGCGGTTTTTTCCATAGCCATAGGGTCGAGGTGGAATTAAGGACAATATGGACTCTGGAATTTCCAATTGTTCTGTGCTGATGGATAGAAGAAGTGCATCTAGGGCTTCTTTTTGACTCTTGGCAGGAATCCATTCATGCGCAGTTTGATTGTCACCTTTTACTTTGTAGGTATAGTCCAGTCCACCGACCAGCTTGCTGGTGGCCTCCAATTGGTAGCGGTGCATCAGGTAGAGCGGTACAAATACCTCTTCTAGGATGGCTTGGGGTTCTCCAGCTTTGATGGCATTCAATCCGAATGTCTTCATGCGCTTCTGACGCAAGTCTAAGAGTCGCTTGAGTTCATCCGAAGCAGAGGCACCATTGTCCCAAAGGTGGGAGCGAGGATGTACCCCACTTGGATTTCTGGAATCTGAATCGGTGATAAATTCATAGCCCGCAGCGTAGGTCGCTTGCAGTGTTTTTTCTAAAAACTCTTCCTCAGTTTGGTTGGCTGCAGGCTGTCCATAGCCGTAGGTGATGGCCCACTTGTCCCATTCCCCGATTTTAAGATCATAAGCATCTCCAAAATTCACCTTTCCATTAGCATCTAAGCTAATTAAAGGGTGCGGATAATCCATCACAGAGGAGCGTCCTGTAGCAGAGGTGGCATAGCTGTGCGCCAAGCCGATAGTATGCCCAATCTCGTGTGCCGAAAGTTGCTTCAATCGGGTCAGCGCAAATTCCATCAACTTGGGATCTGCCACATTCCCTTCTTCAAAGGGCTGCAAAAGACCTTGACCAATCAGGTAATCTTGACGAACCCGGAGAGAACCCAAAGATACTTGCCCTTTGATGATTTCTCCTGTGCGTGGATCTTGAATGCTAGAACCATAAGACCAGCCTCGTGTGGATCTATGGATCCATTGAATCACGTTGTAGCGCACGTCATTCAAGTCCATTCCTTCTGGTGCAAGTTCTACTCGGAAGGCATTTTTGAACCCAGCGGCTTCAAAGGCCTGAGCCCACCAATTGCCCCCTTCAATCAATGCACTGGCAACGGGTTCTGGAGTACCTCGATCTAGGTAGTACACGATGGGTTCTACTACCTCAGACACTGCCGCTGTGGGGTCCTTTTTCTCAAGACGGTGTCTAGAGATAAATCGCTTCACCAAGGGTTGATCGATGGGAGTGGTGTAGTCCTGGTAACTAATGAAGAAATAGCCTGCGCGCGGATCAAATTTGCGCGTAGCATACAGCGGAGGTAATTCAATAAAGGAATGTCTCATCCGCACAGTCACAGCATCAGGACTTGGGGTTACAGAACGTAAATTTGCTCCCGCACCTGTTCCAGTTAGCGTGATCGTCGCTTCCACCTCTGTGTTTTTAGGGAAATTCTTAGTGCTAGGGTAATATAAGGCCGAGCGACTTGCATCTACTTTAAAATTGCCTTGCTTTAATCTTGCAAGTGTTTCACTCACTCCATGCACATCTTGTAGGTAAAAATTAGTTGCATCCACCAAGTAGGTTGCTCCTTCGGTTTTTACCACCTCAAAGCCCCATAGCGTAGATTCTGCAAAAGCATCTTGGATGGATTTGGCCTCGTAAGCGTTTTTGGTGTAGGCTCGGTAGTCGTAATTTTTATGCACCATCAGGATTTTATTTCCTGCTTTTCGGAATTCAATCACTCGGGTTTCCCCCAATTGACCTCGGTCGAGTCCAATATCATTGGATCCAACACCTGAAGTCAAGGTATTCACATACAGCAATTCCTGGTTGAGGCTCTTGATTTCTAGGTAAATCTTCCCTTTTTCCTCGTCTAGGTAGAAGGGAACAAATCCTTCCTTTTTAGTCATTTTTGAAAAATCCTGAGCTTGGAGCCAACCAAACTGAAGTAGGAGAAGGAGTAGAAGACCAATTTTTTTCATGGGAGTGTATTTTTTTGTCAATTTATCAAAAAGGTTGGCGGGTACCCTACCACTCGTGAAAAAAATACTAAAGCGCATAACGAAGTACCAATGCGGTATCGGTTTGTTTGGGGCCAGTAATCTCCTGCATTCCCGAACTGATCACTTCTCGATCTGCATAGCGGGTCTGTGCAATTCGGAGGTAAGCGTTGAGTTTGGGATGGATCCGGTACTGGACCAAGAGGTACTGCCGGCTGCCTTTTCCAGAAAATGAGGGAATTGCAAAAGCTCCCAATGCATTGTGTTCGTAGGCATAGAGCCTGTTGTCAAAAGTTTCGGTATCAAAAAGTGCCATTCGAGCAGTTAATTTCCATTTTTCTCCTTTGAAGGAAATGTCTTGAAGCAGCATCCAACCTTGAGTCTTGCTTTGATCCACATTGACTTGGTTCCAAAGAATTCGGGACTGGAAAAAGAATTCTGGAGAAATCCCTAGTTCTAGGTTTGCTTGTATTTGATTTTTCAAAATCGGGTCTAGCCTAAAGGTGGGTCCTGTTGCCTCTTCGGTTGCCGAATTTCTCATTTTCAGTTCCTGCTTCATTTGAATTGAGGCATGTAGACTCTTTTGTGGTTGGTAACTCAAGCGAGCCAGCCATTCTTGCCCCTCAGAAGGAGCATACACCCGGAATTTGAGCCATGGAAATCGAAAGAAGTCCAGGTAGGCGTTGAGTTTGACTTTAGAGGATGGTTTGATTTGTAAACCTAGGTAGGTGCCCTGCTCGTTGATGGGGCGGGTACCTTCTGCAAATGCGGTAGCATAGAAACTATGAAAGTGGCGGTCATAACGCCTCCAGAGTAGGGAGAAATCAACCGTTTTGGTCAAGCTACTGACGAATCCCACCACAGAACCTTGACCTCTGCTACTGGATCGAGCAGACTCTCCAAAGAAGGAAAAGTTCTTCCAAGACACATTAAAGTAGGCACTTCCCACCGAATTGCTGCGTCCAGAAAATTCAAATTGATTGTACCGATTTGGAGTTCGAACCCAAGGGATGCTCAACTGGGTATGCAAGACATTGATTCCGGTCGACCATTTGCCAGATCTGGACTGGAACTGGATGTTCGTACCCAGGTTCGTTTCTCGAAGTTGGTTTTTGGTGGATAGTTCGCTTTGGCTACGGTGTAGTCCTGTTTGTGAAATGCTGGTCAATTCTTGACTTGAATTGCCGATAGCATCTGTTTGCGTTGCTAGCCTTCCATCTTTTCCAAGGGAGGAGAAAAGCAGGGTGCTCTGCCAGGATCCGAGTTGCCTCGTGATTCCAATGCCTCTAAAAAAGCCCGTTTCTAGGCTTCCCGTGTAGGGGAGAATGCCCAAGGTGCTTCTTCGCACGGTCGGAACAGTTTCTGCGCCTTTACCCAAACTGAATCCTGCCCCAAAGACTAGTCCTTGTCCAAAACTGGCTTGAAAATCCCCTAGGCTCAGGGTTTTCCATTTTCCCAAATTGTAGCGTGTATGGTGGAAGGATGCGAAATTAAATCCATAGCGGCTGGTTTTTGGATCCCATTCGAGGGCTTCTCCAGCATCTTTTTCCAGTAGAAAGCCTAGACTAAAATCCTTGGCATGTTGAATTCGAAAACGAAGAAAAAGGTCATTTTGATCTCCAAGGTACCTGCTACTTGGATTCGCCGTGGGGTCGTTTTGATATCCTTTTCGTAACTCCAAGGTTCGCCGGAGTCGGAAGAGTAGGTAACTGTTTTCTTCGCTTTTTAGGCGGTCTAGAAAGGATTTGGGGCTTGATTTCTCGGTTTCTAGGGTAAGAAAAGGAAGGATGATATCCAAGGTGGCACTGTCCCAATAAGGTAGAGTCTGGAGTTCATACAGAGAAAGGAATTCACCCGATTGGCTGCGGTGGTCTAGGAATGCCTGAATTTGTGGAAGTGAAAGGAGGTAGGTTCCTGCTAATTCCTCGCTACTTACCCGGTTGATATCCAGTGGGTTTTGGTAGAGTTCTGTAAGTAATTCATAGAGCGCTTCGTAATCCACTTCTTCCTCTTGTACAGGAAAAAGCCGTTCTAGCAACTGTTGGATGTTCAAGGGAATTGGTGTCCTATCTTGACCGAATGCGAATGGGGACAAAAGTAGTAAGAGGAATAAGCTAAAGACTTGTTTCATGACTTAGTGCTTTAAAAATAGGGAGAGGTGATGGGTACCGCCCAGAGCGGTAGTTTGGCCAATTGCATAGTCTAGGCCATACTTTTTCTTTCGAAGCCCAAGTCCAAAATGGAGTGAATTGGGAGCAGAATGGTACCCAGTGCGGAGGAAGATCCAGTTTTCAAGTTGGTACTGTAGCCCAAGTTTAAAGAGGGGAGTATGGTCCAGATCCTTTTCCAGTTCGCTGTGGATTTCAAGGTTTTTGGCGGGGAGGTAGGTAATGCCAAGCGTGAGTAGGGTAGGAATAGGCTGTGATGACTGTTTGCTAACCTTTGCTTGGTTCAAATTGGAAAGGTGTAGGCCAAAGAAAAACCTAGGACCTAGTTCTGCCAGACCACCTAGCGATAACAGGAGGGCATTTCCTGTACCAAATCCTTCGATATGGGTTTGAAACCAGGCTGCTTTTGCTCCAAAACTCAGGATGCCTCGGGTGGTAGATAGCCCAAGTTCCAGTCGGTGTTGTTGAAAAAATTCCCTACCAAAACGGGCGATTCCAATCCCGAAACTTCCACCTGGTTTTTTGAATGCCAGGGAAAGGGACGCCGTACTTAATTCCTGAATTCCGTAGCGCTGATCTAGGGCGATTCCTACTTCCGAATCTTCTATTCGGTCCAGGGATCCCACATTGTTAAAAAGGCTCCAGGCATCTTGGTTGTATAATTTGGCTGCTCCTAGGCCTAGAGATTTGGCCCCGAAGGCTTGAGTCGATAGGTCGATTTGGGCAGATGTACGAAAAGGGAACATCAGCCAGAAGAAAAAAATCAGGCTAAACTTCATGAAAAAATAGTTTAAAAAATGATACTTAAATCTAATCGAAATCTTGGAGTATTCCAAAAAGAAGGTTGAAATGAAAGTAAAGGCAAACTTCCTGGTGAAAGTGAAGATTTTAGATAAAAAAAGGACCTTAAGAACTCCTGAAAAACGCCTTCAATTTGATTTAAAAGCCTACCGAATATTATTTTGAAAATTTTTCGCAATCGATTGTTTGAAGAGAAAAAAACATTTTCTATTTTTCGGAGGTATTCATGAATAGAATATCTACAATAGGTTTAATAGGTTTGAGAGCAGGAAAAGGTCGGAATTATATTCCGGCCTTTTTTTTGTTATTTGCTGTAGAAAAATTTGTACTTGATGCATTATTGCTTTTAAAATGCGAGCTGTGTATGCCCCTTGAAAAACTTAGAGCACAATTGCAATTAGCCTTGCAAGGGATGCTTCCCGGTAAGGAGGCGCAACTGCGCATGGCTCCACAGCCGATTGATCCCCGGCGAATAGCTGCCCAGGTTCCTGAGGATCATCGGAAGAGTGGGGTTTTACTCTTGTTCTATCCTCATGCCTCCCACATTTATTTTCCCTTGATCAAACGTCCCCAGTATCCGGGTGCACATAGTGGGCAAGTGGCTTTGCCTGGAGGAAAGGTGGAGGAGGGGGATCCAGATGTGGTATTCACTGCACTTCGGGAGGCAGAGGAGGAAATTGGAATTGATGCAGGCAAGGTGGAGGTAATCGGTAGCCTAACTGAATTATACATTCCAGTCAGTAATTTTTTGGTTTCGCCGATTCTTGGCTTTTTGGATCACAAGCCCATCTTTGTTCCGGAGCAGCGAGAGGTGGCTAGGATTATTCCTACCCCTTTGAATCACTTGATTCAACCTGAGATTGTCAAACGAACTCCAATTTCATTGGGAGGAGGAAAGTACTTGGAAACTCCTTATTTCGACATTGCTGGAGAGGTGGTCTGGGGTGCGACAGCCATGATTTTGAGTGAACTCATCCAAGTGTTGAGGCAAAAAGGAGGCTAAGAGTTGGTCTTTTTGACATTTGTGGGTATTGTTGTAATGAAGAAAAAGTAAACTATGGAAGAAAGCTCATCCCCTTTTTTAACAAATGATGCCGTGGTTTTTGGCCTGTTGATGGCAACCTTGGCTTTTATTTTTGCCTCTTCTTCGAGTAAGCATCCTTTCTGGGTGAAGTTTTATACCTATGTGCCTGCAGTGTTGCTTTGCTACTTTATTCCTGCAGTATATAATTCCTTGGGTTTGATTTCTGGTGAGTCTTCGAATTTGTATAAGGTTGCCTCCCGTTATTTATTGCCCGCTTCCTTGGTACTTTTTACCATCAGCGTGGATTTGAAAGGTATCCTTCGCTTGGGTCCAAAGGCCCTGACCATGTTTTTAACCGGAACTATTGGAATAGTATTTGGAGGCCCTTTTGCCCTCCTTGTAGTAGGTTGGATTCAACCGGATTTGTATGCAGGTACAGGACCGGATGAATTGTGGAGGGGTTTGTCAACTATTGCTGGAAGTTGGATAGGGGGAGGTGCAAATCAAACAGCCATGCTGGAAGTCTTTGGTGCAAGCCCTGTTTTATTTGGTCAGATGATTGCGGTAGACGTCTTGGTGGCTAATTTCTGGATGGCCATTTTGTTGTATTGGGCTGCCAAACCTGAAAAGATTGATAAATTCCTAAAGGCAGATACTTCGGCTATCTATGAATTGAGAGATCGGATTGCAAAGGCACGAGAAGCTAGTGTTGCTATTCCAAGCCTAACAGATATTTTACTCATACTCGGAATTGGTTTTGGGGTAACTGGTCTATCGCATTACTGTGCAGATTTTCTTGCCCCCTGGTTTGAGACCAATCACCCGGAATGGAACCAGTATTCCTTGAATTCAGCCTTCTTTTGGATCGTAGTGATTGCTACTGCATTGGGATTGGTTTTGTCTTTTACCAAAGCCAGGCATCTGGAAGGAGTGGGAGCTTCTCGTTTGGGTTCAGTGCTCCTCTACGTCATGGTGGCCACCATTGGGATGCAAATGGACTTGGGAGCAGTTCTTGACAATCCCATTCTATTTTTGATTGGAATTATTTGGATTCTGTTCCACGTTTCGCTGATGCTTTTCGTGGCTTGGCTGATCAAGGCGCCTTTCTTTTATGTGGCGGTGGGCTCCCAAGCCAATGTGGGTGGTGCGGCCTCTGCACCTATCGTGGCTTCTGCTTTTGATGCATCCTTGGCCTCCGTAGGAGTACTTTTAGCCGTATTAGGCTATGCATTAGGTACTTACGGAGCCTATATCAGCGGCTTGATCATGCAGTGGATGGCAAGCCAATAATTTTCTTTTATCGTTTACTTAGGGTTTGTATACTTTCACTGCAGTACCACTGACCGTTACCATGAGCATGCCTTCTCGGATGGTTTCGTAGTCTAGGTCGATACCCAAAATGGCATTTGCTCCCAGCTGCCTAGCTTGCAGTTCCATTTCACCCATGGCAGTTGCTTTTGCCTCACGCAATACTTGTTCGTAAGCCGAAGATCTTCCTCCCACAATGTCGGTGATGCTCGCAAAAAAATCTTTGAAGATGTTTGCACCAATAATTGTTTCTCCAGATACGATACCCAAGTAATTTTCAATGTGATGGCCTTCAAGAGTAGAAGTTGTAGATAGAATCATTTTTCTCGTTTGATGTGATTGATTGTTTGCTTCGAAATACGAGAAATTTGAGAAATGGTTTTCATGAAAGGTTCAGGAATTAGGCATGTAGTTTGTTAGTTTTTAGGATTAACCTTTAGTAATTCAAAAAACTAGGGGTGATTTCTCTGATTTCCCACTTAAATTGGCATTTCCCATTAATTTTGCCTAGCCTTTTTGGCAACGCCTTATCCTATGGTGCATCGACTCGTCCTTTTTGTTTCACTATGCCTTGTGGCAGTTAGTTTACAAGCTCAAGGATTCTTAGCAAGCCGCTCTTCCTTGTATGCATTTACAGGAACTTCTGGTGCCAATTTGAGTCAATTCAATACTTTAATAGCAGATCGGGGACAACTTCCCATTCCAAATCGATACAATTCCTTTGGCTTGGGTTACCAGGCAAGGCTGAATGATTTTATTTTTGGTTTGGAGGTATCCCAACACCAAAGCCGAACGGCAGATTTGGGTGCGCATCGTTTTCAATACCGGACCTCTCGGGCATTCCTGAATCTTGGGTATTCTTTAACCGAAGAAGGAAAGTTTCAATTGATTCATTACCTCTCCATGGGCTTGGGCTACATGAATGCACAACTCCTTCCAAAGGACCAATCCAAAGACCTGAAAACTTTCCTTAAGGACCCAGGACAAGGATTCGTGTTGCGGGAGCATGATATTCAACGTGGAACTTCCAATTACGGCAACTTCTTGACTGAAATTGGATTTCAAATTTCCTACGATTTCCCTATTCCCAATCGGAAAGAAGCAATGAAGGTGATCGCCAAGGCAGGGTATTCTTTTAGTCCATTTGAAGACAGCTGGAAGCTCAATGGGATTTCCTTTGACAATGCACAGGCCGGTGCTTTTTTTCGGGTAGGAACAGGCATCAGCCTTCCTGACCGAAATTTTTTCTACAAGGATGCTACAATTGGGGTCTCCTTGATCCATGGAATCCACTTTTCCAATCCCGATAAGTTCAATACCTACTTGAAAGAACAGGGATACGAGACCTTAGAAGGGAGGCCATCCCAGTTGGGGCTCAGAATCTTGGGGGAAACAGACGGCTTCTTGTATGGGATGGATGTATTTAATGTGGCCTTAAAGGGACGTGCCAGTACCACCCAAACTCACAGTTTGAATAGCTTACGCATCTATGCCAACCTCGGTAAAAAATTCTTTCAATACAAAAACTGGGGGATAGGAGCGATAGGCGGGTTAGGCTATGGCAACTTGCGATACTCCCTGCTAAAGGATCAAAAACCTGATTTTCCAGCTTTACTAGATCAACGGAATTTCGATGGGTACCTTCGAAATTCGGGTATTTTTCTCAAACCTGAGGTGCTGATTGAATATGGGCTACCGATGACCAAACGGAAGTTGTTTGATCTGGTATTCACCACCACTGCAGGGTACGAACAAGCCTTTCCTGGCTACAAGTTGGGAGGAGTATCCATGAATTCCTACCAGTCGGGTCCTTTTGTGACTTTTGGACTGGGTATACACCCCTAATTTTCTTCTGTTTTTTTAGCAAAAACTATTTTTTTTCAGGGAAAAAAGGAGCCTAATCCTAGTTTATTTAAATTTTAGCCTTACTTTTGCAGCAACTTATCGAGAAAGACCGAGGGAAGGGCCCTACGACGTCTTAGCAACCTGTAAACAAGGTGCTAACTCCCCTTCTGGATTAAGCCAGGAACAGATGAGATGATTAGTACGAATACCTACTTTTCTCCGTGTTTTGCTCGATTCGTTTTTTCAACTTAACCAACCATGAGACAAAACAGAACGGAACTCCTGCTTCAGGCAGTCAATTCCAGGGTTTTAATTTTAGATGGTGCCATGGGTACCATGATTCAGCGTTACACGCTGACCGAAGATGATTTTCGAACTCCTGAGTTAAAAGATCATCCCAAGGCTTTAAAAGGCAATAACGACCTACTTTCCCTAAGTAGACCCGATATCATTCGTGCCATTCACTTGGAGTATTTGAAGGCAGGATCCGATATCATCGAAACGAATACCTTTTCCGGGACGACCATTGCCCAAGAGGATTATGGACTGCCCCACTTGGCTTATGCGATCAATTTTGAATCAGCCAAACTTGCACGAGAAGTAGCCGATGCCTATACCCAAACCACTCCTGACAAACCACGCTTTGTGGCAGGTGCCATGGGGCCTACCAACCGGACGGCATCTATCTCTCCAGACGTGAATGATCCCGGCTACCGGGCGATTACCTTTGACCAATTGGCTGAAGCCTATGCTGAGCAAGTTAGGGGGCTTTTGGATGGGGGAGCAGATATTATCCTTGTAGAGACCATCTTCGATACGCTCAATGCCAAAGCGGCGCTCTATGCCATCCAAGCGGTGTATGAGGAACGAAATATTCCCCTTGATCCCAAAGAGGGAGGGATTCCCATCATGATTTCTGGAACCATCACGGATGCCTCTGGTCGAACTCTCTCAGGTCAGACCACCGAAGCCTTTTTGATTTCAGTTTCCCACGTACCCTTGTTCTCCGTCGGCCTTAACTGTGCCCTGGGAGCAAAGGAATTACGTCCTTACCTGAAGGTATTGGCTCAGGAGGCACCATTTTATGTCTCTGCCTATCC